>WNGI01002714.1_pt1 | contig 15420 bp, 11 predicted proteins | sample 5400621 | NCBI WGS metagenome assembly WNGI01 (sample SAMN13153374, study PRJNA577476) | soil metagenome | isolation source: 20 cm soil or saprolite under Garry oak tree replicate 1 | place: USA:California | collected 2016-06-15 | reverse complement strand
CCGACGCCGGCATCTGCGCGGCGTTGCCGAAGAAGCCACACGTCTTTAAAGGCAAGGCGCATCTGCCACACCATCTCGGTACCGGGAAAGCGTTTAAGCACTAGTTGGAAGAAGAAGTTGATCGGCCGACGCGGAGCCGCCTTGTTCCGCATGCGCGGGACAACGGCGAGCCAAGGGCTATGGCATGCCAAGGAGGACAGAGAGCGGAACGGTGAGAAGTGATTGGTGAATAGAGCCGGAGGACAAATGTCAGACGCGAGCGCGCACCGGTGTGTTTACTTCATAGCCTCGTCCGGGGTGCAGATTTCGCGAGCGATCCGCCGCGCTTCCTCCTCGAAAGAGCCGAGGGTAAACTTGGCGCACGTGCGACGTTCGCAGAGATATTGCCTAACGAATGGCTCAAGGCCGCCAGTTCGCTCACATTGAGCCACGTGCACGAGTTGGTGCAAGATCAACTCACGATCGCCCCAGCAATCGGCCCGAATGATGATTCCATGACCGATGGCTACCCCGCGAGAAACATCGGTAATAATCTGGGTGCACCGCGCAGCCTGAGCCAGCTCCTCGTTGTCCGGCAGTGGAATCCGATCGACGACCAGCACTTTGACACGGGAACAGTCCTGAACGCCGAGTCGACGCGCATCATCAATGTAGGCTGGCCCTAACGGGGCGCCCCGCGCGAGGATGAATTCCTCCTGTCCTTTCGCCCATTGATAAGCTACCGGCAAAAGGTGTTCGAATGTTTCCTGATCAATCAAGTGGTGGAATGAGAATTGGGGGTGAACAAGAAAGTAGCAAGAGGCATGCGAGGCGCAGCCGCGGGGGAGAGATGGTGAGAGGTGATTGGTGAGAGGTCGAAATTTAAGAAGTTGAGCGGTTAAGAGGCACAGCTGAAAGCTGACGCGCTGAATACCCGGAATCAACTTACTCCGTAGCGTAGCATGAGCTGTTGCCGTACTTCAGCCTGAAGCTTTGGATTTAGACGACTGAGCAGTTTTTCGCGGTGGTCGTGGTCCATCGCCGCCAACTTGGCCAGGTATTTGTCGCGCGTTTTCTTTTGTTCCCATCGGCTCCAGCCGATCCCAGCAGCGAGAAGAGCGCTAATGGTCCAGACGGTAATCGTGGTCCAAGTCATTACAAAAGTGATGAGTGAACTGTGACGAGTGAAACGCCGAATAGTCTTAAGTTCTAAGTTTTAAGCGGCGTGAAAGCTCCCCCTTCGGACAAGAAGAAGTTAAGAGTTGAAAGGCAGAAAAGAAAGCCGAACCAAGGGTGAAGAACCGAGAATCGTGGACCGTGAATTCACGAGTCGGCGGGTAGCAGACGCCGCGTCATGACGAGATTATCACTGCCGGGGAAGGTTGGCACCCAACCCTGTTCGGACTGGCGCATTACGCTGGTAAAAATCTTGTCCGGTCCAGCGGCTTTGAACGTCTGTCGGAAACGCGCACTTAATCCGGATGGGCCGGCGACAGGTAAGCCCAGCGGCCGGGCACCTTCCGAATACACGCCGGTAACATTGCGGACCACCGTCCCGTCGGGCTCAACGGACAGTGTGCCATGCTCCTGAACCAGGCCGGACCTCAAATCCATGCTCAACAACACATCGAGATTCTTGTGGACGCCGTTCCACATGATAACGCCTTCAAAATGCGGCACCTCTTTCCCGTCGATGATGAGACTCCCCGTGTACCACATGTAAGAACGATTTGAGCGCCAATGGACGCGCTGTACGGCTACGGCAGGTCCGCCGTCCTGCGATGTGACGTCCCATTCACCGATCAAAAACTCGTAAGGTGCGTAGGGATTCTTGGGACCGGCCTCTACATCAGCAGCAGTATGGTTTTGCGTGGTGAAAGCTTGATCTTGCTGGGCATTTCCGTCGGCGACGGTAAACACCGCGAGGTAGAAGCTTGCCAAGAGACTGCCGACCAAGATTGATTTCACCGTAGTTCTGTTCCCGTTGTTTCTTCGCGAAGGTGTCGCACTCATTGTGAATCTTGACCGTCATAGACGCCGTCGGGTTACAAGTATTTTGCAATTATCGGAGATCCGAAATCCGAAATGTGCTCTGACAACCTGAAATTCGTAATTCCTAATCAGCCAGGGTCGATTTTTTCTGGGTGGTATTTGTTCCAGTAGCGAATTGCGGCCGGGACAGCCATGTAGCTCGGATCGGCAGTTTCGTAGCTAGAGATAAGTGCCGAGGGATCAGCGACAAGTGAGGAGCTGCCGGTGATCAGGTCGTTGTGTTCGAGTTCAGCGAATTCGCGTACTAACGTTTGTTCATCGGAGGCTGCACGAATTTTTTCCCGGAACCATTCGGACCAGCGGTCCAATCGTTCGTCGAGCCCATCGAGATGCGATGAGATGGAATCTTCTACCAGACCAAAATGCGGCAAATAGAGTTTGGAGGGGTTGATCTTGCGAATTTTATCTATCGATTCGTGCCACGATTCGATGTGCAGCTCGGGCGGGACAAATGGCGGAATCGGTGGGCCGCTGCCTAGCCGAACACCGGCGACGTCGCCGCCAAAGACATTATCCTCCCAGTGGTAGACGTGATGAGGGCTGGCGTGGCCAGGTGTGGCGATGGCGTGGATCTCGAATGCGCCGACCCGAACGACTTCCGTGTCCTCCAGAACTCTGAGGCGTTGTTCTGGCACCGGCGCGATCCGGCCCCAGAGCTTTTCCATGTCTTCGCCGAAGATGCGCGTCGCGGACTTGATTAACTTGGCCGGATCGCTGAGGTGCTTTGCGCCGCGGGGGTGGACGTAAACGGTGGCGCCAAGCTCGGCAAAACGCCACGCAGCTCCGGCATGATCGAAGTGAATATGGCTGAGAAAGACATGTCTGACGTCGTTAGGCGCCAAGCCGGCGTTTCGAAGTCCGGCGGCTACGTTGTTGAAAGTTGATTCCGGGCCGGTGTCGAAGAGAACGATCCCTTGGTCAGTCTCGAGTGCGGTTGCAGCAATGATGCCGGCCCGCCCGAGCTGGAACGTGTCGAGAATGTGAATGGTCAAGGTAGAATAAGACTTGGCAGCTTGCCCTCACCTTAATCCTCTCCCTAACGGCGAGTTTTCTCAGCACGAGCGATGCGACCAAGCCGGTCCAGCGGCGGAGAAGGTGATTAGTGATAAGTGATAAGTGATTGGTTAAAATCCACGCGAAATCTGAATCAGGTTGCAGTTGACAAAGGCTTCTTGGCTAAAAACAAAGCGACGGCGATGCCGGCACAAAGAAAGCCGACGATCTGGATGAACATGTAGCTCGCGGTGTAGATGCAGGGGAAGCCGTACCAGTTCCAATAGGAGACGTTGGTCGCGATGGCGGCAAGAATGCCGGCGACAAAGACGAACCCGACGCGACCGCCAAAACCGACGAGCCGCGTCTGGGCCAGAAGGAAGACGGCAAGGATGGATTCCAGAAGTTCGGTGGCGAACTCGATGCTCAAATGCTTTCCGAGCGCGAATGGTCTCCCGGGTGGATGATACATCAAAAGGCCGGACGGATTCTTCGCATACTTCTCTGCCAAGTGTTTCATCGCTTCGCTCCGCTGCTCCTGGGTTGGATTCGCGCCCACGCCTAATCCGGGAAAGACGTAAAGCCCTTCTTTATCGCCAATGTTCTCCTGCATGGCGGCGAGGACAGCCGCCTCGTTCGGAATCTCGCGAATGCCAGCTTCACCCAATGGCAAGGCTATGTGCGCGATCGACGTCCAGATAAACATCGCGATTCCACCAAGAATACCCGCAAAGAAAGCTCGGGGTGTCATAAGGGGATTACAAATTGGAAATTACCAATTAGGAAGTTTTAAGTTCAGGCTCGCGGCCTGTGGCGCGTCATCCTTCCCTGGTGACTTGGCTTGGATCTTTATCCTCACGAAGCCCTAAAAAAACGGGCTGCCGTAATTTCCCGTCGCGTGTCCACTCCGCGAATTTGATTTGAGCAACGAAAACCGGGTTCACCCAGTGCATCTTTCGCATCATCGATGGCGTAATGCCCTGCTCCCACTGACCGTCATGTTTTGACGGCAGGTCCGCAAAAGGACAGTCCTCGCGCACTTCCGTTTGGAACTTTTTATATAACATCGCCAACCATTTCGCCGTAAAACCGCTGCCAACCTTGCCGGCAAAAAGGAGGCGACTGCCCCTTTCTTTCCGACCGCCTCCTTCCCTCCGACTGCTTCGTTCTTTTGGTTTGCTTTCGTAATAACCGACAAGAATCGCGCCGAAGTACTTCCGCGAGCCGCCCGGGGGCGTGTAACCGCCGATGACAAACTCTTGCTCATTCACGCATTTCAGTTTGATCCAAGCACCGCTGCGTCGACCTGGCTCGTAAACCGACCCTCGCTGTTTGCCCACAATTCCTTCAAGCCCACGGCGCTTTACTTCCTTGAGCAGGACGTTTGCGTCGCCGCCTATTTCACCCGAGAAACGAATGGGATCGATCGCCTTCGCGCAAAGTTCGCCGAGAAAATTCTTTCGTTCCTCCAGTGGAAGCGAGATCAAGCCCTTCCCCTCGGCCTGAAGCAGATCGAATACATAATAGTAAACGGGCGATTTTTTTCCTTCCATTTCCAAAGCTTGCAGAAGTTGAAATGACGACCGCCCTTCTTCGTCGAGCGCCACGACTTCCCCGTCGATGACGCAGTCGTGAACAGGCAACTCCTTTAGTGCCTCGACGATCTCAGGAAAACGGCGGCCGAGCTCGTTCTGGTTTCGCGACAGCAGCGAAAGCTTTTTGTCGATCTTGATCGCGATGGCGCGAATGCCATCAAACTTCAGTTCGAAGAGCCAGTCCCCCACGCGAGGAGGATCGTCCAATAGCTTTGGCTTCATCGGTTCGATGAACCGTGGCTTTGCCGCGGGAAGCGAATCCGGTAGGGAAAGACCACCGGACTGTCCGTCAGTTTCAGCGCGGTGCGCTCGGTTCCGGGCAAGACCGACACTATCGCGTCCTATCGCGGAACCGGTTTGTTTAGAGCGTGACGCGACGTTGCGCCCTACTTTTTCCCCGCGCGCGACTTTTTTTTTAGTAGGGACGTTCGCCGAGAGTGCAGCCCGGATGCGGGCGCGAAATTTATCCGTGGGCGTTTCGTCTTTCCGATTAGATTGCCATTCAGCGTCTTGATCTTGGGCGATCTGTTTCATCGTCCGGCCAGTTTTGACGGATTGATCGTCGAGCTTCTTTGAAAGTGACTTAGCGCTCGATCCGGTCTTGAGAATCAGCCATTGATTTTTATCCGAATCTCCGCGTAGCCGGATAAGTGTCCATTCGCCCTTTGCTTTCTTTCCATCGAGCACCAAATGTAGCTTCCCTTCCCGCAAAGACTTCAGCGGTTGCTCGCCATAGACGTAGTATTTTCCCTGATCCCAAACCATGACCGTGCCTCCGCCGTATTGACCTTTGGGGATAATTCCCTCGAAGTTCGCGTATTCGATGGGATGATCCTCCACTTCGACGGCCAGATGCTTTTCGCCTTGTTTCCACGGCAGACCCTTCGGGATGGCCCACGATTTTAATACGCCATCCATTTCCAACCGGAAATCGTAGTGCAACCGGCTGGCGTCGTGCTTTTGAATGACGAAACGTGAAGCGCCTTTCACGGCTTTCGGCAACGGCTTGCCACCTTTCGGCTCCGCGGTTCTTCCGAAATCGCGCTTCCGTTTGTATTCGGTCAGACCCATCACAGTTAATCTAGCGACGGCAAACACCGCAGACTAGTGAGAAGTGAAAGGTGATTGGTGACAGTTGCATCGTGGCTACTTTCGAGTCCAGCGAAAGTGCCAGAAGACTGGCGCACTTCAAGACGCTTCGCAGTTATCTCACCGCATGATATTCGAAGGTTTTGGAGTGCGGCGGTGCTCTGCCGCTTTCTTATTGTACCGGATGCCTGCTACAGATTTTTCAGCTCACCCGGAGAGCTTCAGAAGGAAGGAAAACTCCGCTGCGGTTACGCCAACCGCGGCGGAGTTGCAATAAACCGCGATATTCGAACTATCTACCCGCTGTGGGCGCTTCGACGTTGACGACTGACTCGGCCAATTCAGTCAGGAGTTTGTCGGCCTCGCCTTCTTCATCGAGCGTCTGCTGCAATAACTCGGCCGCTTCGTTCTCCCCAAGCATGTTGGCGAAGGTGCGAACGGTACCGTAACCGGCAATTTCGTAATGCTCGACGCGCTGGGCCGCCCCGATCAAGGCCGCGTCAAGGACTGATTCATCCCCGTCTTTCTCCAGGATTTCCGAGCCTTCTTCGATCAGACCCTTCATGCCTTTGCATGTTTTGCCCGTCGGCCTCTCGTCGAGTCTCTTGAAGATTTCATCGAGCCGCTCGACGTGTTCCTTCGTCTGCTCGAGATGGTCCTCGAACGCCTGTTTCAATTCCTGATGTGACGCATGCTTGGCCATTTTGGGCAACGCCTTCACCAATTGGTTCTCGGCATTGTAAAGATCGCGTAGTTCTTCGATATAAAGTTTTTGTAATGAATCGAGTTTCATAATCCCCTCCGTTTGATGGTTCCTTTTTTAGCCTGCCGGAATTCCTTTCCGAAGGCCGAGCGCAGCTCTGATTAGGAACTGCGCTTTAGAGAAACGATTCTCCGCGCGGCCGCGCGTTCAAAAAATTTGCGAAACAAATAATGATTCGTGATAGTGCCGCAACGTCACACAAGTACCAGTGAAAAGCGCGTCGTGAAATGGTGACTCGTCGACTAGATTTCCCTGCGATTCACTAGTCGCTAGTCACTAGTCACTTATCACTATTTTCTGTCCGGCTGGGCCGTTTCGTCCGGCACAGGCTCTCCGACGAGGTAGCGTGTGAAACGTCGAATGACGATGTTCTCACCCAACTCAGCGATTTTGGATTTTACGAGATCGTTAATCGTCTGGTCAGGATTTTTAATGAACCCCTGCTCCATCAAACACACTGTGCTGAAGAACTTATCCAGTTTTCCATCGACAATTTTGTCGACCACATGTGGCGGTTTCCCGGTGACTTGCGCCTGGTAGATAGAGCGTTCGGCTTCAACAATTTTTGCGGGAACCTGGTCACGGCTGACATACTGCGGGTGAGCGGCAGCGACATGGAGAGTAATGTCTTTTACGAAGTCTCTAAAATTTTCGTTCTTGGCCACGAAATCGGTCTCGCAATTGACTTCCACCAGCACGCCCACCTTGCCTTGCAAGTGGATGTAGGACGCCACGATGCCCTCCTTTGTTGCGCGTGAAGCTTTCCTGCCGGCGCTGGCAATACCTTTTGTTCGAAGTATTGTCTCGGCCTTCTCCAAATCGCCACCAGCTTCCCCGAGCGCGCGTTTGCAGTCCATGAAGCCGGCGTTGGTTTTCTCGCGCAGCTTTTTTACCAGTTGAGGATCAATGTCCATTGTTGCTTTCATGAGGAAACGGAAAAGTTGCTCGCATCGGTTATCAGTTATTGGTCGTTCATTGAACTGCCAATTAACCAATAACAGTTAACCAGGGGCCCACCCCTAGGCCGATACTCCTGCCATTTCTATCTGCTCGCGGATCCGCGCCTCGCCGCTGGCCGAGACGATTGCGTCGACCAGTTTCTGCAGCACGATACGAATAGCGCGAATTGCATCGTCATTTCCGGCAATTGGATAATCGATCATTTCCGGATCAGCATTCGTATCTACAACGGCCACCACGGGAATGCCAAGACGGCGCGCCTCGAGCACGGCGTTTTGTTCACGCGTCGTGTCGATGATGACCAATGCATCCGGCAACTGCGACATTTCGAGAATGCCATCAAGGTTGCGCCGCAGTTTTGCCGCTTCGCGATTGAGAGCTGCCAATTCCTGCTTCCCCATCTTTTTGTATTCAGGGGATTGCTCGATTTGTTCGATATATTTCAGACGCCCAATGCTTTTCCTGATCGTTGCCAGGTTGGTCAAAGTCCCCCCAAGCCAGCGTTGGTTGACATAAAATTGCCCGCAAGCGAGCGCTGCTTCCTTAACCGCCTCCTGCGCCTGCTTCTTGCATCCCACAAATAAGATCTTGCCACCCCGGCGCGTTACCTCCTGCAAAAATTCGGTCGCGCGATGAAGTTGCTGCACGGTTTCATCCAAATTGATGATATAAATCTGGTTCCGCTGTTCGAAGATGTACGGCTTCATCTTAGGGTTCCAGCGCTTAGTCTGGTGACCGAAATGCACGCCTGCCTCCAAGAGTTCAGGCACTAATTCTGTGGTATTTGCCATAAGGGAAAACGCGCCGTTCGAGACCTCGAACGGCGGACGGAGAAGATGCTATACCAGAGTACGAAAGGCAAACGGAATGTTGGTGGAATCATGGATTGATTACTTAGGCGTTGTAGGGCGGGCGATCTTTTCTCTGAATTACGTGATGGCGGCCAAAATGGCCGCCCTGCAATTCATTTTTCGGAATAGCGTGCCAGCACCCAGCAGAGATCGGAAAGACGATTGAGGTAGCGCAGGATTTCGGTGTTAAAGGCTATGTCTCCGGACATCAATGTGGCCACCCGACGCTCAGCCCGGCGGCATGTGGTTCGGGCAAGGTCGAGTGCAGCAGAAACCGCGTTGGCCCCGGGGATCACCCAGTCCTTTGGATAAAGCGATTTGTCTTTTTCCAGATCAACAATCACCGCGGTCAGACGGTCAACCATTTCGGCCGCGGTGAGTTTGAAGCCATCCTTGACGTATCGATCAATATCTTCACGTACGGTGGCCAGCTCGCCCATCACAACAATCAAATCCTTCTGCATGGCCAGAACCTGGTCCGTGACAAATGAATCTTGCGAAAGCGACCGGACCAGACCCAACCCAGCGTTTAGCTCATCGACGCAACCATAAGCCTCAACGCGCGGATCGCTCTTCGACACGCGACGGCCGTACATCAGAGACGTTTCGCCCTGGTCACCGGTTTTGGTTACAATGGACATCAGCGACCGGAATGCTGGAGTAATGGAGACAAGGAGTAATGGCCGCCCATCACTCCACTACTCCAACACTCCATCAGTGCTTTATCCGATCGCGGGCTGCGGTTCGGGTTCTTCCGCCAGAGCGGCGCCGATCGGTTCGCCCTTCTCGACGAGCTTGATCTGCCGATGTTCAGGGAATCCTGTGCCCGCAGGAATCAAATGGCCCATGATCACGTTTTCCTTAAAGCCGCGGAGACGATCAATTTTGCCAAGCGTTGCTGCTTCCGTAAGCACACGCGTCGTGTCCTGGAAGGACGCCGCCGAGATAAAGCTGTCGGTCTCGAGCGAGGCCTTGGTGATACCGAGCAGAACTGGCGTAGCTTCGGCCGGTTTCCCGCCCTGCTCGACCACGCGACTGTTTTCGGCTTCGAAATCAAGCCGATCGACCTGGTCACCCCAGAGCAAGGTGGTATCGCCCGGATCTGTGATTTTCACCTTGCGCAACATCTGGCGCACGATGATCTCGATATGTTTGTCGTTAATCTCGACGCCTTGCAGCCGATAAACTTCCTGCACCTCATTGACCAGATGCTCCTGTAAATCCTGCGGTCCGCAGACCTCAAGGATTTCGTGTGGAACGACCGGACCCTCGGTCAGTTGCTGGCCTTTCTTCACGAAGTCACCCTTGAAAACGATGATGTGTTTGGTCAACGGGATGAGATGCTCCTCTTCCGAACCAGTCTCGGGGTCCTTGAGAATCAGTTTGCGTTTGCCGCGGACCGTTCCACCCATCTCAACGATGCCGTCGATCTTGGCGATCTCGGCCGCGTCTTTGGGCCGGCGCGCCTCAAACAATTCGGCCACGCGCGGCAGACCACCGGTGATATCCTTCGTCTTGGCGACTTTTCGCGGCGTCTTGGCGAGCAAGGCGCCAGCACGCACTTTCTGCCCTTCTTCAACGATGACGTGCGCGCCGGCCGGGATCGAATAGTTCGCCAGCACTTCCTTTTTCTCGGATACAATGACGATCTGCGGATGCAAATCTTCCTTGTGCTCGATAATGACCGTTCCCATCAAGCCGGTGGCTTCATCGACATCGCGCTTGATCGTGACCCCCGCGATCATATCGCGAAATTCAACCTTGCCGGTTTTGTCGGTCAGAATCGGCACGTTGTACGGATCCCATTGCACGAAAGTTTCACCCTTCTTCACGCTGGCTCCGTCGGGCTTTGAAATAACCGAACCGATCACGACGTTGTAACGTTCGAGCTCGCGGCCCTCGGCGTTATGCACACTGATGGAGCCGTTCTTATTCAACACGATCCAGCTGCCGTCCAGTGCCTGCACGGTGCGCAGATCGTTAAATTGAATCGTGCCATCGTTCTTCGCCTTGATAATGGGCTGCTTGAACGTCTGGCTGGCCGTTCCACCAATGTGAAACGTCCGCATGGTCAATTGGGTGCCCGGTTCGCCGATGGATTGCGCGGCGATAATACCAACCGCCTCACCGAGCTTGACAAATTGGCCGGTAGCCAGGTTGCGCCCGTAACACTGCGCGCATACTCCGCGGCCGCATTCGCAAGTCAGAACCGAGCGGATTTTTAATTGCTCGACGCCGATGCGTTGCAAATCAGCCGCGATCTTCTCATCGATCAGCTGGTTAGCCTTGACGATCTTCTTCTTTTTCTCGACCGGATCGACGACTGTCTCACAACTGACACGGCCGATGATGCGCGTGGCCAAATCGACCACTTCTTCGTCGCCTTCGTAAATGGCCCGGACGGTGATACCATTGACCGTGCCGCAATCCATTTCGTTAATGATGACGTCCTGTGACGCATCCACCAGTTTGCGGGTGAGATAACCGGAATCGGCCGTTTTTAGAGCAGTGTCGGCCAAACCCTTACGCGCGCCGTGGGTGGAGATAAAGTACTCGAGCACGCTCAGACCCTCGCGGAAATTGGAGGTAATCGGCCGCTCGATAATTTCGCCGGAAGGTTTCGCCATCAGACCACGCATACCAGCGAGCTGACGAACCTGCTGGCGATTGCCGCGCGCCCCTGAATCAACCATCAAATGGACAGGGTTGAGTTCCTTGCGCCCCTCGTTGTGTTCAAGGGTGCGGAACATCACGCTGGAAATTTCATCACCAGCATGGGTCCAGATGTCGATGATCTTATTGTAGCGTTCGCCGTCGGTAATAATACCCTTGCGGTATTGTTGTTCGACTTGCCGGATCTGCTTATAAGCATTCTCCAGCTCGGTCTGCTTCTCTTTCGGGATGATCATGTCGGAAATTCCGATTGAGATTCCCGCCTTGGTCGCTTCCGTGAATCCGAGTTCTTTTAGCCGATCGAGTGTTTCGACCGTGCTTTGCGGACCGGCGATTTGGTAACAACGCCAGATGATGTCGCTGAGCTGTTTCTTGCCCGCGGCCCTATTGAAAAACCCGAGTTCTTTCGGCCAGATCTGATTGAAAATAACGCGACCGGCGGTGGTTTCGATCGTCTTCGCCTCGGGATTGCCATAAATTGTTTGCTTACCGAAATCGGGATTCTTAATTCGGATGCGATCGTGTGTCTTAATCGTGCCATCGGTCATGGCAAACTCCACCTCGGTCGGATCGGCAAAAAGCGAAAGGCTTTGGCCATCCTTTTTCTGACCGCGCGGGTTTTGCGTCAGGTAATAACAACCCAGGGTAATGTCCTGCGAGGGCGTCGTGATCGGCTTACCGCTCGAAGGAGAGAAAATGTTGTTGGGCGCGAGCATGAGCATGCGTGCTTCCATCTGCGCTTCGACCGAAAGGGGCACGTGCACGGCCATCTGGTCACCGTCAAAGTCCGCATTGTAAGCGGTGCAAACGAGTGGATGAATTCGAATGGCTTCGCCTTCGATGAGCAACGGTTCAAACGCCTGGATCGACAGCCGATGCAGGGTCGGGGCGCGGTTCAGCAGCACGGGGTGTCCCTTGGTGACCTCTTCCAGGATGTCCCAAACTTCCGGCGTTTGACGCTCAATCATTTTTTTGGCGCTGCGCACGGTGTGGACGTAGCCCAGGTCCTTGAGACGACGGATGATGAATGGTTCGAACAGAACCAGCGCCATTTTTTTCGGCAAACCGCACTGGTGCAGTTTCAATTCCGGCCCAATAACAATGACCGAGCGGCCGGAGTAATCGACGCGCTTACCGAGCAAGTTCTGACGAAAACGTCCACCTTTACCCTTGAGCATATCACTGAGTGACTTGAGCGGACGATTGCCGGCGCCGGTGACGGCGCGGCCATGGCGGCCATTGTCGAACAAGGCATCGACTGCCTCCTGCAACATTCGTTTTTCATTACGAATGATGACGTCAGGAGTCTTGAGCTGAAGCAGGTTCTTGAGGCGATTGTTGCGGTTGATGACCCGGCGATAGAGATCGTTCAAATCGCTGGTGGCGAAACGGCCGCCTTCCAGCGGCACGAGTGGACGTAAATCGGGCGGAATAACCGGGAGCACATCGAGAACCATCCAATCGGGACGGGCATGTGAGCTTTGGAAGCCCTGAACGAGCTTGAGCCGCTTGGCCAGTTTCTTACGAATCTGTTTGCTTTTCGTGTTGCCCATGGCCTGCTCGAGCTCCTTGTTGAGCTTGTTCAGGTCGATTTCGGCCAGAAGTTTCTTGACCCCTTCTGCGCCCATTCCGGCAACAAAATCTTCGCCGTACTGCTCTTGCGCCTCGCGGTACTCTACTTCGTTGAGAAGTTGGGTTTTCTGGAGCGGCGTTTTGCCCGGATCGATAACGATATAGTCCTCATAATAGATTACTCGCTCGAGCTGGCGTGCGCTCATATCGAGCATAAGTCCAAGCCGTGAAGGCATGCACTTGTAAAACCAAATGTGGGAGACCGGGACCGCCAACTCAATGTGCCCCATGCGTTCGCGACGCACCCGCGCGAGCGTAACTTCCACACCGCAGCGATCGCAGATAACGCCCTTGTGTTTGATACGCTTATATTTCCCGCACGAGCATTCCCAATCGCGGGTCGGACCAAAAATGCGCTCACAGAAAAGACCACCCTTCTCCGGCTTAAAGGTCCGGTAATTGATCGTCTCCGGGTTTTTGACTTCGCCTTTGCTCCACGAGCGCATGGTGTCGCTCGAGGCCACACCGATTGCGACCTGATCAAAACCCACCGGGCGCTCTTCGCCCACTAACTCACGCCAGGAATGTTCGTTCATGATTATCTAGATGATTAACAATGTGAAAATTACGTCACGCCATCGAAGACACTGCTGGGCGCCTGACCACCGACTTTGACGTCGAGGCCAAGGCTTTGCATTTCCTTGATGAGCACGTTGAAAGATTCTGGTGTTCCCGCTTCTAACGAATTGTCGCCCTTAACGATCGATTCGTAGATGCGGGTCCGGCCCTGGACATCGTCGGATTTGACGGTGAGCAGTTCCTGAAGGGTATAAGCGGCCCCGTAGGCTTCCAGGGCCCACACTTCCATTTCCCCGAAACGTTGTCCGCCATATTGCGCCTTGCCGCCGAGCGGCTGTTGCGTAACAAGCGAGTAAGGGCCAACCGCACGAGCGTGGATCTTGTCCGCCACCAGGTGACCAAGCTTCATCATATAGATGTAGCCAACCACCACCTCCTGGTCGAAGGGGTCGCCGGTGCGTCCATCAAACAACCGCGCCTTGCCATTCTCCTGGACCCACGAGAAGCCTTCCTTCTTTTTTGCATCGTGCAGGTAATCACGAATTTGCTTTTCCTCGATGCCATCGAACACCGGCGTGGCTACCTTGAAACCGAGAGCTTTGGCAGCGACGCCAAGGTGCGTCTCAAGAACCTGGCCGACATTCATTCGACTGGGTACGCCTAACGGATTAAGGACGATTTCAACTGGAGTGCCGTCGGCCAGAAAGGGCATATCTTCCTCCGCAACGATGCGCGCAACCACCCCTTTGTTGCCGTGACGGCCGGCCATTTTATCACCGACCGAAAGTTTGCGCTTACTGGCAATGTAAACTTTGACCTGCTTGATGATTCCCGGGTCGATATCGTCGCCGCTTTCGACTCGGTCCATGGCGCGTTCGCGTTCGAGTTCCAGTTCGGCGAACTTGTGTTCGTACGAACCAATGATCTCGCGGATTTTGTTCCGGATCGGGCTGGGATCGATCTCGATATGATCGTGCACGACCGCCAGCTTGCGCAGTAATGTCTTGGTAATTTTACGATTCGCCGGAATAATAATTTCGCCCGTCTCGGCGTTCACGACATCGAGCGGAATTTTTTCTCCGAGCAGGATATTGGAAAGCGAATCGGTCAATTGCTCGGTTAGCTCTTCCCGCTTTTTCCTGTGCTCTTCGTTAATCGATTTCAGCTGTCGCTTCGTTTCCGTCGGTGTCAGTTTCTCCCGCGAAACTTCGCGGCGCGAAGAAACCTTCACATCCATAACAATGCCGTAAGTGCCGGACGGAACCGTCAGCGACGTATCCTTCACGTCGGCCGCTTTTTCTCCGAAAATCGCGCGTAACAGCCGCTCTTCGGGGGCGAGCTCAGTCTCACTCTTCGGTGTGATTTTGCCGACGAGAATGTCGCCTGGCTTCACTTCCGCGCCCACCCGCACCACCCCGTCGGGCCCGAGGTTGCGCAAAGCTTCCTCGCTTACGTTCGGAATATCGCGCGTGATTTCTTCGGGGCCGAGTTTGGTGTCGCGCGCCCCGATCTCGAATTCGTCGATGTGAATGGAGGTATAAATGTCCTCCTTCACGACCTTCTCCGAGATCATGATCGCGTCTTCAAAATTGTAACCATTCCAGGGCATGAAGGCGACCAGCACATTGCGGCCGAGCGCTAGTTCGCCGTGGTCGGTGTTCGGACCGTCGGCGATGACTTGCCCTTTTTTGACGTGCTGGCCTTTGTGCACAATCGGTTTTTGGTTCACGCAAGTGCCGGCGTTCGAACGCATGAACTTGCGCAGCTCATACATGTAGGTGCCGGCCTCCGGATCATTCTTCAGCTTTTTGCGCCCTTCGGGGATCTCGCCGTCCTTGGTCACAATAATTTGATCGGCGGTAACGGAGGCAACTTTGCCGCTATCGATCGCGAGGGAAACGGCGTGTGAATCCCGTGCTACCTTCGCCTCGAGGCCGGTGCCAACGAGCGGCGCCTCGGAAACGATCAGCGGTACGCCTTGCCGCTGCATGTTCGAACCCATCAGCGCACGATTCGCGTCGTCATGCTCGAGAAATGGAATCAGGCCGGCCGCCACGGACACGAGTTGCTTTGGCGACACGTCCATGTAATGAACCTTCGAAGGTTCGACTTCGAGGAAGTCGCCGCGATAGCGGACCGAAACCTTTTCCTGGGTTAAATGTCCGCGGCCGTCCACCGTAGCGTTGGCCTGCGCTACGAGATAATTCTCTTCCCGGTCACCAGTGAGGTAATCGATCTCTTCGAGAACCTTACCGTTATGAACCTTGCGGTAAGGCGTTTCGATAAAGCCGAATTCGTTGATGCGCGCGAAGGT
>WNGI01003006.1_pt1 | contig 15421 bp, 11 predicted proteins | sample 5400621 | NCBI WGS metagenome assembly WNGI01 (sample SAMN13153374, study PRJNA577476) | soil metagenome | isolation source: 20 cm soil or saprolite under Garry oak tree replicate 1 | place: USA:California | collected 2016-06-15 | reverse complement strand
ACATCACGGAAATGCGCCCGCAAACGCCATCCGATGCCGCGCGGGCCAACGAGATCGTCAAGCAGCTTCGCACCGGAATCGAGAAATACAAGGACTACCACGTAGCCCTGAACGACGGTTACAAAATCTTTCTGCCGAATCTGCCACAGCCCGAATATCACTTTACGAATTACTTGAACGGCTTCCTCGAAGCCTTCTCTTTCGATCCGGCGCGCCCCACTTCCCTGCTCTACAAGAAAACTTCAGACGGTTACGAGCTTCTTGGCGCCATGTACACCATGCCCAAGCGCGCGACGGAGGAGCAGCTCAACACACGAGTGCCACTCAGCATGGCCACGTGGCATCTGCACACCAATCTTTGCATGCCGCAAGAGGGGCAGTTCCGCAACGCCGACTGGAGCAAGTTTGGCCTCCAAGGCAGCATCGCCACCGAAGAAGCGTGCGACGCAGCGCTTGGCCGCTTCCATCCCGCCATTTTCGGCTGGATGGTGCACGTCTACCCGTATGAAGACTCGCTCGACAAGGTCTTTGCCATGCACCACCACATGGAATAGCCAATCGCTGGCTTCGTCCGGTGATCTCTAGAACTTTCTCCAGAGTTCTCTGTCGACTTCACTGGCAGTCCCACACAGTCCCACGCGTTGACTTGTACCCATCCGCACCCTAATATGACATATGACCTGCCAATGGCGGTTTCCTTCCTATGATCGGGCTAACCGTCTCCCATTATCGCATTCTGGAAAAGCTCGGTGGGGGCGGCATGGGGGTGGTGTATAAAGCCGAGGATCTCCGGCTCGGCCGCCACGTGTCATTGAAGTTTCTCCCCGAACAACTTTCCAGGGATCCTCTGGCCATCGAACGATTTCAGCGGGAAGCACGGGCGGCTTCGTCGCTAAACCATCCTCACATCTGCACGATTTATGACGTGGACCAGTATGATGGTCAAAACTTCATCGTCATGGAATTTCTCGAAGGGCACACGCTGAAAAACCGGATTACCGGGAGACCGATAGACCTCGAGCGCGTTCCAGAATACGGCCACCAGATGGCAGACGCTCTTGAAGCGGCCCACGCCAAGGCCATCATTCACCGCGACATCAAGCCGGCCAACATTTTCATCACGAACCGTGGCCAGGTGAAACTTCTCGATTTTGGCCTCGCAAAACTTCTGCCCGAGCGGAGGGCCGCGAATCGCGCCAGACACGGACCTGCCACCTTCAGCGCCACCACCCAAGATGGCCATCTAACAAGCGACGGCGTGGCCCTGGGCACGGTCGCTTACATGTCCCCCGAGCAAGTTCGCGGTCAGGAACTCGATGAACGCACGGATCTTTTCTCTCTGGGCCTGGTGCTCTATGAAATGGCCACTGGCCAGCGGGCGTTTACAGGAAATACATCTGGCGTAATCTTCGATGCGATCCTGAACCGCGCACCTACTCCGCCGGCGCGTCTAAACCCCGCGATCCCCGTCCAACTGGAACAGATTATTGCCAAAGCGCTGGAGAAAGACCGGGAGCTGCGTTATCGGACCGCTTCGGATATGCGGGCGGACCTACAGCGGCTGAAACGTGACACGGAGTCGGCACGCGCGATGCCGTTTACATACGGCCAAGCTTCACGCCAAAGGCTGCGGCGGCTTTGGCCTCATTTGGTGTGGGGTGGGGTTCTCGCTGTTTTGCTGATCCTGTTCGGCTTGAATGTGAGCAATTTGCGGGACAGACTATTTAATGGAACAAGCCAGGCACACATTGAATCCATTGCCGTCTTGCCCTTCGCTAATTTGAGCAATGATCCGAAAACAGAATATCTGAGCGACGGTATTACGGAGAGCCTGATCAACAGCCTCTCGCAACTGCCCAACCTGGCGGTCATGTCGCGCAACACGGTTTTCCGATATAAGGGCCAGGCGACAGATCCGCAAAAGGTCGGCCACGACCTGCATGTCCGAGCCATTCTCACGGGGAGACTCACCCAAACAGGTGACGAGTTGCTAATCAGCGTGAATCTGGAAGACGTGCAAAACAGCAGGCAGATCTGGGGTGAGCAGTACAACCGCAAGCTTTCTAGTCTCGTGTCCGTGCAGCAAGAGATTGCCGGGGACATTTACGGACGCTTGCGTCCGCGACTTGCCGGAGAAGAAAAAAAGTTGCTGGCGAAGCGGCCTACCGAGAATGTGGAGGCTTACCAGCTCTATTTGCAGGGTCTTTTTTACTGGAACAAATGGACACAGGCGGACTTCAAGAGAGCGGCGGACTACTTCACTCTGGCTGTGCAAAAGGATCCACGCTATGCATTGTCGTACGCGGGGCTGGCAGACACCTACAGTCTGCTGGGAGACGCTGGTTACCTCCCGCCCTCGGAAGCCTGGCCGAAAGCAAAAGCCGCTGCGATGCAGGCGCTGGACATAGACGATACACTGGCGGAGGCGCACACGTCCCTGGGTCTGGTGAAAGAGCACTTCGAGTGGGACTGGACCGGCGCGGAGCAAGAGTTCAGGCGGGCCATCGAGCTCAATCCAAACTCCGCGACCGCTCATCACTGGTATGGAGACTACTTAGCGAACATGGGGCGGCCCGAAGAAGGACTGCGCGAAACAAAAAAGGCCCAGGAATTGGATCCCCTCTCGCTCATCATCAATACGAGTTTGGGCTGGCAATTGTACGTCGCGCGCCACAACGATCAGGCCGCCGAGCAGTTGCGCAAAGTCCTGGATATTGATGCGAAGTTTGCACCGGCGAGGCGCATGCTCGAGGAAGTCTACGCGGAAATGGGAAAACAAAAAGAAGCCGTGGCTGAAAGAGAAAAAATCCTGTCACTTTCAGGAAGCCCCGAACTCGCCGCCTCCATCGAAGAGGATTTCTCCAGGGCCGGCTACAAGGGAGTCTTGCAAAGCTGGCTGGATGGGCTGACGGAAATCTCCAAGCATGGCTACATCTCCTCCTACAGCATTGCTCAGGCCTACATGCGCATGGGCGAGAAGGAAAAAACGTTCGGCTGGCTGGAAAAGGCCTACGAGGAGCATGACAGCGGGCTGGTTTCCCTCGCCGTCGAGCCCATGTTCGACGCGGTTCGATCAGACCCCCGATTCCGGGACATCCTCAGGCGGATGAAGCTGGCGCATTAGAGGGTTGCCGCACAGCGGCCCTATGGTCCGCAGTCGAGGGCGTGACTATCGCAAGGGATACTCCCGTTCACCCGGCAGATGGCCGTCCACGCGCAAAACTTTCAATCCAGAGCGCACATTTCGTGAATCCACAAAAGCAATGGCGCCAGGCATGGCAGTAACGAGGTCGTACTGCAAATCGTTGGAGTAGACAATTTTAGGCGGCGAGGCAATCTCCGCGCGGAAGATCTTGGCCACCCAATACTGTTTGAACTGGGCTTCCGACATCTGGTAAATCACGCGCAACACGACATCGCGTTCCCGAGCGACGGGAGCACGAATGAGCAAGACCACGGGGAGCTTGGAATTCCAGTATTGCCGCTCGCCGAGAAGGACCTTGCGCACTTCGCTCAGGCTGAGATCGCTAACGGGAGTGTCAGGATGAACGACAACGGCGATATCCGTTCCTCGCGCTGTCTGGGCTGCCGAAGGATGCTGAAGGAGGGTGCAAATCCAGATGGCTATCCAGAGGGTTGGCACGACGCGTTTGATAGTGTCATTCATTGGGTAGCTCGCTCAGAAAGTAAAGTCCGTCTGGAAAAATACACCATTCACACGCGGATCCGTGGGTAGCCGCTTGCTATTGCGGTATTCACCTTTGAAAGCCGCATAGTTTGTGATGTCATATCGCAGACCAATAATCGACCCCACCAGATCCTGATTCGTAAAGACCTGTTCGCTCAGCGACGTGTGCGTATGTTCGAAGCGATAATAGGGCTTCAATGTTCTTTCAAGCCATGGAAGCCGGTAGCCAACTTGGGCGTAGAAAGCTTGGCTGTTAGTGACGAAGTTGGTAAGAATGTTGCGATGATTGACGTTGGCGAATTCCGCCAGGAATTCCGGGGATTCCTTGCTCCACACCAGATGCGCGGCGGAGATCCACTCGCGGAAATTATTCCCATTGGGTAGCGTGTTGGCTAGGGTGATTTTGTCCCGGTACACGGAAACGCCCATTTGCAAGCCGTAGAGTTTGACAGGCCGGGAATAGAGGTTGGCAACCCACGCACGATTATCGTTGTTGTCGCCTGCGTCGCCGGGGCGGCTGATGGTCGATCCCCGGCCATTCCCTACGCCGGCACTGTAGCTCAGTCCCGCCCCTCCGGAGGGGATATTGCCTTCGGCAAGAAATCCTACGAAATGGACAGGGATAAAGGTTCCACCGATCTTGACCATATCCGGGCGGCTGATGCTCGTTTGCAGCCATGCGCCGTGATGGAAAGCAGTATTCCAGTAGCCGATGGGTGTGTGATAACGCCCGAAGGAGATCTTGAAATAATCGTTGTAGTCGTACCTGATGATGGAACGTTCTACCTCCACGGTGTAGCCAGTCGGCTGGGCATTGAAAGTCATTTCACCGAAATAGCTGACCTTTCGAGAGAGTGGCGAACTCATGTGAAGATCGAGCTGGCCGAGATTGAAGCCGCTCGTGGCCCCCTGCTGGTCCGTCGCGGAAAAATCCACGTCCCCAAAACCGCGAATCTGCAGAGAAGGATAGTGAGTCTCCATTTGGCGGACCGCAGTTTGTTCGTCGCGACCTTCGTGCTGATGCCCCGGCCCGGGAGACGGAGCTGCTTCGGCCAATTCCGGCTTTGGCGCCGCGGGGCCATTCGCGGCCAATTCCAAAGGAGCGGAAGCGGCGGCTAACTTAGTCTCCATCTCAGCAAGGCGTCTCTCGAGCCTCTGGACTCGTTCGAGCAGCATCCTCACCTGCTCTGCCTGATCGGGCGGCGGCGAGCTTTGTGCTTTTGCAGTACTCGCTGCAAATAACATCACCACGAGGACCGGCAATCGTCGGCGCACGGTTCCCTCCTCTGAATTTTCTCGGCTCTTTACCCAAGGGGAAGAAGACTGCCATTGTGAAATTCGGAATGAGACTTTCACAAACTGCTTCGGCAAATCACGGCTTATACGTCGAGCGCCCTTCGTCACCCCGGAATTGTGCCGGAGAGTGGAGCGTATTCTAAGCTGCACAACTCGATTGTCACAACATACTTTTCTTGTGCCGGCCTTATAGGGCTCGAGCAAGCTATTGTTTTCCACATGCGCTGCGATAGGTGACGGACTACGATTCAGCGGACAAAGTCTTGGCCATGCACCAGGATGGAAACAGTCTCAACGGACGTACCTCGCAAGGACGACAGTGCGGAAAAACCAAGGGCGCTTGAAATTAGTGCAATCCTATAGCAGCAAGAGGAAATGAGGCGAATTGATCTTCACTCCACGTGGGCGTCAAACACTCCCGTCTCCACTCGTCCGGAGCGCTTGATCTGCACAAAAATTCGATACTCGCCCGGCCGCGGGAAACCGTAAGGAAAATGAATCTCCGAAGACAGGGGAGCACTTGGCATTGGCATAGCCATCGGCATGCCGGGCTGTAATTCCCCCGATGCGCCCGCCAACCCCGTTCGTGCCAGTTCGAGTGCCGCCATCGATACCGATCCCGCTGGATGAACGTGGGCGAACACACTCAGATCCAGACTCACAAACTCTGCGTGTCCGGTCATTCCCATGTACGGCTCCAAATCCTTCGCGGGCTGGCCATCGGTGTCTTCCACACTAAACTTGAAATTCATGGGCAGATTCGCTTCGAGAGGATGCGTCGCGCGCCGCCACACCATGCGCCCGCCATCCGCAAGCCGCGACACCGTCGAATCTCCTGCTTGCGCGGCACCGGTGGCGCCCGACCAAGCTGAGTCATCGCCGGTCAGAGGCTGTCCATTGATCTTCGCCAGCTCCACGCTTCCAACCAGCGTCCACGGAAACCCGTCCTTATCCACAACGTCCGCGAAGATTTGGTATCGTCCCGCGGGCATCGACGGCAGTTCTTCCGCAAAGGCTCCGCCTGCGATTCGCTGCGGATGCAAATGCCACATGCGGTCCAGTCCCGGAGAGCTGATCACGAACAAGTGCATCAAATGACCGTGGTCGGGAATCACTTCCTCCATCTTTACGTACTTCGACCACTCCGCGTCCTGCCCTTTGGCCCGAATCACCAGCCGGTTTCCGTTTTCCAGTTTTGTCTCCGCCGCAGGCGGCTTAAATATATTCACCCCGCGTTGGTAATTATTGGCTTCCGCGCTCCACCACGCTCTTCCCAAGTAGAGAATTCCCACGACGACGACCGTGGTAATGGCCATGACCACGCGCGCCTTCTGCGCGCGCCCCGGCGCCGGCGTTTCCCCGGGACCGAGGTTCCCCTCCCGAACTGCCGCACCGGCGATGAAAACCAGTCCAACGGCGAGAAAGACCATCAGGAACGCCAACAATCCCCACAGCGGTCTTGGCATCTTCAGCGCCCGCTGCGCGGCCGCAGCTACCGGCACTGCAAGCTCGCCTTGGCCCTTGGTGCCGCCTACCGAGACGCGCACCTTCAGAGCACCAGATTCCATCAGCCAGAGGCTCCCCGTAAAAAACTGCGGATCTTCTTTTGACTGTTGGGTGAGATCGGGCGTCGGCGGGAAGTTCGAACCCGCGCCACTCAGCCGCATTGGCACGATCTGGATGGCGCGCACGTCGTTGGTCGCGCACCGGATTTCGATCTCCGCCACGCCAGGGATCACCTGCGGCACTCGCACCGTGACAAAAAGATGGTAAGGCCCCGCATCACCCTCGTAATACACGTCCGGGCTGCCGACGTGCGCACTCAGTGATAATCGAACCGCCAGCACAATCGCCGAGGTCGCAACAATCCGCGTGCGCGATCCAATTTTTCTCATCGACGCAGCCGCCGCATCCAGTCTCCCCACGCCAGTCCCAGCCGCGCGGTAACGATGGAGACCAACAGCGCTGCAGCCATGGTGGTCCAAAACTCGCCGCGCGTATTCTCTGAAATTTGGAACTTGTAAGGATCGTAGAGAAAACCTGCTGGATCGAAGTAAGCAAAGTACGCCATTCCGAATACCCAGTTCCGTGCGGACGGCGACATCAAAAAGTCTGCAAACGGCCATTGCACGACGAGAAAGCTCAACACGAACACCGGCCCCGAAACGGCTGCCAACTCCCATCTTCCCCACCTCTTGGTTTTGTTCCACAGCAGATCCAGCATGACCGCGGGCACGATGAAGAGCAGCGGGAATCGCAGCGGTATCAGGTGCGTTATGTGCTGATACACCGGTCCGAGCTTCGGTTCCGCCGGGATCAACGGCAAAATCCACTCAAATGCCAGCAGAATCAACGTGTACGTTCCCGCTACCAGGGCGCACGCCCAGCGCCGCCCCAAACCCCACGCTGTCCCCATCAGCGCCGGAGGAATCGCGATGGCCACCGCCAGGTAACATTTCGCGGCGTGCATGTTCACGGGCCAAGTCGATATGGTAAGGATGGTCCCGAGTTGCGAAACGCAAACCGCTCCCACGAACACGGAAAGCCACATGAGCTTCCGCCGCACTTTTTCTTCCGAGCGGTTCATCAAACCCGCCATCAACGCGAGCGTCCCAATCTTGATGGCCAACGATCCCAGCGAGAGCAGCATGTGTGGCGGACTCACAATCTTCACGTCCAGCCCGTATGCGTTGTGCCACCAGTTATCGAACGGCGCGGAGGTCAGCATCGCGATGCAGCCCCACGTCGCGATAAACGCTCCCAGTGGCCCGTGGAATCCCCAAATCTTCACCGACCTGCTTTGTATCGCGGTATCTCCGCCGAACGTCGCCGTCAGGATCATGTACCCGCACGCGATGCCCACCAGCACTCCCGTCAGTTGGATCAGAATGTGCGCCGGTGTCCAGAACGTGTCGCGGCCGATCGACAGGTGCCAAGAAATGTCCCACTGCCCCCCGACCAGGCCGCAAGCGATTCCGGCGAACATGCACCAGATCGTCCAGGGGATGGAGTCCGCGCGGCCGTAAGCCTGATCGCCAAACCGCGCTTGTAAAGGCGGTCCAAGAGGAATGCTTTCCGCCATGGCGAGGACTCCTCTCACTGTTCTTGTATTGCGAAGGTCGTACGAGAGCCCCTTAATGCCGCGAGTCTACACCAAAAAAATTCAAAATGCCGCGCCACTTTTTTTGATTTCGCGTCACTCTTTTCGCAAGACCATGCGACAAGAAGGGCAACAATTGGCAACGCTCAACGTCAACAACCCCAGGTTCTACTGTCTTCTCCGCAAAGAATTCCTCTACGACGGTCAATCTCACCAAGCCGAGTTCGTTAACGTTTGCGGGTTCGGGGTGGCGTCCATCAAAGGCCACGCTCTGGGCTTTCATGCTCTTACCGACAACGGCACCGTCATCTGGCGATTGCCACTGCAGTCACAAAGTCGATGCCCCTCCGGCTCCGTTGGACTGGCTGCAATTCTGGGATTGCTTCATAGCACGACCTTCGACCGCTTGCAGGGATTCCCGCGTCCGAGTGCATCAGGGCGAAAGGTGCCTCCAGAACACTCACAACTCGCGCGATGGCCGCTGCGCCGGGTGCGCTGACGCTATTCAATGGGGCTCATAGGCACCGCTCATGGTTGGGCGCTAGAACCTCCAGATCATCGGCCTACGTCTGGTCGGACGTTTGCACTTCGGATACATTTTAGAAGCTTCGATTAGGTCCATTGCTTCCTGATGCCACGCCGCGTATTATTAAGGATTCATGCTCACGGTCCGTTTTGAACTATCGAACTCTCGCTGCTCCTTGTTCTTCGCCTTCTTAGCGTGTACCGCCGCGCTTTGGCTGGGACCTGGAGTCGCGGTCGCTCAAGAATCGAATCAAATCCTTCCTCTCAGCCAGGTTCGCGCCGGCATGGAAGGGTACGCGTATACGATCTTTGCCGGCGATCAAGTGGAAAAGTTTGACCTTGAAGTCATCGGCGTGCTGGATAATTTTCTAGGCCCCAAACAATCCATCATCCTCGTGCAGTTGAAGGGGCCGAAGGTCGAACACACCGGTGTGGTCGCGGGGATGAGCGGCAGCCCCGTCTATCTCGATGGCAAACTCGCTGGTGCCCTTTCACTGAAACTGGGCATCTTCAGCAAAGAGCCCATCGCCGGTGTCACACCCATTCAGGACGTACTGAACCCGCCCTCCCAGCCTCCTGCGGCGCAGGCGGCCCCTCAGCAGCACGGGCTTCCCAGTGAAACTTCCACGCGGGCGGCGCTGCTTTCTGCCTCCGCACTCGAGCCGATCGAAACGCCCCTTGTTTTCTCCGGCTTCCAGCCGGCCGCGCTGCAGCAATTCGCTAGTCAGCTACAAGGCTACGGCTTCGTCGCAGCGCAAGGCGGAACGGCTTCGCCTCGCCCCGATGATGCGCGTCTCGTTGCCGGCGACATGGCCGGGATGGTTCTTGTTCAGGGCGATGCCTCCATCAACTCCGCCTGCACGGTGACGGCGGTACGGGCCGACCGTGTTTATCTCTGTGGCCACCCTTTTATGAGTCTCGGCGACATTCAACTGCCCATGGCGCGCAGCCGCGTCGTCACCACGCTGTCTTCCAATCTCGCTTCCACCAAGATCGTCAACGTGGGCGGCGCCATCGGCACGATCACCGGCGACCATCTCACGGCCGTCACCGGCAAACTAGGCGCGCCTCCCGCGATGGTTCCGCTGGATTTGACCCTCTTGGTTTCTGGCGCCGAGCCCGCAAAGCAGAAGACCCTGCACTTCGAACTGGTCCATCACCCAAAGCTTACGCCGCTCCTGGTTGCTATCACCACCTTCAGTGGTCTGACACAAAATTCTCTATATGGCGAGGGCACCACGTTGCATCTTTCCGGCGAGATTCGCCTGCAAGGTCATGCGCCGGTTAGAATCGAAAACACTTTCGCTCCGGGCGATTCTCTTTCTCCCGATGGCATGCCCATCGCTCTCACCGTCCAAAATATTTTTACACGCCTTTTCGTCAATACTTTCGAACCTGCCAAGGTGGACGGTATCACCCTCCGAGTCGAAAGCGTTCCGGGCCGAAAATCATTCGCCATTGAAAGCGCGTGGCTCGAAAAAGGGGAAGCCGCTCCCGGCGAAACTCTTCGCGTCCGCGTGCTGCTGCGCCCCTATCGCGGCGTCGCCCGCGTGGAAGAGACCACCGTTCGCATCCCGGAACAGGTGGCGCGCGGCACTATGCTCCGCATCCTTGTCAGCGACGCCGATCTGCTGAATCGCGCCTCCCGTGGCTTCGCGTTTGCCGGCGCCGGCAGCGGGCCGACCGGCCTCGATCAACTCATCGCGCTCTTGAATCGCGAGCGCCGCAACGACCGACTTTACGTTGGACTCTTCGCCCCGGCCCCGACGCTTCTCTGGGACGACAAGGAACTGCCGAACATCCCGCTCTCGCAAATCAACGTCGTCGACGGCCGTCCCACTCCGGGCAGCGTCCAGGTGCTGCGGGAATCGTTGGTCAGTGAAGCTTCCATCCCTCTCGGGGGGCCCGTGTCCGGCGTCATCTCTCTAAATCTCCAAATCCGGTGATCACTTTTATGAGCAGCTTGCCGAAAAGCTCAATTCAACTGTCTCAACCACGTCTGATAAGCGAGCAAGTAAGGAACAATTGTCAATCTGCGGGGCCGTCCTTAGCGGCTCCGAAGAATCTCAATTCCACACCGCGCAATAACTCATCCGTTGAATTTCGACGCTCCCTTACGCGTTTCTTTTCTTTTTCCTTGCTTTTTTGCTTGCTCACGTCGTTACCCCTTCTTGCCGAGCACACCCGTCGCTGGCGCCAGTCCAGTTACGAAGAATTTCTCAAAGGCACCGCGCACGGCGTGGCGGTGCGCAGCGACGGCCGCCTCGAACTCGCGCCCAAAGTCACTTTACTTGCCGACGCGGATGCTTCCTATCTTTGGTCCGTACGCCTCGATTCCCAGGGCATTCTCTACGCTGCCGGCGGCTCGCCTGCGAGAGTATTTCGCTTCGATTCGAACGGCAAACCTGTCATCGTTTTCGATTCCTCTGATCTCTCCGCGCAAGCCATGGCCTTTGACTCCAAAGGCGCTCTTTATGTCGGCACTTCTCCCGACGGCAAGGTTTACCGGGTCTCTGCTTCCGGCGAGAAATCCGTTTTCTTCGAACCCAAAACGAAATACATCTGGGACCTCGCTTTTTCACCCGACGGAACTCTTTATGTCGCCACCGGTGACAAAGGACAGGTCTTCGCTGTGGGGCCCGACGGCAAAGGCGAGCTTTTCTACTCCAGCGACGAAGCTCACATTCGCGTTCTGGCTTTTGACGCAAAAGGAAATCTCATCGCCGGCACAGAACCCAGCGGCCGCATCCTGCGCATCTCGCGGAGTTCGTCGAAGGCATCGGCCAAAGACTCCAAGAATGCAGCCATGGCGAAAGCGGAAGGCTTCGTGCTCTATGAAACTTCCAAGCGCGAAGTCACTTCCCTCGCTGTGGCCCCCGACGGCACCATCTACCTCTCCGCCATCGGTGAGAAGCAACGCGTTGGGCAAGCTCCGAGCCCCCTCATCTCCAACCCACAAGGCACGCCAACCGTTATGACCGGCGGCCCGGCAGGTCCCGGCCAAACTCCTCCGCAGCAACCCTTCGTTCCGTTTCCTGCTCTGCTCTCCAGCGGCATCTACCGCATCAGCGCCGATGGCGCCCCGGAAGAGCTTTGGTCTTCGCGCGAAGACGTGGTCTACGCCCTTGGACTTGCTTCCGATGGCCGCCTCCTGGCGGGGACCGGCAACAGCGGGGCTCTCCTGGCCGTCGATGGTCACGGCGTTTCTGCGCATCTCGCCAAGTCCGGCTCCGCGCAAATCACGGGCATCGCCCGCAATTCCTCCGGCAGGGTTTTCCTGTGCACCTCAAATCCTGGAAAAGTCTTTTCGGTCGGCCCCGAATACGAAGCCGCAGGCACGTTCGAGTCCCGCTCCTTCGACGCGCAACTTTTCTCGCAGTGGGGTCGCCTGGAGTGGTGGAGTCCTCCGCCGGCAGCCCCCGCCAAGTCTTCGGCCAATTCGAATGAACCACGCCTGGAGTTTTTTGTACGCTCGGGAAACACGGAGGACCCCGGCGGCGAGTGGTCCGGCTGGTACGGCCCCTACGCGAAATCGGGCACTGCCGTCGAAGCGCCGCCGGCGCGGTTCGTTCAGTGGAAGGCGGTCATCCACGACGGACGCCCAGGAGATGGTATTGATTGGGTTAGCCTGGCGTATCTGCCTCGCAACGTCGCGCCGGTCATCGAAGGAATCGCACTGCAGGATCCTGGAGTGCGGGCGCAAGGCCAAGTCGGTATGTCGTCGGGCCAGCCGGCGACGGTGATGCTCAAGATGCCGCCGTCGCCAAACGTTTCTGGCGTGGCAAGCACCCAGAGCAGCACTCCGCCGCGGTTCGAACCGCCGCCGCAAGGCACCCTGCAGAAGGGTTATCAATCCGTTGTGTGGACCGTGCACGACGAAAACGACGACGAAATGCGTTACTCGGTTTACTTTCGCGGTGAAAACGAACACGAATGGAAATTATTTAAGGAAAACCTCGAGCAGAAATTCTATTCATGGGACACCACCACGCTGCCGGATGGAGCCTACTACCTGAAAATCGTCGCCAGCGACGCGCCGTCAAATCCCCCTGCTTTGGCACTCAAGAAAGAACGCGAAAGCGAGCGCTTCGAGGTGGACAATACTGCGCCAGTAGTGAAAATCATGGGGACTATTTCGGATTCACCGATGCCCAACGGCAAGCTCACGATCGTCCAATTCACCGCGCAGGATGCGGGGAGCAGCATCGAGCGCGCGCAGTACAGTGTCGACGGTGGCGATTGGACCCTAGTAGCCCCAACCGGCCGCATCAGCGATGCGCCCGAAGAACGGTACGAGATCTCCCTCAGCGGCCTTGGCCCGGGCGAACATGTAATTTCCGTGCGAGCCTACGACCGGTTCGAAAACGTCGGCACCGCGAAAACCATCGTCACCGTTCCGGCCGCAAAACCCTAGCCTACAGTCTAGGCCTTGCGCTGACTTTCTCCAGCGAAGCACGACCTTGGCATGGATTTGCGGAGCGCAGCATCTCAGCTGACACACCCCGCACTTTCAAGTGCGGGTGCCTTAACCCTCAAGCCCCGCCTCGGCCGCCCGCGAAGCCTTCTCTACCCCTGCTTTGACTGATTACTAAAACAGAAAACTGCCAACTGCCCTTCAGCTCAACCAGCGGTCTTGGGGAGGGATGGCTTGGAACTTCTCGATTTCTGCGCCGAAGCCGATGCGGCCGTCTCCGTAGGGCTCGTTGCGGACATGTACGACGCGCGCGGTGCAGCGCATCTCCTGGGCGGAATTCCCGGTCACTTCCGCGGGCATGCGCAGCGTCGCTTCGATGGGCATACCAACCTGCAGTGGAGCCGAGGAGGCGAAGAAGAACCCTCCACGCGAGACATTCAGAGCTTCCGTAAAATGCTCGATCTTGTCCGAAGCAACCCCAAGGGCACGGAAGCGCAGCGGTGTCCGTAGGTTGAGGCGGGTCAGTTGTCGGCGTTCTGCTACTTTCATCTTGTCCCCTGCGCGCAAGGAAACGTCTGGCGCTTACTGTCGCGGATATGGTGGAGGGGACTTCCAGCGTAACAGAGTCAGCCGGGCGGTCAAGCATCAAAGGTGGCATGGCCAAGAAGTACCGGTACCCACATGAGTTTGCAGCGGCTTGGATCATCCGAGCCAACCGAGCCATCATTTGCATACCATAATGCCTCTTTAACAGCGACGGACAACGCATTATAAGGCGCTAAGAGTGAAGGACTGACAAGCGAATCGAACCCCAGACGAGGATTATGAAAACCGCTTCATCCACCGAATCCATCCAATACCAACCACCCACATGGGAGGCCATCCTAGCGGCGCATGCGCGCATCGCCCCCAGGATCCACCGCACGCCGGTCCTGACGTCCGCATCCCTGAACGCCATCGCCGGGGCAGGGCTCTTCTTCAAGTGCGAAAATCTGCAGAAGACCGGCTCGTTCAAGATTCGCGGGGCGTCCAATGCGATCCTTTCCCTGACAGAACAAGAGGTGGCGCGGGGCATCGTCACACAATCGAGCGGAAATCATGGCGCCGCCGTGGCTTGCGCCGCCGCCTGGCGAGGAGTCCCGGCATGGATCGTCATGCCGAAAAATGCACCCGCGGTAAAAGCCGCCGCTATCGAGGGCTACGGAGGGAAAATTGTTTTCTGCGAGCCAACGGTGACTGCCCGAAAGGCAACTTGCGACCGAGTCCAGGCAGAAACAGGCGCGCATCTGGTGCATCCTTACGACGACGACCGCATCATCGCGGGACAGGCCACGGCGGCGAAGGAACTGCTGGAGGAGGTAGGCGACCTGGATGCGGTGTTTGCACCAGTCAGCGGCGGCGGATTGCTCAGCGGCACGTGTCTCGGCGCCAAGGGAATTCGCGCAGATGTGCGGGTAGTTGGCTGCGAACCGGAACGCGCGGATGACGCCTACCGGTCCCTGGCCAGCGGGACGCTGCAATCGCTGGAGTCGAGCGACACGATTGCTGATGTGGAACGTATCCTCCTGGTCAGCGAGGAGGAGATCATCTCGGCGGCGCGGCTGGTCTGGGAGCGCATGAAAATCGTCATTGAGCCATCGAGCGCCGTGGCGATTGCTCCACTGCTAAAGCCCGGCGTGGTAGCGTCGTTGAATCTGCCGAAACGTACCGACGGGGGCACTCCGAAGCTCGGCGTGATCTTCTCCGGCGGGAACCTGGACGTTTCTTCCCTGCCGTGGAAGTGACCGAAGTCGGCCGTCTATCCTCAGCCCTCTCCGGCCAGCTAGAGAATCTGTGCTAAATCCGTGCACTATTTGTGCAAGGAATTATGCACATTGTGCAAGAGCCTGAGCCTGACGAAAGCTTTCTTACAGAAAAAACAGGACTTAGATTGCGGGAAGTTTGGATAACCGCATGCTCCAACACACTCGGCAGGAATGGGATACAGATGAGCAATGGCCAGGAGCGAGTAGCAGAGGACCGGGCAGCGGTGCTTCTGGGGCTCACCATGACGGAAATCCGCAGCTTTTCGCGTATATCCGGCCTGGGACACCTCGAATACGGTGACCGAGGAGAGCAAATGGTTTTCACGTACGACGAGCTGCAAAGGCTCTGCCTGCTAGCCGCACAGTCTTCGAAATAGTAAGCCAGTCTTCTAAGAGAGCTTGCCTAGTCTCCTCCTCACTCCCCCCCCGGCCCCGGGTGCCTCCCCACAGACACCCGGGGCTCCTCTTCCTTGGCTTGAATTTCGAAATTGAGATTGATGAAACGCGGTCCTGGCTAATACCGGCCTTGCTGAGCCCAGGAGCTTACTTCGTCCTCCACGGAGAAAGAGGCTGTCGGAGACATAGCGAAGCGG
>WNGI01002712.1_pt1 | contig 15421 bp, 16 predicted proteins | sample 5400621 | NCBI WGS metagenome assembly WNGI01 (sample SAMN13153374, study PRJNA577476) | soil metagenome | isolation source: 20 cm soil or saprolite under Garry oak tree replicate 1 | place: USA:California | collected 2016-06-15 | reverse complement strand
CAGTTCGCCTTGAGCCATCAACCGGTCGCATGCGACGCAACATACGGGAAAAAAAAGATCGATCAGCGCTGCGGCAACGCGCTCGCCTCTTTCACCGCCTTCCACATTGCCTCTCGGTCGGGAGATCGACCAAACCAGATCTCGAAAGATGCGGCGCCTTGCTCGACGAGCATCTCGAGTCCGTCGGCTGCGGTTCGCCCTGCTGCACGCGCGGCACGAACCCATGCGGTCTCGCCGGGGCTGTACACGAGATCCAGAACGACGGCACTTGCCGGCAACGCGTCGATCGGAACAGGCAGCTGCTCATCGTACAGTCCGATGGTTGTCGCATTGACGACAATGTCGCAATCGATAGGGCGTTGCAGCGGCAGCATTTCAACGCCTGTGATGTTGTTAAAGCGCTGAGCGAGATCACGAGCAACGTCGAGGCGTCGCGCGAAAATCTTTGCCGTTGCGTTATTCCAGTCTTCGATTGACGCGAGCACTGCCGCGGCTGCGCCGCCCGCGCCGAGCACAGCCACTCGCGCGCCGCTGGGAATTCCTCCGATTACCCGTCGAGCGAATGCGCTGAATCCAACCACGTCCGTGTTGTCCCCGTGTAACGCTCCATTGTCCGAAACGCGAAACGTGTTGATTGCATTCACTTTTTTCGCAGTGGGCGAAACACTCATCATCGCTTTCATAGCCGCTTGCTTGTGCGGCACCGTGACATTGCCGGCTGCGCCTTCCCGCGCGAGTGAATCGATGACACGCGCTAAATCCTGCGGCGCAACATCGATGGCCTCGTAACGCAGGTCGATGCCCGCCGCGGCGAGCGCCGCGTTGTGCATCAGTGGCGAAAGAGAATGCGCGACCGGATGGCCGAGTAGCACCAGCCGCCGGGGAGAGCTCACGCGACGGTCACGCTGCCTTGATGCGCCCGACTATTTCTGTCAGCTGGCGCTCGAGCTCGTCGGCGGTCTCACGATAAGCCTCGAGATCGCCGCCGAATGGATCCGAGATCGCGTGCCTCGATCCTTCATCGGATCCATAGCCCGCGAGCAGATAAGCATTCGCCGTGGGATCCAGCTCACGCACGCGACTGAGATGCTCGGGTGACATGACGAGAACGAGGTCCGCTTCCTCTACCATTTCGCGCGTAAGCCTTCGCGACCGATGACCCGAGAGATCGATGTTTCGCTCAACGCCGACGAGTAGCGCTTCATCCGATGCCGGCGCGCCGTCCCACGCATTCGTGCCTGCGCTCTCGACGATGACGTTGTCCTTTCCAGCATCAGCAAGGATCCTTCGAGCGATTGCCTCCGCAAGTGGACTTCGGCATGTATTGCCCGTGCAGACAAAAAGAATTCTCATTAGCTGTCGCCAACGATATCAGGCACGCTCGCTCGCAGCGTTGCTACCGTGATCGCACCCGGGCGAATTACGCGCGGTCGCGGGCCCGTGCAGTCGACTACCGTCGAAGGCGGCGACGACAAGAGCTGACCTCCGTCGAGCACGTGCAATGTTCCGCGTGATATCGCATCTGTCCATTGCTCGAGGATTTGTCCCGCATTGGTTGCCGGCACAACGCCGGGACGATTTGCGCTCGTCGATGTGATCGGCGCTCCATACGCCTGCACCAGTCGGCTCAGTCCGCGATGCGGCGTCCACCGTACCGCGATTCCTCCTTCCGGTCCGCGCAGCTGATCCGGCACTTGCTTTTCGCCGCCCGGAAGAACCAGAGTGAGAGGACCGGGCCAGAAACCAGCAGCGAGTCTCGAAGCGTAGCTCGTGAGATGCAAACCGAGCCGCGTGATCATATCGCTCGCAGCAACGATCAGAAGAAACGGCTTGTTGGGCGGACGACCTTTCAAGGCGATGAGTCTTGCGACCGAATCGCCATCGACAGCTCCGCCGAATCCGTAAACAGTTTCTGTAGGATACGCGAGAACTCCGTGTGCGCGCATGTGTGAAATCGCGCTGTTCAACCCCGCTTCGATTTCTTCGTCGGACCAGAATGGTGTCGCGCGTGCTTCCGCAATCATTCGGGCAAGATACTCAGAGCTTCGGCGCGAGCGAAATCTGCATCAGTTGTGATCTTCATTGCTCTCTCGCTTCCCGGCACGACAACGACCGGCAAACGCAATCTTTCACAGAGTGATGCGTCGTCCGTGCCAGCGACGCCCGCCGCGAAAGCATCGGAGTAAGCTGCCTCGAGCATCTCGCGCGGAAAAGCTTGCGGGGTCTGCGCGCGCCAGATTCCCTCTCGTCCGATTGTCTCGACCACGGCGCCACTCGAATCGGCGCGTTTGAGCGTGTCGACAACTGGAAGACCCGGCATTGCCCCATGCCCCTTTCTCGCCTCGGTGATTACTCGATCGATCAAGCCTGGAGTGACAAATGGTCGCGCAGCGTCATGCACCGCGACGATGGTCGCCTCGCCCGTGAGATCCTCGAGTCCATTTCGCACCGAGTCGCTGCGCTCGCGCCCGCCAACCGAAACGAGCATTCGCTCGAGATCGCATTGAAAGAGCCACGGCGGAGGATCACCTGCGTATTTCTTGGGCAACACTACCACGACCATCGCTACGTCGGGTCTTTCCTGAAATGTTTGAAGGCTGTGCAGCAGCATTGGCTTTCCGCCAATCCACCGGAATTGCTTCAGCTCGTCACTATCGGTCCGCGTACTCGAGCCGGCCGCGACGATAATCACGCCGACGTCAGGGGGACTCACGGAAACAGTTTCGCGAACAAATCTCCGACGGTCCGCACTCCGATTGGGCGAATTCCCTTGGGCATCCGCGAAGGAATTGCGCGCTCCGACATGTACGCAGTCGTGATTCCCATCTTTGCCGCTTCGGCCAGGCGTCGCTCCGATTGAGAGACGGGTCGGATCTCACCGCCAAGTCCCACCTCGCCGAGGAAGAGCGAGCCCGGCGCGACGGCCTTGTCATGCACGCTCGAAGCAAGCGCCGTTGCGACTGCGAGATCTCCCGCCGGTTCCTGCAAGCGAACGCCGCCAACCACATTCAGAAAAACATCGAGCTGTGAAAACGAAAGTCCCGCGCGCTTGTCGAGCACAGCGAGCAGAAGGGCGAGTCGCCTGCCATCGTAACCTGTCGCAACGCGTTGCGGCGTTCCAAATCCCGATTTCGCGGCCAATCCCTGAATCTCGATCAACACTGGTCGCGATCCTTCAAGCAACGCGTTGACTGCGCTCCCCGACGCATGATCCAGACGATCGCCAAGAAAAAGCTCCGACGGATTTGCTACCGGGTCGAGACCATTTGCAGTCATTCGGAAAACCCCGATCTCGTCAATGCTTCCGAATCTGTTCTTTATTGCGCGAAGAATGCGGTGATCGAGAGTTCCTTCGCCTTCGAAATAAAGGACAGTATCGACGATGTGCTCGAGAGTTTTCGGCCCTGCGATACCACCTTCGCGCGTTACGTGTCCAACGACGAAAATCGTAATCCCGGTCTCTTTCGCGAATCGCATTAGACGCGCTGCACATTCGCGCACCTGTCCAACGCTTCCCGGCGCGCTCTCGAGATCGCCCGTGAAAATGGTCTGAATCGAATCGACGATTAGTACCGACGGCGCAATCTTGCTCGCTGTGGCAATCACAGTTTCAAGAAGTGTCTCGCCAAGGATCAGCACATCATTCGCGTCATCGTCCAGTCGCTCTGCGCGCAACTTTACTTGAAGTGCCGATTCCTCCCCTGATACGTAGAGTGTGCGGTGCCCCGCCTTCTGTAAGCGCGCAGCTACCTGGAGCAGAATCGTGGATTTGCCAATGCCAGGCTCGCCGCCAACAAGCACCATCGATCCGCGCACGATTCCGCCGCCGAGAACAAAATCAAATTCGGCGAGCCCGGTTTTCCATCGCGGCTCGGCGGCGCCAGATACATCGCCGAGTCTCCGAGCATCCGCGATCTGCCCACCTTCGCCGAGTGAGCGTGCACCGCCGATTCTTCGGGCTGAGCCACCCTTTCCAGCTGTGCCCGCCGCGGTTGTTCGCGAGATCGATTCTTCAACCAGCGTGTTCCATTCACCGCAAACGTCGCAACGTCCCGCCCATCTCGGGTGATCGGCGCCGCAGCCTGTGCAGCGGTAAAGCGTTCTTGCCTTCGGGGTCACGCCTGAGTGAGTCGCGGCGTGTAGTTCTCGAAACGAGTGAACGTCTTGTTGAAATAGAGATTCACGAAACCGGTCGGGCCATTGCGCTGCTTGCCGACGATTATCTCTGCGCGCCCTTCGATCGAGTTACCGTCTTTGTCGAGCGGACCGTCGTAGACTTCCTGCCGATAAATGAACATCACGAGATCGGCGTCCTGCTCGATCGCGCCTGACTCTCGCAGATCGGAAAGTTGCGGGCGCTTGTTCTCTCCCGTTCGCTGCTCCGGTGCGCGCGAAAGTTGTGAGAGCGCAACCACTGGAACTCTCAGCTCGCGCGCAAGCGCTTTCAGCGAGCGCGAGATATAGCTGATCTCCTGCTGCCTGCTCTCAGTATCGGTGGGACCCTGCATGAGCTGGAGATAATCGATGACGATCATTCCGATGTTGTTGTCGATCTTGAGCCGCCTCGCTTTCGATCTCATTTCCAGCAGGCCCATCGCGGGTGTGTCGTCAATCCAGATCGGCGCGTGACTCAGAATTCCCGCGGCGCGGCCGAGTCGAACGAATTCGTCATCGTGCAACTTGCCTTTGCGCAAGCGCTGGGCGTCGACTCTTCCTTCAGAGGTGAGAAGTCGCTGTACCAGCTGCTCCTTGCTCATCTCGAGTGAGAAAAACGCAACGGGAACTTCATGATCGAGCGCGGCGTTTTGCGCGATGTTTAGAATGAACGCGGTCTTTCCCATCGAAGGCCTGCCTGCGACGATGATCAAATCCGACAGCTGGAAACCTGCCGTGATCTCGTCCAGATCCTTGAACCCGCTCGCGACACCTGTAATCGATTCGCCGCCGCGCTGGAGCAGCTCGATTCGCTCCATCGTCGGCCACAGCAGCTCCTTGATGCGCGTGAATCCTTCGCCGCCGCGACTCTGATTGACCTCGAATATTTTGTGCTCGGCGGCATCTAGTAGCTCCCCAGCGGGTGCCGCGGATTCGAACGCCTCGCTCACGATCTGCGTTGAGACTTCGATCAATCGGCGGCGAAGCGCTTTCTCTCGAACTATCTTCGCATGGTATTCGACGTTTGCCGCGGTCGGTACCGCGTCGATGAGCGAGCTGATGTAGTCGCGGCCTCCGCTCGACTCGAGCTCGCCCGAGCGACTCAGCTCTTCGGTGAGAGTCAGCGGATCGATTACGTCGCCGCGCTCCGACAGTGAGACCATCGCCCGATAAATCCGGCGATTCCCCTCGCGATAGAACATGGTGTCGTCGATGAATTCATTCGCCCGGAGAATTGCGTCAGGGTCCATGAGCATCGCGGACAACACTGCCTGCTCTGCGTCTTCGGAGTACGGCGGTCGCCGCTCCGAGTAAGGATCACGCCCCTGTGGCGGGGCTATCGAGTACTCTACGGGCGAGCTTGACATCTTCCCAGGTAGGACGTTTCCATGCGGGGTTCCTTAGCAGCGCTGCGGGATGGTACGTGACGACGAGCGGAATTCCGTGGTACTGGTGGACAGCACCGCGAAGCTTTCCGATCGGCGTTTTTGTGTCGAGAAGAGTTTGCGCAGCGAAGGTCCCGAACGCAACGATTACTTTCGGCCTGATGAGCTCGAGCTGCCGTATGAGATAGGGACTGCAAGCCGCCACTTCATCCGCCAGCGGATTTCTGTTGCCGGGTGGCCGGTGCTTGAGGACGTTACAAATGAAAACGTCTTCGCGCTTGAGATCGACTGCAGCAAGAATCTTCGTCAGTAATTGACCCGCCTGTCCGACGAATGGACGCCCGGTTGCGTCCTCGTTCGCGCCCGGAGCTTCGCCGACACACACGAGCTTTGCCTTTGGACTACCTTCGCCGGGAACGGGATGCGTAGCAGTCTTGTACAATCGACAGCGAGTGCACTTTGCCACCGAATTCTCGATTGTCTTCAATGATGTGAGTCGCATGATGTCGTCGTCGAAGAGCTCCGGTGAATCCCCGGGCGCGTTCAGTCCATCGACTTCCCGAGGCTCCTCGCGCAGTGCCTCGCGCCAATCCGCGCCCGCGGCGTTGACTGCCGCTTTGCTACCAGCATTGATCGCACCAATCGCCTTCATGACGTCGTCCACGCTCATGCTGTCGAGCAAGAGCTCGTTCTCCCCCATCTGCTGGCGCTGCTCGAGATAGCGGCGCAGCCGCTCGCTGGCGTTCACTTAAGCAGCGCCCCGACGCGGTCGAGGATTGCATCTGCGACAGCGGTCTTCGCCATCAGCGGAAGCTTTTCCGGATCGCGATAGCGAGAGAGAATCGTGACTCGGTTCGTGTCGACACCGAATCCTGCCCCTTCTTCCAGTGCGTCGTTGACGACGATCATGTCGAGCGATTTTTCTTTTAGCTTCGCCGCGCCTTTTACCAATGCGTCCCCAGTCTCCAATGCAAAACCGACAATGATTGCATGCGGGGGACGGATGGGCAGAGTAGCCCTCAAAATATCCGTCGTCGGCGAAAGCTCGATTGCCATTCCGTCTGTCTCAGTCCGCTTCGAAATCTTTCGAGATGCGGCGCGTGTTGGACGGAAATCCGCCGGAGCGGCCGCCATCACCAGGGCATCTGCACTCGGTAGTGCAGACGTTACGGCAGCGGTCATGTCATCGACGCTTTCCGTTCGAACGATCTGTGGTCCCGAGCCGACCGGCACATCGACGTGACCGAGCACGAGCGTAACCGACGCGCCGCGACGCCACGCAGCCTCGGCGATAGCGATGCCCATTTTGCCGGAGCTATGATTGGAAATAAAGCGCACAGGATCGACAGCCTCGCGCGTCGCTCCCGCAGTTACGACGATTCTCTTCCCCGCAAACGCTGCGTCCGCATCGAGGAGCCTTCCGATGTGTGCGAGGATCTCTTCAGGCTCCGGCATTCTTCCCGGTCCATTTCCCTCGCCTGCTGCTAACGGACCGGTTGCTGGATCGAGGACCGTGTAGCCGCGCTCTCGAAGGCTCGCGACGTTTGCCGCCGTTTGCGCGTTCGCCCACATCCGATCGTTCATCGCGGGAACAAGTAAAACGGGCGAAGTGTTCGCGAGTAGCGCGGCACTCAGGAGATCATCGGCGAGACCATGCGCAGCACGTGCAAGAAAATCGGCAGTTGCTGGAGCGACTGCGAACACGTCGGCTTCACTCGCGAGACGAACGTGATCGAGTGCGTTGCCCGAACCGAAAATCTCACTGTAGCTCCGGCGTCCAGTGACCGCTTCAAACGTTATTGCGCCCACAAACTCGAGCGCGGCTCGGGTCATAACGACGTCAACCTCGGCGCCTGCCTGCGTGAGCAGGCGCGCGAGCATGACTGTCTTGTAGCTGGCGATTCCCCCCGTTACGCCGAGGAGAACGCGGCGGCCGTCGAAGGGCCGCAAGGCGCCTACTCCGTGCGGCGCCGCGGGATCACGCGGTATTCGATCTCTCCGCGCGAGAGCTCCTCGAGGGCTCGCGTTGTGAGCTTCTTCTCACCGCTTGCCGAGCGGTCTCGCGGAAACTCATTGATCACCCGTGCAAACTTTGCGGCGACAAGGACGCCGAGATATTTGTTGGTCGCGTGCTCCGCGATGTCGTTCGGAATGAAAACCTGCATTTCTAATTGCTCCGTTGATTGTTTTTGAGCGCCGCCTCAAGTCCTACTACAACCTCGCCTACTCGCTCGCCCAATCGCGAAATCCTCGAGGTGCGCATTTGCTCTGCATCCACAATTTTCGAAACAGCCTCGACCGCGCGGTCGAGATCGTCGTTTACTACTACATAATGATACATCCCCACGGCCTGTAGTTCTGCAACGGCGCTCTTTAGCCGCCTTTCCAGCGTCTCGCCGCTCTCAGTACCACGCTCCCTCAGTCGCTCGAGCAATACCTCGCTGTTTGGCGGCAGAATGAAAACCAGAACTGAATCGGGGTAAAGCTCAATGAACTGCCTCGCGCCCTGAACGTCGATATCCATCACGACGTTTTTGCCACTGGCCAGTACTCGGTCGACCTCGCGCCGCAGCGTACCGTACAAGTGATCGTGCACCTGCGCGGATTCCGCAAACTCGCCCCGCTCGCGCGCAGCGAGAAAAGCTTCACGAGTAAGAAAAAAATAATCGGTTTGGTCTCTCTCGTTGGCTCTCGCAGGGCGCGTCGTGCAGGAAACCGAATATCCGCAATCAGTCCGGCGTCGCAGCAGCTCGTGCGCTATCGTGGTCTTTCCGCCGCCAGAGGGCGAAGAGAGAATGAGCGGAAAGCCGCTCACTCGACGTTCTCGACCTGCTCGCGAATTCGTTCCAGCTCCTCCTTGATGGCGACGACGTCGCTCAGAATCGGAGCGTCGCCCGCTTTGCTTCCCATCGTGTTCGCTTCACGAACCATTTCCTGGAGAAGGAATCCCAATCGTTTTCCGACAGCTTCCGTAGCCTCGTCAGTGATGGATGTGCAGAACGCATCGATGTGCGCGCGAAATCGATCTATCTCCTCTGAGATGTCCATTCTGTCTGCGAGGATCGCGACTTCCTGGGCCAGCCTCTGCGGATCTACGTTGTTCGCACCAGCCAAGTCTCTAACCGATTTCCGTAAGCGAGCTCCGTGCTCCGTAAGACGGATCGGGGCGCGCTCGGCAATCCTGTCGACGCAGCCACCGACGAGAGTAATCCGCTCGCGGAGAAATCCGGCGAGGCGAGCGCCTTCTTCTGCGCGCATCGTCCGAAGCGTGCGAACCGCCCGATCAACGACGGCGAGGAGCTGCTCCACTGTGCCTTCGTCTTCATCACGGGAAAGTGGATCGACCACGTCGGGAAGTGAAAGCACGGTTGCAGCATCGAGCTCGGCTGTGAGGCCGTATTTGTCCTGCAGGCCGCGAAGGACCTTCACGTACTCGCCAAAGCGACGTTCGTTGATTCCGCCGCCCGGCGCCGTATCGCGATCTACTCGAGCGGTCAAGGCCACGTGCCCGCGCGCGATCTGCTGCCTCAGCGTCTCGCGCACGTCGCCTTCCCACTTCGAGAAAGCCGCGGGAAGCTTGATGCTTGGGTTGAAGAAACGGTGATTTACCGTCCTCAGCTCGACGCTGACGCGGAGGGAGCCGACTTTTCCTTCGGCCGACCCAAATCCCGTCATGCTGGATATCATATGAGGGTGCCTAAGTTACTGCGGCACAACAAGATTGTCAATTCACGAACTCCCAGCGTACACCGTAGAGGTTGAGTGCTCTCGGCATATAGAAATCGGGCACGATCTGGTGAAGCTCGCCCGCCAGATTGCGAATTTGATAAGAGATTACAGCTCGCATGATTCTAATCTCGAGGACTCCGGAAAACACGTTGCTCGAAGCTGTTGCTCTAACGCCGCCAGCCACAGGAAAGTTCACTTGGCTCCGGTAATCATGAATTGCTGCCGCGTGAATTCCGAAATTTCCGCTTGGGAAACGCGAAAGCCACCGACTGATGAGGTTGATCTCCGATCGCGCCTGATACTTTGGCCGGTAAGCGTCGGCCGCCGCCCATTGAGTCACGACAACGTCCATTCCTAGCGCACCAATGATGGTGCCTCTCGCTCCGACATAGAAGCCGCTCCTTCTGGCCGCCGCCTGTGCGACATACGCGGTGTCGATAGTGCGAAGAGGCACCAGCAAAGCGGTGTCGCGCGTAAGAAATCCCGCCAGCAACCAAGGTCCGAAAAGTCGAACGCCGCCCTCGAAGCGCGCCGAGGTTACCGTGGGAATGTTCAAACCGCTTAGCGTAGAGGTGATGCGCGAGACCGCACCCGACGCCATAACGAACGGCGTGGGGGAAAATCTCGCGACCGCGTCGCCGCGATTTTGTTTGGTGAAATCGTCGTGTTCGGCCGTGACCTCGACAAACGCTAGCGGAGAATCGAACTGGAATCTTGCGCTCGGCGCATGCGATGTGGATCCCGCAGTGCGGCGAATACGATCTGCCGCTGCGGCCTCAAGCGGACCTCGCTTGAAGCCACCCGTGAGCAGGTACTGCTGCATGCTCGTAGCTGTGTCGACAGTATCTGGCAGCACATGCAAGGTCGTTGCACTCGATGGCGCAACGTGCTTGCTGTCCTCGCTGAAACGGCGAGTTGATGCAATCGCTTCGAACCACGGTCCGTCGTCGAGGTGGCCAATTGCAACGCGAGCGTACGCGAAGTTGCTAGTCCCCGAGAACGCCGGTATGGCGAGCCCCTTTCCGAATGTCGGCTGAATGACGCGCGCCGATTGCGTGCGATTGGCAAACGCGTCGACACTCCATTCCTTCCCGCCGGTTCCAACCCGCCCGAGGACGGATAGCCCATCGCCTCCCCCTCCGAAGCGCGCTGACGTCGTGTTGAATTGCTGTCCCGCAAACTGCAGCGCGGCGCCGTTGCTGAATCGCTTTCCATAAAAACCGCGATAGATGTTCGTGTTATCGTCGCCGGTCGAGAGATCGACTCGCGTCGAAGGCAGGGTTCGATCAGCCTGCCAGCTTCGCAGATAAACTCGAAGCTCACCGCCAAGACGTTCGACTGAAACTCGCTCGAGTGTCCACAACTGAATCTCGTTCAGGTCGAGCAGCGGACCATTGCGCGGATTCAGATTGTCGACCTCGAGTCCGTCGTAGAAAACGCGAACAGCGCCGAGCTGTCCGTTGACGGCAACGAATTTTTGAGAGTTCACATACCCGGTGCGAAACGAAGTGGCGCCCGGAATTCGCTCGAGGAGGTCGGCGAGATTGAGCGCACCGCTCCCGAAAAGCTCCGAGCGATTCCACGAGTATTGCGGGCCAACGTCCGCAGTGCGCGGATCCGTCGAGCGACCGAACGGCGGCTTGATCGAATCGGGCTTTGGCTTCGTGCTATCGGTTTTCGGTTTTGGAGGAATGGGAACTTCACTCCCGGGCGGCGGAACAACCTGCGCGTTGGATCGCTGCGCAACTCCCATGAAAAAAGCCCCGGCAACGAGGCCGAGGCGAGCACGACCACATAGTCCAGCTATGCACATTTCAGGTAAGCCTGCCGCGCACAAATTCGATGAACGTGGCCGTCGGAACGCCCGTCGGCCCTTTAGGAATCGCAACCAGATCGGACTCGGAGTATGCCGTCCCTGCAATATCGAGATGAACCCACGGATAGCTATCCGTGAATTCCTTGAGAAACATTGCGGCGGTAATTGCTCCCGCGGGACGGCCACCGGAATTCTTGATGTCGGCCACGTCGGATTTGATGAGCTCTTTGTACTCGTCCCACAGTGGCATCGGCCAGCCCGGCTCACCGCCGCGCCTTCCTGCAGCGAGCACTTCCGCGAGGAGCGCCTCATCGGTTCCAAATACTCCAGTTGCTGTGTGGCCAAGCGCGATCACGCACGCACCTGTGAGAGTGGCTGCGTCGACGACTGCCGCGGGATCAAACCGTCGCGCATATGAGAGAACATCCGCAAGAACGAGCCGCCCTTCGGCATCGGTGTTGATGATCTCGATGAACTTGCCAAGGTGACTCTTCACGACGTCGCCGGGATTCACTGCTGTTCCCGACGGCATGTTGGTTGTTGCACCAATGAGTCCGACCACGTTCAGCGGGATCTTCATTCGTCCAATCGCTTCGAGCGCGCCGAGCACGCCCGCCGCTCCACACATGTCGAACTTCATGTCCTCCATTGATTGCGCCGGCTTGATCGAAATGCCGCCACTATCGAAACAAAGACCTTTTCCGACGAGCGCGATCGGCTTGTCGCCCGCTTTTCCTCCCGAGTACTCGAGAGCGATGAGCTTTGGATCTTGCGGAGTTCCCTGCGCGACACTGAGGAACGAGCCCATTCCTTCTTTTGTCATCTCGGTGCGTCCGAGCACGGTCAGCTTCATCGAATACCGCTGCGCAATTTCTCCGGCCGTTTTCGCAAGAAGATCCGGCGTGCAGAGATTGCCCGGCATCATCGCAAGCGTGCGCGCCAACGACTGCCCTGCTCCGATTGCCTGTCCCGATGAGAAACCAGCGCGACTCGCGTCGTTGTCATCCGCGAGTATCGTCGCGTTTGCGAGCGGCGCGCGACGCTCATCGTCCGGTGGAGGCGTTTTGAGATCCTTGTATTCCCACGCGCCCGCCAGCAAACCGACGGTTATCGCTTCGATTTCCTTTTCGCCAAGTGAGCGCGCGTAAAATGCCGCCGAGCCGGATCCAAGCTTCGTTGCCTGACGCGCAGTGATTGCCGCGGCGCGTCTCAGAGCGCCCGGTCGATCAGTGACCTTTCCCATTCCAACCAACAGAACCCGGCTCGCACCGTTCTCCGGGCCGCTGAACTGCAGCGTCTCATCTCTCGCTCCGCGAAATTCGCGCGACGCGATCGCTCTCTGAAGCGCACCGCCGAGCGTGCCGTCGAGATCGGATACCGATTTGCTGTCGGGATGCTCGTCGAACGCTAACGCGAGAAGCGGCGTCTTGAATTGGGCGACACCGGCGGCGCTGAGCTCGAGCTCGACCGCCACCTAGTGTCTCATACCGGAGATGACAGCGTCGCCGAATGAAGATGTCGAGACCTCAGTCGCACCTTTCATTTGACGTGCGAGGTCGTACGTAACGCGCTTCGACTTGATGGCGTTCTCCACGCCCTTCACGATTAGCTGCGCGGCCTCGTTCCAACCCATGTACTCGAGCATCATCACGCCCGAAAGTATCACGCTGCCTGGATTGATCTTGTCGAGGTTTGCGTATTTCGGAGCTGTCCCGTGCGTGGCCTCGAATACGGCAACACCGTCGCCAACATTTCCACCGGGTGCGATGCCAAGACCACCAACCTGCGCTGCTGCAGCGTCGGACAGATAATCGCCGTTCAGATTTGGCGTAGCGATCACCGCATACTCTGCCGGTCTCAACAAAAGCTGCTGAAACATCGAGTCAGCGATTCGATCACGAATTACTACAGCGTCAGCGCGAGTATCCTTGCCGGCGTTCGATACATCAGCCTCGGTTACCGTCGCGTCGGGAAATTTTTCCTTCGCAACTTCGTATCCCCAGTCACGGAATGCTCCTTCCGTGAACTTCATGATGTTGCCTTTGTGCACGAGCGTGACTGATTCTCTGCACTTCTCGATCGCGTGCCTGATTGCCATTTCCACAAGCCGCTTCGATCCGAATTCCGACATCGGCTTGATTCCGATCGCCGAATTCTCCCGGATGTCGGTGCCAAAACTTTCGTGAAGAAAAATTCGAACCGCGTTGGCTTCTTTCGACCCTGCCTTCCACTCGATGCCGGCGTAAACGTCTTCCGTGTTCTCGCGGAAGATCACGATGTCGACTTTTTCTGGTTCCTTGACGGGAGCTCCAACGCCCTCGAAGTAGCGCACAGGGCGAATGCACGCGTAAAGATCGAGGACTTGGCGCAACGTCACGTTAAGCGAGCGAATTCCTCCGCCCACCGGAGTACTCAGTGGCCCCTTGATCGAAACGCGGAATTCCTGCATTGCGTCGATCGTTTCCTGCGGGAGCCAGTCGTTGAACTGCTTGAACGATTTCTCGCCTGCAAAAACTTCCATCCATTCGATTTTTCGCTCGCCGCCGTAAGCGCTTTCGACCGCAGCGTCAAAAACTCTGACCGAAGCGCGCCAAATATCGGGCCCCGTGCCGTCACCTTCGACAAACGGAATGATCGGATGATTGGGGACTGACAGCGCGCCATTCGCGTAAGTGATTGGCTCGCCTTCACGCGGAACGGTGCAGAGCTTGTAGCGGGTCATTAAGGCGTTGGGATTTCGGGTGGGAAGCCTAGGAAACTAGACATCGTGAAACATCGCAGCAAGCGACTGTCGAGAGTCCGGCCACGCACCCTCATTTTCTCAACATCTTGAACGCGTGATTCCATTGCGATGTGACAATCCCGTACTTGACCCACAGGATGCACAACGGCTCGAGCTCTCTCGCTCCTTCGATACCGCCGATGTCGGTCGCGCCGTTCCATCCGAATGACGTGCAAATATCGGTTACCTGTCGTTTCGCATCTGCATCGTTTCCGCAGATGAACATGTCGGAGGGCCGCCCGGAAAATCGGGATCGATCATATGCTGGTTCCCCACGATGTTGAATGCCTTCACAACGCGAGCATCGGGGACCCATCGCTGCACTTGTTCGCCGCCGGAATCCGTATGTCCAACCGCCAAACCTGGTGGCTTGCCCGGCTCGACATGCCCGCGACTGACGAATCCGCCGCCCAGGCGCCTACCAACGTCTCCGGTTCCCAATACTCCAACTTTCACGTTTACACTCCGTCAAATGAATTCCTTCACTTCTTCAGCAAATTCTGCTAGCGTCTGGAATCTGTCCGCCGGTGACTTTGCAAGTGCACGCTGGACGAGATTCTCCACCCCATTCGGAATGGATTTGCGAACGATCTGCATGGACGGTACCGCCGCCATCGAATGCCGCGCCATTATCGCCACCGCATTCGGGCCGGTGAACGGCGGTTGACCGGTGAGCATTTCGTACAACACGCATCCAAGACTGTACTCGTCGCTGCGCCCATCAATTTCTTTTTCCGCGAATGCCTGCTCGGGACTCATGTACAACGGAGTGCCGATCGCCGCGCCGGTCTGTGTGAGTGCTTGCGCAGTGTTTGCCGAATCCAGTGCGCGGGCGAGTCCGAAATCCGCGACGAACGCGTGACCTTCCTGAAGAAGAATGTTCTCGGGCTTGATGTCGCGGTGAACGATTTGCCTTCGATGAGCGAAGTCAAGTGCGCTCGAGACTTCGTGCGCGATCCGGAGCGCATCCTCGATCGCCAGGATCTTTTCCCGCTTCAGTCGGTCGCGAAGTGATTCACCTCTGACGAAGGGCATAACGTAGTAAAGTTTTCCGCCTGCGTCGCCTGAATCGAGCAGCTCGAGGATATGAGGATGCCTCAGACCAGACGCAATCTGAATCTCGCGACGGAATCGATCGGGCCCGACTGCCGATCCAATGTCATCGTGCAGAACCTTGACCGCGACCATTCGCCCGTGGTCTTTGTCGCGCGCAAGGAAGACCGTGGCCATTCCCCCTCGCCCGAGCTCACGCTGGACATCATACCGATCCTTGAGTGCAGCTTTCAGATGATCGCGCAGATCGGTCACATCGCCGCCGTTATTGCTCTCCTGCGGCCAGCGCCGGTCGTGTCCCTCTACGAATTCCGGATCTGATACGACTCGAGAACTGTCGCACACGCTCCGGCAGCTCGTCGAAGTACGTATAGAACACCGGGGTCACGTAGAGTGTGACGAGCTGTGAAAATGCGAGCCCGCCAACGACCACCACTCCGAGTGGCCGACGCGCTTCCGCGCCCGCGCCTCTGCCGAGTGCGATCGGAAGCGTAGCCATCA
>WNGI01007845.1_pt1 | contig 15426 bp, 13 predicted proteins | sample 5400621 | NCBI WGS metagenome assembly WNGI01 (sample SAMN13153374, study PRJNA577476) | soil metagenome | isolation source: 20 cm soil or saprolite under Garry oak tree replicate 1 | place: USA:California | collected 2016-06-15 | reverse complement strand
GCCGCCTCCTCCTCGCGATAAAAAAGGTGCGTGCCGAATTGAAAGGGTATGTCCAGAATGACTACCGCCAGAAGAATTCTTGGCACGTAGCCAACTGTCAAGGCCACAAAAGGGCTGAGGACAGCAATCACGAGAGAGTCTGCACTCAACGTGCGGACGCGCGAGTAGATATCTAAACGTTTGGCCTTACCCTCCAGTACGACCGAGCCGGCCACTCTCGTGTCCAAATGGCCTCCGGCCGCCAGTGACAGCCGGCTGGTTGATTGGGGTGATTGAATTCCCGCTGAATTCATAGCGACGGGTTAGCGTGCCTTACCGGCTGCTCGTGCAACGCCTGGCTGTCCTGCTTTGCGGAGAGAAAAGTCAGGATGCTTTTGGAAACATACTCAATCAAATCAGGCGTCAGCTCCGCGTACATCGGCAAGGAAAGGATTCGCTGAGCGTACTGCTCGGTGACCGGAAAACTCCCCCGCTTGTACCCCAGATTTCTGTAAGCCGGCTGCAAATGAATGGGGACCGGATAATGAATGCCTGCCGCAATGCCTCGGCTCGCAAGATACTCTTTTAGTCTGTCGCGATGCTCGGTGCGGATGACATAGAGATGCCAGACCGATTGGGCGCCCACTGCTTCACTCGGGAGCACAAGTTCGGTTCCCGCCAGCAGACGATGATAGAGTTCGGCCTGCCAGCGGCGTGCGGCGTTCCACTTTTCCAGGTACCTTAACTTCACTCGCAACACAGCCGCCTGAAGCGTGTCGAGCCGGCGGTTAAAGCCTTGGGTCAGGTGATGATATTTCTCCTCCTGCCCGTAATTGCGCAGCATCTCCAGTCGTTTTCGAATGTCGGCGTCATTGGTCACAACCATGCCGCCGTCGCCGTAGGCCCCCAGGTTTTTCCCTGGATAGAAGCTAAAGGCTGCGGCATGACCTAAAGAGCCCGCCCGCCTTCCTTTGTAGCGGGCGCCGTGCGCTTGGCAAGCGTCTTCGATCACGATCAACCCATGTTGCCCGGCGAGTTGCCGAATGGGATCCATATGGGCGGGGTGACCGTAGAGATGCACGGGAAGAATAGCTTTCGTGCGCGAAGTGATGGCCCTTTCGATACCAGTCACGTCAATGGTATGCGTAAATGGATCCACATCCACCAGGACCGGTGTCGCCCCGGCGTGGGAAATGGCCAAAGCCGAGGCGATAAAACTGTTGGCAGCGGTAATGACCTCGTGGCCGGGCCCGATGTCATACGCCCGGAGAGCCAGCTCCAATGCCGAAGTGCCGGAATCTACGCCGACCGCGTATCGAGCTTCAGAGAAAGCAGCAAATTCCTCCTCGAAAAGGCGCACCTCCCGCCCGAGGATGAAGTCTGCTTTCTGGATTACTCTGGAGGTGGTCTCATTGATCTCGTCAGCGATCGCGCAGTACTGGGCGGCGAGATCAACGAAGGGAACTTGCGGCGTTTGATTTGCTGGCATCGACATTTGCGTAGACATGATCACCTTTGCTTTCTACCTGCACTTGTAGTCCCTTGCATTCGATGGATCGATTCACGGCTTCGAGAACCCGCACAACTTCCCTTCCCTCGATTCCGCTGCTAACCGGGCGCTTCCCCGTCCTCACGCACTCCAGGAAATGGCGGCACTGGTGCTTCAGTGGCTCGACCGCTTCGATGCGAGGGCTGATGATGTCGCCGTCGCGAATCTGGAAGCGAAACTCGCCATAGTTGAGCGGCTCCTGCTCCATAAGGCTCACACCCTTCTCGAACACTCGCACCTGCTCGAGACCGTTAAGGTCATTGAAGACGATACGTCTGTCGCTCTTGACGACCACGACCTCCCGCGCTTTGTCGGGATCGGCCCAGCTGACGTGAACGTGAGCGAGAATATCTCCCGGATAGCCGAGTGAAATGAATCCCACGTCGTCGCGGCAGTTCCGCAATACTTTGCCGCTTACCGCACTGACCCACTCCGGCGAGCTATCAAGGAGGTAATTGAAAATGGCGATGTCGTGGGGAGCCAGATCCCAGACGGCATTCACGTCGCGGCGGATGGGACCGAGGTTAGTTCTGCGGGCGTATAAATAATAGACCCGGCCGTCGCCCTTCTGGACGTACTCTTTGACTTTCTGGACGCCAGCATTAAAAACAAACGTGTGACCCACCATCAAGATCGCAGAATTGGACTCTGCCAGGCCAATGAGTTTTTCGGCATCGGCCGATGTTGTGGTTAGCGGCTTTTCCACGAGGACGTGTTTCCCGGCCAGCAACAAGTCGCGCGTGACGTTGTAGTGCGTCGTCGCTTCTGTGCAAACCACGACGGCGTCCACGCCTGGCTGTGATATCACATCATTGACCTGGGTGGTCAAGTACAAGCCGGGAAATCGCCGCGCCACTTCCTTGAGGCGGTCGGAACTCTGGTCGCAAACCGCAACCACGCGCGCATCCGTCATCTCGTTGAAGATTCGAACATAGTTCATTCCCCAATAGCCACATCCTACAACCGCGATACCCAGCGGTTTTGCGTTCGCGGGATTTTCCCTCACTCCAAGTTGAAGGATCGTCGTGTTCATTCCGCACCTCTTTGTGATAAGACTGCTGGAATCGTAAGAAAAAGGATTTTGAGATCGAGCCGCAGGGACGCGTCGCGAACGTATTCAATATCCATGCGAATCATTTCTTCGAAGGTGACCCGGCAGCGCCCCTTCACCTGCCAAATACCCGTGATGCCCGGCAGAGCTGCCAGTCGCTTGTGGTGGTCGCCTCGATAGCCGGCAACCTCGTAAGGCGGAACGGGACGCGGCCCAACCAGGCTCATGTCGCCGATCAAGACGTTCACCAGTTGCAGTAGCTCATCCAGACTGAACTTCCTAAGAATGCGCCCGACCCGCGTCACGCGAGGATCGTTCGTCAACTTGAATTTTCCGTCACTCTCTTCGGAGGGACGCGCTCGTCCTTCCACGAAATCCCGAATGTAGGCCTCGTGCACAGCGGGGTCGGCGTCCTGATACATGGACCGGAACTTGAACATGCGAAAGTTTCGAATAACCCAGAGGGACGTCCTCCCCAGCCACTGGCGTTCAGATCCGACGCGTTCTTGGGTGAAAACGACCGGGCCTGGTGAATCCAGCTTAATCAAGATGGCGATGAGGAGCAGCAAAGGAGATAAGAGGATGAGCAACAGGCACGCCAGGATGACGTCCATTCCCCGCTTGCAGGCGTAATAGAGATTGTTTTCCGATTCTTCCGCCAATCCCGAGATGTGGCTCGGAAATTGCCATACGTGTTGTTGTGCCATTTGGTCTCCAATGAACATTCGAAGTAGAGAAAAGCAGTTGCTTCGCTGGAATCCTCGACATGGCTCTGCGACTTCCTCGCTGGGCACAGGGGCGCCGGAGGGCGAAAGTTCTAAGGTGAATTGCAAGATGCTGGTACGACGAGCGGGTTCGCGGTCGCGCGTCCCCCGCGCCTTCACGGTGGTAGCGTTCTAAAGTCTGCGATAGAGGGCCTCTGGTATGGAGAAGCTGCGGTTGTTCAGCACCACTCCCAGGATGCGCACGTTCGCGGCTTCCAGGTCTTGCTTCATCCGCCGCGCTGTCCCGCGACGGGTAGTGTCTGCTTCCACCACCATTACCACACCGTCCGTCCACCGGCTGAGCAGAATCGAAGCACTGTCCGGATTGAGAGGAGACGAATGGATGAGGACATATTTAAATTGGCTGCGCAGTTCGGTCATCCTTGAACGCAAGCGGTCATAAACCCCTGAGAAACCCAGCTGTCCGGCCGCCGAGCCACTCGGCAGGATCCAGAGATCTGTGTCCGGATGCTTCTGCACAAAGTCTTGTATCGGAAGGGATTCAAGGACAGCCTCGGCAAGTCCTTTGGAGTTATCTATGCCGAAGTAGTGATGCAGGCAGGGCGATTGGAGGTTCGCGTCCACCACGCAGACGGATCCATCGTCTCGACCAGCCAGTATCTTAGCGGTGCGGACACAAATCGAAGCACAACCGGCTTGACTCTCCACTGCGGAAAACAGGACCATCTGGGGCGAACCCTGACCCGCCGCCGGGAAGATGCGCTGGACCAACTTGATTTCTTCCTCGCGGGAAATGTCATCTAAATCATTGCGGTGTTCCTTGTTTAGCTCTTGTACTTGCTCTCCCCAGCTTCTGGCCTTTTCTCGAATCAGGTCAGCTAGATGAATTGGCAAAGCCCCGCTGCTCTTCACCGCTTTCTGCTCAGGCTTGTCGCTCGACGTAGGGCGCGGTTCGCATTCTGCCGTGCCCACCAGCCCCGCCGGACTGTCAGCCGTTTCAAACAGCCCAGGCTTGTCGCTCGACGTAGGACGCGGTTCGCATTCTGCCGTGCCCACTAGGCCCGCCGGACTGTCAGCCGTCTCAAACAGCTCAGGCTTCTCGCTCCACGTAGGACGCGGTTCGCATTCTGCCGTGCCCACTAGGCCCGCCGGACTGTCAGCCGTCTCAAACAGCTCAGGCTTCTCGCTCCACGTACGGCGCGGTTCGCATTCTGCCGTGCCCACTAGGCCCGTAGGATTTTCAGCCGTCTCGAACAGCTCTTCGACGCTGCTCATTTGTTGAAGAAGTTGGAAATTCCTGCTCATGAATGCTCAGCTGCTCCGATTTCGGATACTGAAATTCTTATCCATTAAGAGCGGATTTCCGCTCAATCCGTGAGTGACAGAGGAAGGCGAACTTCCTGTCCGGCCTCTATGCGGTTTCCCGCATTGTGTCGTCCCGCTGAACGACATACGTTAACGAGTTGGCAGAGTCAGTATGGGGTTCGGTTTGCGCGGGCGCTGGGGATTGCGCGCCGGAAAATGCAGCGGGGACTGTGCGCGCGGACTGCGATTCCGAGCTGGGGGCTACCTCGGGACTTGAGGAACTAATATGGATTGCCTGGGAGGAGGAGTGCGTCGTGCTTGGGCCGTTGCGCGCCCCAACATAGATCGCCAAACATGCCAACAAAGCAGCCACAGCGGCGGTCAGATAAGCCCTCCGTCCTAAGAGATGGGTTTTCATCCAAGAATTGTAGGTCCCGGTTACGTCGCGGAGTGATGGCGCGACGGTGGGCGCCATTTTCGCCTTTTGGACCAGAGATTCCAGGGACAAATCGTGCAGAGCCTCCTCGACTACTTGGGCGTCGATTTTCTTACACCCCATTGCACAACCCAACGACATGGCGTTAAAACAAAGATTGTTGATGTTCCGCGGTATACCCTCACTGCGCTCCGCGATCAATGTGAGGGCTGCGGCTGTAAACAACTCGGGGCCGTCGTATCCGGCCACCTGGAGCCTGTGATTGACGTAGCGAAAAGTCTCCGCAGCCGGCAAACGTTCCAAGCCTGCCACCACGGAAATGCGTTGACGCAACTGGGCCAAGCCAGGGCGCATTAGCCGGTGCGCCAATTCCGGCTGACCGGCAAGGACGATCTGGAGCAGTTTTCTGTCTGCCGCCTCAAAGTCTGTAAGCAAACGCACGGTCTCCAGCACTGTGTCTGAAAGGTTTTGGGCCTCGTCGATGAAGACCGCGACGCGCCTGCCCGCCACCGCCTCGGCATACAGAAATTCGTTCAGTTGCGCATGCATCTGTACAAGATCTTGACCGCGGCGATCGAGACCCAAGGCATCCAGCAAGTAGCGAAGGAGCTCGTGGGAATCGCACTGTGTTTGAAATAAGAAGGCGCTCCGGACGGAGCCCTTCAGCCGCTTGAGAAGCTGGAACAGCAGCGTGGTCTTACCCATCCCCGGCTCGGCAATGAGAGCGAGAAATCCACGGCCCGCATCGATCCCATAGAAGAGGGATGCCAGGGCCTCGCGGTGCGCAGGAGAGAAGTAAAGAAAGCGCGGGTCCGGAGTCACACCGAAAGGCTGCTCCCGTAGTCGGTAGTAATCGAGGAACATGCTTCTTACCGTCCGTTCTTCGGAAATGCCGCAATTACCGGAGTTCCCAGGAATGATTCGACCTCTTCCGGTGTTCGAAACGAGGGATCCCACCGATCCACCAGAAAGGCCAGCATCACGCTCGCCAGGCTGGCGATGAGACCGCCGAGAAGCACAACGAGCGGCCATTGTCCTTGGGGTGCAAAGGGCACGGTGGCGGGTTCGGCAACCACGACGTTGGAAAAGCGCTGCTGGTCCAGAGCGTCCGAAATCCGTGCTTCCTCCTGTTTGTGGAGGTATAGCATATAGTTTTCCTCGTCGGTCTTGGCGGCGCGGAGTATGGCTTCGTGGAGAACCTCTTTGTGGTCCAACTGTTGGCTTTCCGTCCGGTACGTGCGGACCAGAGCGGACATGGCGGCGGCGCGTGCCTCCGTGGCGGCGAGTTCGGTCTTGGATTTAGCAAGCTCGGATCGCAAGGCTTCATAGGTCGGATCGCGATCCGTAACCTCATCCCGCAGGGGCGTTTTTTCAGCTGTCGCGATGGCTTCGCGCGTTTGAGCAATCTGCTCCTCGACTTCCTGCACGGGGCGGTAAGTCGGCTCGAATTTAGTCAAGAGTTCGGTGCGCCTCAGCTCCAACTCCAGCAGTTTGGATCCCATACGTTCCATGAGTTGCGGATTATCTGACGTCCGCACTTGTGCGGTCGCACGTTTGGGCAGGGTGGCTAGCTGCGACTCTAGCGTGCGGATACTCTGCCGTGTTGCCGCGATGGTTGCCCCTGCCGCCTTCGCATCCGCTTCGAATTCGGCAAGCTTGCGTACGGCGATTTCCTTTTCAAGCGCTGGGTTAACGACTCCCTGTTCGCGGCTGAAGTCTGTCAATTTGGCCTCCGCAGTTGCCAGAGCTTTGCGGTATTCCTCGGCCTGCTGATGAAAAAACTCAAATTCGCCGGGAGCTCGGTGCATGGCCAGATGTTTTTCGAGATACAGACTGGCGAGGGAGTTCAGTACACGGGCTACCAGCTGTGGATCTTTTGATTTGTAGGAGACGCTGATTAGATTTGTTAGCTTGATGGGCTGCACCGTGAGGTTCTTCTCCAACGCAAGAACTGCACGTGAAACTCTCTGGTCGTCCTGGTCTCCCGCTCCTTTCAAGAGGGAACTGAGGCCAATATTTTGAAGATCGCAAGCGACAACTACTTTTGTGAGTAAATCCCTGGACTTGATCAATTCCGCTTCCGATTGGAGTTCTTCCTCGCTCACTTCGGTGCGCCACTGAACGGGTGACTCGCGTTCCGGAGACACCACCGACTCGGCACGTTCGTGTCGCACCAGAATTTTCATCTGGGCCTCGTACTTCTTCGGCAGGAGGAACCCCAACAGCACCGCGACTGAAAAGATCCCCAGGAATGAATTGATGATCACCCGGCGCTGCCGAAAGCCGATTTCAAGGAGGTCACGCAAATGCAACGTTTGCGAGCCCTCTGCGCCAGCGTCCAAGTCTCTCTCGATCATGACGTTATAACCTCACGCTCCGGAAAATCGGACTAGTGTAGGACTGGACTTGTATACATACCCACCGACGACGTGGGAATAAATCGCTCGATCTTGGAAAAAGCGTTTTTCGGCACGAACAGAAAATCGCCGGCTTGCAGATAGGCATCCTCGTCCAAGTTGGCCTCCTTGAGCATTTTCTTCAAGTTTACCTTTTTCACTTGTACCCAGCCGTCCGGCACGCGGTGGAACAACAAGATCTGTGAATGTTTCGCGGAATCCCTCAAGCCGCCAGCGATAGCCACCGCCTGGGCAACGCTGGTATCTCCGCGTAAATCGAATTTTCCGGGGTGCCCCACTTCACCACCCACAATGAAGTATGGCTTTTCAAAATCCTTCAGCTCCACGTTGATAACCGGATCATGCAGAATCTTGGCGTAGCTAGTCCGCAGCAAATCAACCAGCTCTGGTATTGTTTTTCCATCCACCTTTATGCTTTCTACGCCACGGAGGGTGACATATCCGTCGGGCTGAACGGTGACCGCCTGATTGAACTCCGGCGTGTAAGGAAAATTCAGCTCCAGAACATCCGATGAATGCAATTGATACCGTCGGTTGCGGTGCTGCAGCACGGGTGATTGCCCGCGGTCAGCCTCGTCCCCGCTTCCGCCGGCGGCAACGGCTGGCGGGACGGAAGGAGTCGTGGCGGGTGTCTCTTGTGCCCGTGTCGCGACTGTTCCCATGATGGTCAGATAAACCAGGAAACCAACACGCGCTATATTCTTGTGAAGCACCGGTGTCTCCTTCTCTTCGACAACATGTTTATCCGGCACCATCAGTCCGCCTCGGCCAGCTCGCCCGGGAAGCCTCGCGCTCCGGATAGATGAGTCGGATCAACAGGAGTTGAGGAGTCACAGTCACCTTTAAATCCCATCGAATTGCCCTGCTCTGGAGCGCCTAGCCAGTTGCGATCGATTTCGACGGCGACGGAGCGCTGCAGGAGCGTAACGGATAGAATGAGCTTCCATCCCGACTTGATCTTTACGACGATTCCGGTCAAGCCGGCCAGAGGCCCATACTCGATTCGCGCAACGTGGCCGATTTTCAGGTACGGCCACGGCATTACTGATTGACCGCTTTTTTCTGCGCTGTGGATGGCTGCGATCTCGTCTTCCCCCACCGCAATCGGGGTCTTTCCGACGCCCACGATCTGAATGACTCCGGGAGTCTGGAGGACAGGCAGCCGATTGTGCGGATTCATCCGACAAAAAAGGTAACCAGGAAACAGCGGCACCTCCAACTCCTTTACGCGGTCAGACCACAGCCGCCTGGACTTGCTGACCGGCAAGAAGCACTGGTAACCTGAGTTTTCCAGAAGCAACGTCGTTGTTTTTTCTCTGCCCGTTCTAGACAGGATCGCGAACCATGGCCACTGTTGTTGGCGCATACCCATAATCGACTCCTAGAGAAGCTACCGCCGTAAGAGTCCCAAGATTCAGATGACCCTGCCACGGTGTTGGCCCGGGGTTCCCTCGAACGCCTCTGCCGACTCTCAATCGCAGCGCGGCAAAATTTAAGGAAACAGCCCAGGGCAGCAAACTAGCTGACACCCAGCCTCCTCACAATCCGGTCTAAACCCTAAAAGCTTGGACGTACATGCCTGAACGAAACTGGCGCAACTCCTTCTGGTTCTTGGCATTGGGCGAACACCACGGATGCTCCAGATGAGTACCTGACAAGTCGTGGGTATAAGCCTCATCGAGATTCAGCGATTCCCCTGACTCCAAAAGCCCTGATTCGATGGATTGTCCGGTCACGCCCCTTTGAATATGCTCAGTGCTACCCAGTGCAAGAGACTCTAAATGAGAACATTAATTTGGCGCCATGCTCTTTGATTCTCCGGCCTACTTCCTTTTCCTGATCCTTGTTGTGCTGGCGTACTGGCGCTTGAGTCATCGCGCCCAAAACATTTTCCTGCTGCTGGCGAGTTATTTTTTCTACGGCTGGTGGGACTGGCGCTTCCTAGCACTGATGATCGGAAGTACGGCGATGGATTTTCTCATCGCCCAGAAAATCACCCCCGGCCGCGCGGACTCCAACCGTAAGAAGTGGTTTGTCTTCTCGCTGGTGTTGAATTTTGGGATTCTCGGGGTGTTCAAGTACTTTGATTTTTTCGCGGGGTCCTTTTCGAGTGCGCTGGAAGCGCTCGGCATTCACCATATTCCTCTGCCCCTCATCCGCGTAATTCTCCCGCCGGGCATTTCGTTTTATACCTTTCAAGAAGTTGCCTACATGGCGGACGTTTATAAAGGTAAGCTGGAACCGGCTGAGTCCTTCTTAGACTATGGTCTCTTCATCAGCCTCTTCCCGCACTTGATTGCCGGACCGATTCAAAGGCCGGGACATCTTCTTCCTCAGGTTCAGAAGGATCGGGCCTTTGATGCAGATCGCTTTTTCGATGGCCTGATGCTTATTTTTTCTGGCCTGGTGCGCAAATGCGTGATCGCGGACAATTGCGCTCTTCTGGCAAACGCGGCCTTTGCTGGACAGTTCGGTCCTTCGACTTTCTGGGTTGTTCTGATCGGAACCTACGCGTTTGCCTGGCAAGTCTATGGCGACTTCAGCGGCTACAGCGACATGGCGCGCGGTAGCGCTCAATTGCTGGGCTTCCATTTCATGGTCAACTTCCGACAGCCCTATTTGTCGCATCGCCTTCAGGAGTTTTGGCGGCGCTGGCACATCAGCTTGAGCACCTGGCTCCGCGATTACTTGTACATTCCTTTGGGAGGCAGCGCCGGCGGCGAATGGAAAACCACTCGAAACCTTTTGATTACCATGGTCCTGGCTGGTCTCTGGCATGGCGCAAGCTGGACGTTTGTGGTGTTTGGAGCAATTCATGGGGCCGTTTTGGGGGTGGAGCGTTGTTTTCTTCCTGCCAAAACCACGCAGAAAGATGCCGCCCAGCCTCAACATTCTGCCGGGGTCTTCTCCCTTTGGACACAGCGAATTCTGACCTTCAATGTCCTTTGCCTGAGCTTGGCATTTTTCCGTGCCGCATCACTCCCTGCGGCGGTGCAATTCCTGGCTGGCCTATCTAATTTCGCTTGGCGCACCGAGTACGCCTCGGCGTTCTTCATGCTGTGCCTTTTTTCCATACCTTTGTTTGTTGTAGACCTGTTGATGGAAGCCAGCGGAGAGGAATACCCATTTGCAAAAGGTTCCTACGCCGTGCGGACCGCGCTTGCGGCTTTCGCACTCATCATCCTTGCACTCTTTTCGGGGAACAGTCTCAATGCTTTCGTCTACTTCCAGTTCTAAGTCACCGGCCCTGATCCACACAAGGGTGCTGCTGGGGATCTGCGCTTTTCTTGTCCTTTTCTTCGAGATTTGTGCCGATTACCTTCTCAAACATGATTCGGAAACCTACGCTCGTGTTTCTCAGCAATACGCTGAGGCCGTCAAGGTGCGCCCCTCAGGGCTTGGTGAACCAGCATCCGTTCTGATGCTGGGTAATTCCTTATTGATGGAAGGAATTGACGTAGAGCGCTTGCAGGAATTGACCTCCAGCAAGATGCGGATTTATCCCATTTTTCTTGAAGCCACTGGTTACTACGACTGGCTGTATGGCCTCGAACGCTTATTTCGTCAAGGCGCCAGGCCCCAGGTGGTGGTCCTTGGTGTCGGAGTGAATAGCTTTCTTCAAGACAGCGTGCGTCAAGACTACGCTCCGATGATGTTTTTCGACGTGCGCGACGTCCTCGGTGCCGCTTCCGATTTGAAGCTGGATCGTACGGCCACGAGTAACCTTTTGCTTGCACATGCGAGTGTGTTCTGGGACACGCGCAGCGTCATTCGAACACAGGTTCTCCGCCGCACGGTTCCTCATTGTAGAGAGCTCTTCTCGCTCGTAAAGGCCAAACCGGCACTCCCGTCCAGTCCGGAACTCGAAGCCATCACCCTTACTCGGATTCGGACTTTGCGTCAGCTGTGCGACGCGCACGGGGCAAAACTGATTATCCTGGTTCCACCGATTCGCTCTTCGGAAGATGCGGTCCGCCAAATGGCCGTCGCTTCACAAAAGGCCGGGGTCGACTCCCTCGTGCCTATTGATCCCGCGACACTCTCAGAAGAGTTTTACCAGCCGGATGAACTCCATCTCAATTCCGAGGGTGCAGCGCTCTTCACGTCAGCACTGGCAACTTATCTGCCGGCAGAGATTAGCGCACCCAAATCCGCGTCCTCGCATAACTAAAAATGCGCCAGTCATTCTTCCAGAATCGCATCTCACGCGGACAGAATCTCTTGGCCGGTTCCAGGTTTCTACCCGCTCCTGTTCTGCGGATATTCCCCTCGGACTGTTCCGGTATGTACTGCCTTGTCCCAGCTGTAGAGGCCGGGCACGATATTCGGCAATATGAGCTTGCGGAGTCAACAAATTCATCTAAGAAAGTCCCGCATGAACATTTCTGCGAGACCATTTTGGAAACTCCATAGGAATGGAGGCCTATGCCGGCGTGTGATGTAGCAATCATAGGAGCTGGTCCTTACGGACTCTCGGCGGCAGCGCACTTGAAAGCCGCCGATGGCCTGGATATCCGTGTTTTTGGCGAACCCATGTCTTTCTGGGAGAGACACATGCCCAAGGGCATGCTTCTCCGCTCTCCCTTGGAGGGGTCGCACCTTTCCGATCCCAGCGGTGCGCTGTCGTTAGAAGCGTATGCGGCGGCCAGAGGGAACCCGCTCACCGCACCGCTGCCGCTCCCCCGCTTCACCGATTATGGGCGTTGGTTTCAGAATCAAGCCGTCCCCGACCTGGATTCCCGGAGAGTCGACCATGTGGAGAAAAACGGATCTGGGTTCCATCTCACGCTGGAAGGAGGAGAGAATTTGAAGGCTCGGCGCGTCATTATTGCTGCTGGAATCATGCCCTTCGCCTGGCATCCTCAGGAATTTAGTTCTCTTCCGCGCTCCCTAGCCTCGCACGCCTCCGAGCACACCGATCTCAGCCGCTTTTCAGGAAAGCAAGTCGCGGTGATTGGCGGAGGGCAGAGCGCCCTCGAATCGGCTGCGCTCCTGCATGAGGTAGGAGCCGAGGTTGAAGTGTTGGTGCGTACCACGATTGTCCGTTGGCTCTGGCGCAGACCTTGGGTGCACACTTGCCGGCCAATAGCACGCATGCTGTACGCACCACCGGACGTGGGCCAAGCCGGGATTAGCCATCTCGTGGCACGTCCAAATTTGTTCCGCCGGCTACCCCGGTTGATGCAGAATCGCCTGGCGGTGCGCGCCATCCGGCCCGCGGGCGCCGCTTGGTTGAAGCCGCGATGCCAGCACGTTCCGATCTCGACAGGACGTGCGGTCATTTCCAGCGCTACGTTTGGCGACCGCGCAATTCTTAAATTGGCAGACGGCAGCGAACGGCGTGTCGATCACGTTCTGCTTGCGACTGGCTACCGTGTGGACATCTCCCGCTATCCGTTCCTCGCAGCGCGACTGCTTTCATCGATCCGTCAAATCGGCGGCTATCCGCAACTTGAAGTTGGATTCGAATCTTCTGTTCCTGGTCTGCACTTCCTGGGCGCCCCCGCCGCCTGGAGTTTTGGTCCGCTCTTGCGTTTTGTAGCTGGCGCGGATTTCGCCGCCCGAGAGCTGACCACCAAGATCTTTCGAAAAGCGCCCGGTCACGGCGGCGCCTAAGGATTTATGTCAGCTGCAGCCACTGTTGCGGAGATGACCAGGTCCTCGAATCTTGACGCCGAGGTCTGCGCCGGAACCGCCGGTGCGTTGATCATGGGTGCGGACTATCGGGGCCTCGGTGTGGTGCGCAGCTTGGGTCGTCGTGGAATTCCTGTTTGGGTCATCAAGCAGGGTGGACATCTTGTGGCCACGACCTCTCGCTACGTTAGCCGCAACGTATCTTGGCCACCCAAGGACGAACGCAGACAAATTGACTTCCTCATCGACCTGGCGGCCAAACATGGTCTCAACGGATGGGTGCTCTTTCCCACCGACGACTACGCTGTCACCCTTGTTTCGCGCAATTATGAGGCGCTAGCGAGTTACTATCGGCTCACCGTGCCTCCTTGGGAAGAACTGCGCTGGGCCTGCGACAAGCGGCTCCTGCATCATCTTGCCCACGGCCTGGGGGTTCAGCAACCCTGGGCGGCCTCTCCAAACACCCGGGAGGAACTGGCAGCGCTCGACCATTCTTTCCCCTTGATCCTTAAGCCCGCACTCAGGCTGGGGCCTAGCAGTCTTGCCGTCCCCAAAGCTTGGCGTGCCGATGATCGTGCTTCCCTGCTGGCGCGCTACGACGAGGCCTGTCGGTTGATAGGCCCGGAACATCTGATCGTCCAGGAAGTCGTGCCCGGGGGCGGCGAATCCCAGTTTTCTTATGCCGCTCTTTGCCAAGACGGCTTGCCACTCGCTTCCATTGTCGCGAGGCGCACTCGACAGTATCCGATGGATTTCGGGCAATTCAGCACCTATGTCGAGACCGTGGATGAGCCACAAGTCATTGAGCCCTCCGTGCGGCTGCTCAAGGCACTGCGCTTCACCGGCCTGGTAGAAGTGGAGTTCAAAAAAGATCCGCGGGACAGTCAATATAAGGTTATCGATGTCAATCCGCGCGTTTGGGGCTGGCACACACTTTCCAGGCGCTGCGGGGTCGACTTCCCTCACCTTCTTTGGCTCCTCCTCAGGGGCCAATCTTTCTCGGCGCTGCAGGGGCGCGCCGGCCAGCGCTGGATGCACGTGAGCAGCGACATGTCCGTGGCAATCCGGGAAATCCTGGGCGGTCGGCTCTCCGTTCGGAATTATGTGCGGTCATTGCGAAGACCTCTGGAGTCTGCCATTTTTGCCTGGGACGATCCCCTGCCGGCGCTTCTCGATCTGCCGCTTTTCGCCGGCACCCTCGGCAGGCGCATCCTTCAGAGAAGGTCGGCTTAGTTTCTGTCCGCGAAACAAGTGCACTTCGCCTGCGCACGGCCTTACTTGACCCCATGGTGAGCGCAAGCCCCGGCGTTCAGGCCGGGGTAAGCCTTTCTGTTCGGCATGGTATACATTCTTCGCGTCCAAAAGACCTACGGGCGGATAGCCCGAAAGTAAAGCCTCTTCGTAGTCCTCCGCTTTCTGTTCGGCATGGTATACATTCTTCGCGTCCAAAAGACCTACGGGCGGATAGCCCGAAAGTAAAGCCTCTTCGTAGTCCTCCGCTGAAGTAAGGCGGTTGTGGGAGGAACCCAGAGATTCCCGCAAAACCAGCGGGGACTCCCTAGGCATCCCCTACCATTCATGGCGGGGAGGATGTCAAAGGAAACAGCATGCCCAAAAAAAACGGGCGAACCAGCCCATGTGCTGCTTTCTGTAGCTTGGAAAAAAAGGAAACGCCGCGGCCATACGGAGACTGCTCGACCGGTCTAGACTTAGACTAGTAGCTCTGTTGATCTGAAGATCCGACAAACTCACCAACGACATCGGTAAATCCAAAAGATACTTGGTCCTTCCGCTTCAGGAAACAATCTCCCGCCGCATGACAAACCCACCCATCCACACTCGAGTGATCCTGGGGGAGGTGACCCAGACCAAATATGGGGATCGCGGCCATTTATGGCTGCACCAGGCCTCGACGAACCGCGTAGCGCACTAGACTTGCGGTCTCGTGAATATCCAGTTTCCGCATGAGTCTTGATCGATGTGATTCGGCTGTTTTCACGCTGATATCCAACAGGGAAGCAATGTCCTTCGTGGACTTTCCCTCTGCAATCAGTTGCAGCACTTGGCGTTCACGAGCAGTCAGAGGATCCGCGGCCCTCTCCGATTTCGTTCGGTACGCCTCAATCACTGCCCTTGAGACCCCCGGACTCAAATAGAACATCCCTCGTGAAACTTGCTGAATGGCATGTATCAGATCGCTGGCCACTTGGTTTTTCAGCACATACCCTTTTACCCCAGCTTCAAGGGCCTCGAGGATGTATTGATCCTCCTCGTGCTGCGTGAGCAGAATCACCTTAGTCTTCGGACAGGAACGGCCGAGCTCGCGTGCT
>WNGI01005678.1_pt1 | contig 15431 bp, 12 predicted proteins | sample 5400621 | NCBI WGS metagenome assembly WNGI01 (sample SAMN13153374, study PRJNA577476) | soil metagenome | isolation source: 20 cm soil or saprolite under Garry oak tree replicate 1 | place: USA:California | collected 2016-06-15 | reverse complement strand
TTCCGCGTGCTCTTTTTTCGAGAAAAGTCCAGGCACCGCGATCTGGGGCTCTACCACGATCGTATTGAACATGCCTGCCGGAACTTTGATTCGCTCCTTCCGCACAACGTTGATTACAACTGGATTGCCTTCGGGCTGAAAGTATCGCGCGAAGACGTAGCTCTTGCCGATCTCGAGGGGAATGGTCCGCAGGAAGAACAGAAATGAAGCTTCGTCGAGTGGCTCGGCGACGGACGGACTCTCCGGCTTGCCGTTTCTCGAGTACGTCGACCGCTCGGGGTAGATCTCGAAATGGCGGTCAGCGCGATAGCCGCCTTCGCGCAAATGCTGCACGTAACGAAGCGACGAAAGCGTGCGGACATCGAACCAGCTCACCGTGCTGTCGCGAACTTTGTAAAGTGGCGGCCCGCCACTCACGGTGAGAGTTGCCCGCCATGCAAGCCGGGATCTCACAGTATCGAACCCGCTCAGCTCGATCGTTCCCTGACCAACGTGAATAAATCCGAACGACGCTTCGTAGGTGAACTTCTCACCGGCGCGAAACGGCATCGACACTGGAGCCGGGTTCGTTGTCGGCGAAGTCTCGAATGACAATGCACAGACCAAAACAAAAGCGATTACTCGGACCATTAGACTCGACGCAAAAAACCGATTGGCCCGCTTTGAGCGAGCCAAGAGGTTGGTTCAAAAGATTGGTCGAAGTTGACCGGCTACCGGTCTTCCTACACGCGAGCGTAGAAAACGGATCAAATCGATTAAACGGATAAGTAACAGTATAGAAATGGATCAAAGCGAGCAATCGGACCTGGGGCAGCAGGATTTTTTCAGCCCCTGATCGGTTCAAATCCGGATAATCCGTTTTCTTTAATAGCGATCTATGCTCGTGCCCGACCACTTCTCGCGCAGCCTCCGCGCGGTATCGGGAGCGAAAATTCGAAGTGCGAGGTATGCGATTGCACCAACGATGAGCGCCTTGATTGCGAACGACAGAAGGAAGATCGTGATGCCGATCAGCGCACCGAAGATTCCGAACACGAGGTTCAGCGCGATGAAGGCGCATATCACCAGCAGGCCGGTCATCAGGATTGTGCGAAGCATCGAAACTTTCTCCATTACGGGAATGTTGAATAATACGTTACGCGTCGCGGTCATGTTTCAACTCGAAGTCCGCAGTTCGCAGTGGTAGTTGACGTCACGATTGTCGGTGCCGGCATCATCGGCCTCGCCACCGCCGCGGCTGCGGCGCGGAAGGGATTGAGCGTCACTCTCGTCGGCGATCAACGGCCGGGCGAAGCGTCCGCCGCCGCCGCGGGGATGCTCGCGCCTTCCATCGAGCGCGCCCCAGGTCCCGCTCACGACTTCGCTCTTGCGGCGCGCGATCGCTATCCGTCCTACGTTGAAGATCTCGCCGAGCAAACCGGCATTCGCGTGCCTTTGAATCGTTTGGGGATCTTACAGGTCGCACTCTCTTCGGCCGGCGTGAAGGGCCTTCGAAAGACCGCTCCTTCGACGGCCGAATGGATCGACCGAAAGGAGCTCGCGGAAGCGGAGCCGACCCTCGGGCACGGTCTTGGGGCGATGCTCAATCCCGATGACGGAGCCGTCGACAATGTGACGTTGATGCGTGCCCTTACCGCGCTTGCCGACCAGGAGCCGGCAATCACGATTCAATCCGACACCGTCATTCGCGTGGACCGCAGCGCACCGAATCCGCGCGTCGAGCTTTCATCAGGACGCAGCATTGAATCGAAGCACGTCGTCATTGCGGGTGGAGCTTGGTCTTCTCTGATCGAAGGAGTTCAGCTTGCCGGCGTTACACCAGTGCGAGGTCAGCTCATCGCATACGGCGGCATTGGATTGAGACATGCCGTTTATGGTCCTCATGGGTATCTGGTTCCGCGAGCGAATCTCCAAACCATCGCCGGAAGCACGATGGAGAATGTCGGATTCGATTCGACCACGACTGAGGAAGGCCTGGGCCGAATTCGCGCCGCGTCTGAAGAGATCGCTCCGGCACTGAGCGTTATGCCGGTGCAAAGGTCGTGGGCGGGATTGCGCCCGGTCACGACGGATCTACTTCCGATACTTGGGCCGGATCCCGAACGTCCGGACATCATCTATGCGTGCGGTCACTCCAGGAACGGAATACTTCTCGCTCCCCTCACTGGCGACGTCGTGGCCGCGATGCTGGTCGGCGAAGCGGTTCTGCACGACCTGTCACAATTTCGCGCCGAACGCTTTCAAGGTAGATTCTAGGGGACCATGAGCGAAGCGCTATACCAGATCATGGGCCGCCACCGGTCGGAGCCCCTGCCCGAGCGCAAGCCGCCGTGGCTCAAGGTGAAAGCGCCGGGCGGACCCAACTACATACGGCTCAAGCATTTGATGCGAGAGCTGGACCTCCATTCGGTGTGCGAAGAGGCCCGCTGTCCGAACGTCGGTGAGTGCTGGGAACACGGCACTGCGACGTTCATGATTCTGGGTGACGTCTGCACCAGAAACTGTGCGTATTGCGCGGTCGCTCACGGTCGTCCGCCGAAGTACGACGTCACTGAGCCTGAGCGTGTCGCGCAGGCGATTGCCGAGATGGAGCTGCAGCACGCGGTGATCACGTCGGTCGATCGCGATGATCTTCCGGATTTTGGCGCCTGGATTTTTGCTGAAACGATTCGGCAAATCCACGAGCGAGTTCCCGGATGCTCGGTTGAAGTTCTGGTTCCTGATTTTCAAGGCAACGAAGCGAGCATCCGCCAGGTGCTCGAGGCCGGCCCGGAGATTTACAATCACAACACCGAGACCGTGCCGCGACTATATAAGAAGGCGCGTCCCGGTGGACGCTATCCGCGTGTGATGGAAATCTTCCGTTTTGCAAAACGCATCGCGCCGGAAATTCCAACGAAGACCGGAATGATTCTTGGGATGGGCGAGACTACAGAAGAAGTCGTCGCGGTGATGCGCGATCTGCGCGAAGTCGACGTCGACATTCTCACGCTCGGTCAATATCTGCGGCCCTCGGAGAACCACATCGCGCTCGATCGCTATTACACCCCTGAGGAATTTCGCGAATTGCGCGACATCGGAATGGAGATGGGCTTCCGTCACGTAGAGTCTGGCCCGCTCGTGCGCTCGAGCTATCACGCGTGGGAGCAGGTGCAGGCGGCGGGCGTATGACAGAGACCGCTACCAGCCGCCCGCTTCCCGCTACCAGCGAGAAAGACGTCACCACTTCGACGGAGCAAACAGCGGGTGGGCCCGAGAGCAACGGCGCATCAGCTGAAGATCAAAAGACGCTTCGCATCGATCTCCTCAAGTCGATGCTCATGCAGCGAAGATTCGAGGAGCGGTGCGCTGAAGCATATGCTCTCGGAAAAATCGGCGGATTCTGTCACCTCTACATCGGACAGGAAGCAGTTTCGACGGGAACTATGTCGCTGCTTCGTCCCGATGATTACGTCGTGACTTCGTACCGTGATCATGGTCAAGCTCTCGCGCGTGGAGTTCCTCCGCGTAAAGTGATGGCCGAGCTTTTCGGGCGGGCAGATGGATGCTCGGGAGGAAAGGGCGGCTCGATGCACATCTTCGACAAGAGCGTCAACTTCCTCGGCGGTCATGGCATTGTGGGCGCGCATGTTCCACTCGCTGCGGGGGTCGGCTGGGCGATCAAGTATCGCGAAGGCGATCAGGTTTGCGTGTGTTTCTTCGGAGAAGCAGCGGTGAACATCGGCGCGTTTCACGAAGCGTTGAATATCGCGTCGCTGTGGAAGCTCCCCGTCGTGTTCATCATCGAGAACAATCGTTACGGAATGGGCACCGCGATTTCGCGCGCGACTGCGAATGAAGATGTTATCGCGCGCGCAGCTGCGTACCGAATGAAAGGTGAATCAGTCGACGGTCAGGACGTATTCGCCGTTCGCGATGCAGTCGCTCGCGCGATCGATCTCGCTCGGAAAGACAAGCAGCCGACGCTTCTCGAGACGCGCACCTTCCGATTCATGGGGCACTCGATGTCCGACGCGGCGAGCGGCACGTATCGCTCGCGCGAAGAGCTCGAGGAAAGCATGAAGCGCGATCCGATTCTCATTCTGCGGGAGAAGATGCACGGCGACAACGAGCTTTCCGACGGCGACCTGTCGAAGCTCGACGACGAAGCAAACACGACGAGCTGACGATGGCAGTCATGACTTATCGCGATGCCCTGACGCAGGCGCTCCGCGAGGAGCTCCAGCGCGACGATCGCGTCTTCCTCATGGGAGAAGAAGTCGCGCAATACAACGGCGCGTACAAAGTCTCGAAAGGGCTGCTCGACGAATTCGGACCGAAGCGAATCGTCGACACTCCAATCACCGAGCTTGGGTTCGCGGGCGTCGGTGTTGGCTCTGCGATGGTCGGATTGCGTCCGATCATCGAGTTCATGACGTGGAATTTTGCGCTTCTCGCGATCGATCAGGTTGTGAACGCCGCCGCGAAGATGTTGTACATGTCAGGTGGCCAGTTCCCTATGCCGATGGTATTCCGTGGTCCAAATGGATCGGCGCTGCAACTTTCCGCGCAGCATTCGCAGGCGTGGGAGAGCTGGCTCGCTCACATTCCCGGACTGAAAGTCATTACGCCTGGCACGCCGGCTGATGCAAAAGGTCTCTTGAAATCCGCCATTCGCGATGACAATCCGGTCGTGTTTCTCGAAGGTGAGATGCTTTACAACACGAAGGGCGAAGTTCCCGATGGCGAGTACACGATTCCAATTGGAAAAGCCGAGCTCAAGCGAGAAGGCGACGCGTGCACGATCGTCAGCCACGGCAAGATGGTGCTCGTCGCGATGCAAGCGGCAGACACGCTCGCGAAGGAAGGAATTGCGATCGACGTAGTCGACCTTCGCACCGTGAGACCGATGGACGTAGAGACAATCGCTAATTCAGTGCGTAAAACGGGTCGAGCCGTCGTACTCGAAGAAGGCTGGGAGACTGCAGGCATCGGTGCGCAGACCGTCGACTTCATTCAGCGCGAGTGCTTCGATGATCTCGACTCGCCCGTGTTGCGTGTACATCAGGAAGACGTGCCGATGCCGTACGCAAAGAATCTCGAGAGAGCTGCCAAGCCCGACGCCGCGAAAGCAATCGCTGCGGTGAAAAAAGTCATGTACCTCGCCTGACGATGGCAACGAAAGTCGTGATGGAGGCGCTTTCGCCTACGATGGAAGAAGGGCGCCTCGTAAAGTGGCTGAAGAACGAAGGCGACGAGATTAAATCAGGCGAAGTTCTCGCCGAGGTCGAGACTGACAAGGCGATAATGGAGCTGGTTGCCCGTGGCGATGGGATTCTACGGAGGCAGCTGGCAAAAGAAGGCGACGCATCGCCGGTCGGAACATTGCTCGCGGTAATCGCCCCTGCGGATGAAAACATCGATCAAATAGTTGCGCAGGCTGGCGGAGGAGCCGCAGCACCAGCGGCTGAGACGCCGCCCGCTCCGCAACAATCACAAGGTGAACCGTCAACGCCTCCTCAGGAAAAAGCGGAGGGAGCTTCAGGAGAGGGTGGCGGCTCCGCGGTCGCGGCACCGCCCGCTCCTCCGCCGCAACAGCAGCCCCGTGCATCGGCACCGCCTCCACCGGCGGCATCTGCACCGCCGCCTCCGCCGCCGAGTGTCGGAGCAAATGGCCGGCAGCGTTCTTCGCCACTTGCGCGGCGTCTCGCAACTGAACGCGGTATCGAGCTATCGCTCGTTCGAGGATCCGGACCGGGTGGCCGCATCGTCAAGCGCGACATCGAGAGCGCGATGGCCGCAGCGGCGGCAAAGCCCAAGCCTGCCGCGGCTGCTGCTGCGCCTGCGAAACGGGTTATCAGTCGTGAAGGCGACTACCAGGACGTTCCGCTCAGTCAGATTCGCAAAACCATCGCGCGTCGGCTCGCGGAATCACTGGGGCCTATTCCGACGTTTTATCTCACGGCGGAATTCGACATGGTGCGCGCGGCAGAAATGCGCACGGCTCTCAAGGAAATCGGCGAAGAGTTCAAGGTTTCATTCAACGACATCGTGATCAAAGCAGTTGCTAATGCGCTAGCCGATCATCCAGAAGTGAATGCCCATTGGATGGTCGATCATATTCGCTATTTCAACCGCGTTCACGTCGGAATGGCTGTCGCGATCGAGGAAGGGCTTATCACGCCTGTGATCTTCGACGCCGATAGAAAGACTCTTCCCGAGATTTCACGCGAAGCAAAGCAGCTTGCCGAACTCGCGCGCAACCGCAGGCTGACACCAGAGCAGTACACGGGCTCGACGTTCTCAGTATCGAACCTCGGCATGCTCGATATCGATCACTTCACGGCGATCATCAATCCGCCCGAATCGGGAATACTCGCGATTGGTGCAGTGATCGAAAAACCGGTTGTAGTCGATGGCGCGATTGTCGTGCGGCATCGCATGCGCGTGACGATGAGCTGCGATCATCGCGTGATAGATGGAGCGACCGGCGCGCGATTCCTTCAGGCGCTGCGACGGCTCATCGAGAATCCGCTGCTGCTCGTTCTTTAACCACTAAATCAAAATGGCATCGTACGACGTGATCTTTATCGGCGGAGGACCCGCCGGATATGTTGGCGCAATTCGCGCCGCTCAACTCGGAATGTCAGTCGCGGTGGTCGAGCGCGAAGGACTGGGCGGCACGTGCGTGCTCTGGGGATGCATTCCCGCGAAAGCCCTGCTCGAATCCTCTTCCCTCGCGAACAAAATTCGAAAGGCCGCCGACTTCGGCATCACGGTGACCGATCCGAAATTCGACTACGGCGTTGCAATGAAGCGCTCGCGCACGGTGAGCACACAAAACTCGAAGGGCGTCGAATTTCTGTTCAAGAAGCACAAGATCACATGGATAAAAGGCACAGGAAAAATCACCGGTAAGAATTCAGTCGCAGTCAAGACCGCTGATGGAAAAGACGAGAAGCACGACGCGAAGAAGGCTGTGATCATTTCAACCGGATCAAGGGTGAAAGGCCTTCCTCAAATCGGACTCGAGCTGAACAAGACGACAGTCATCTCATCCGACGAAGCACTCATTCTCGAGCAAGCCCCGAAGACGATGGCGATTGTCGGCGCTGGCGCGGTTGGCTGCGAATTCGCCGACGTGTTCAATGCGTTTGGAACTCAAGTGACTTTGATCGACGTGATGCCGGGGATTCTTCCGCTCGAAGACGGTGACTGCTCCGTCGAGCTCGCGAAGAGCTTCAAGAAACGGAAGATCGACGTCGTCACTGGCGCAAAGATCGGCAACGTCAAAGTTGGAAAGAGCAGCGTGACCATGTCGATCGATGCGGGCGGTAAATCGCAGCCGCTCGAAGTAGAGGTAGTACTCGTGGCCGCGGGGCGCGCACCGAACATCGAAGACATCGGTCTCAAGGAAGCCGGCGTGCAGCTAACCGATAAGGGTTTCATCAAAATCAACGAAAAGATGGAGACGTCCGCGAAAGGCATTTACGCAATCGGCGACGTCGCAGGTCCACCGATGCTTGCGCACAAAGGGCAGCGTGAAGGTGTGGCTCTCGCGGAGCTGCTGGCAGGCGACCCGCATGTGCAGCTCGTGAACTACGGCAACATTCCAAATGCGACGTATTGCCATCCGGAAGTCGCGTCCGTCGGCCTTACTGAGCAGCAGTGCAAGGACAAAAAGCTCGAGTACAAGGTCGGGAAATTTCCGTTTTCGGCGAGCGGACGCGCACGCACGTCGGGAGAGACTGAAGGATTCGTCAAAATTATTCGCGACGCGAAATACGGGGAAATTCTCGGCGCTCACATCATCGGATCACACGCAACTGAGATTCTTCACGAGCTGGTCGTTGCACGCGCGAACGAGTTCACGGTCGATGAAGTCGATCTCGCGATTCATGCGCATCCGACGCTTTCCGAGGCGATCGCTCAAGCGGCGCTCGATTCGCTTGGCAGGGCGCTCGACATCTAATGAGCGAGCTTTGGGTCGTAAACCTCGGCAAAATTCCTTACGAGGACGCCCTCGAGCTTCAGCGCGCGTTGGCGCGCGACCGAATCAGCGGCGCGATTCCCGAAGACATGTTGTTGCTTCTCGAGCACCCGCCGGTTGTTACGCTCGGGCGAGCGACAAAAGAGCGCAACATGATTTCAAGTCCCGAGTTTCTTGCGTCGAAAGGTGTCGAATTATTCGAGGTCGAGCGGGGCGGCGATGTGACGTTTCATGGTCCCGGGCAGCTAGTTGGATATCCGATAATCGATCTCAAGCGCCATCGTCTCGATCTGCACTGGTATCTGCGGCAAGTCGAGGAAGCGTTGATTCAAACGCTCGCGGCGTATTCGATACGTGCCGCGCGCAATGTTGGCTTCACGGGCGTGTGGACGAATGGAAGAAAAATCGCGTCGATCGGAGTGCACGCTCGCGACTGGGTAACGTGGCACGGCTTTGCGTTGAACGTCACGACCGATCTTTCGTATTTCGATTTGATAATCCCGTGCGGGATTGACGGCGTGACGATGACGTCGATCGAACGCGAGATCGATAGCCGTGACTCCCAGTTGCCACAGGCAACTATAGAAACCGCCGCGCAGCTCGCCGCTGAAGCGTTCGGGAAGCTTTTCAACCTGGTGCCGACGCGCGTCAACCCGGAGCGAATTGCTCCTTCAGCATCTATCGCTCCGGGTTAACACCATCAGACGGCTGCCGTCCTGAGCAGGAGCTTAAAACCAGCGCGCGACTCCGCCGTGATCCACGCACGCGCCCGCCCGCCTTCTGGCGTGCCAATAAGTCCCGTCGGCACACCGCGCTATAGCGCGATTTCGAGCGCTATTGCTGTAGCCGCTGACGACTGCTGAATTCGACGCTGCGCGCACTCGCGCTCTTTCAGAAGCGCGCGGAGTCACAGTTGTCGTTGTCGTGATCTGCCTCGACGCCACCCCATCGTGTCCGACACAGTCCACGTTTCCGGACCGCGCCCACGTCCCGTCGGCGCACAGGATGTGTGTTCTGTACGTCGCGACGCGATGATGGTGAATGCGTGTCGTGCCGGAAACGCCGTAAGTGTGAGTGGTTGCCTGCGCGTGGGCTGGAGCAGGCATTCCGACCAGAGAAACCGCGAGCACCATGCCCGTGCCGCAAAGATTTTGAATCATTGACCTCATTGTCCACCTCCAACGAATTTGTCCTGATCGATCGGCTGTCCAATAGCCGTATTTTGTAATGCTTTTCTCGTGCCGGTCGCGGCAAAGCATCGCGTTTGCTTTGGGCAAAACGTCGATGCATCGGGAGGCCCCTCGCATCCTATATTAGGAACGCATGCCCGACGCTCTTCCCCGCCCTGTCCGTATTTACGCCACGCGTGAGCGATTAGTACCGGAGTCGAATCGCGACCTCGCGGCTGATCTCAATCCGCAACAAGCCGCAGCCGCCACGCACGGCGACGGTCCACTCCTCATCATCGCCGGCGCCGGTACGGGAAAAACGCGCACTCTCGTTTATCGAGTCGCCCACCTGATCGACCGCGGCCTCAAACCGGAACGCATTCTTCTTCTCACGTTCACTCGCCGCGCTGCGCAGGAAATGTTGTCACGCGCCGAGCGACTCGTCGGCGGCAACAGCAAGAAAGTCCATGGCGGCACTTTCCACGCAACCGGGCACCGGCTGCTGCGACGGTTCGGCGCCGCGGCCGGTCTCCCGAAAGATTTCACGATCATGGACCAGGGAGACTCCGAAGATTTGATGCAGCTGTCCCGCTCTCAGCTCGGCTACGCGCAGAAATCAAAGCGATTTCCGAAAAAGGAAACGCTGCAGTACGTCTACTCTCGTCACATCAACACCGGCATCTCCATCGAGGACATCATTCGCGACGAATATCCACAATTCGCCGAGTATCTCCCGGATTTCACGAAGATCTACACCGACTACATCTCTCGAAAACAGGCGCGCAATCTTGTCGACTACGACGATCTGCTTCTTTTCTGGGCGATGTTGCTCGAAGCTTCGCCGGAAATCGGTGGCAAGATCGCTTCGCTGTACGATCACATCCTCGTGGACGAGTACCAGGACACCAACGTCTTGCAGGCACGAATTCTTCGCGGAATGTGCCGCACTCACGCGAATATTTCGGTTGTCGGCGACGACGCGCAGAGCATCTACTCGTTCCGCGGAGCGAATTTCCGGAACATCCTCGGATTTCCAACGCAGTTCGAGAACACAACGATCGTTACTCTGGAACAGAATTATCGTTCCACCGAGCCGATACTCGACGTAACGAACACTCTCATCTCGCGCGCGGCCGAGCGATTCACGAAAAACCTGTGGACCGAACGAAAAGGTGGCGAGATTCCCTGGCTCGTCGCGGCGCAGGATGAGGAGGCACAGACTCGCTTCGTCGTCGATCGTATCCTGGAGCTGCACGAAGAGGGCACCCGGCTGCGCGAAATGGCGGTACTCTTCCGCGCGGGATACATGTCCGCGGATCTCGAGATCGAGCTCACGAATAGAAAAATCCCCTTCGAGAAGTGGGGCGGTCTGAAATTTCTCGAAGCAGCGCACGTCAAGGATGTTCTCGCCTTCCTGCGGATACTCGAGAATCCGCGCGATGAAGTAAGCTGGTACCGCATTCTGCTTTTGCTCCCGGGAATCGGCGACACCACCGCGCGCTCCGCAATCGACGCGATGGCAAACGCTGCATGGCAATCGGAAGCATTCGGACGATACGAACCACCTGCGCGCGCGCGCGCAGCACATGCATCGCTTGTCGCCCTTCTCGACGAGCTTCGCTCCGGCCGCACCGCCGACGAAGCGATCGTCTCGGCAGAGATTGCGCGCGTGCGAATGCTTTACGACAACATTCTCCGCGAGCGCTACGACAAGGCGGAGCCGAGGTTGATGGACCTCGACCAGCTTCAACATATCGCGGCAGGATATCCAGATCGCGCCACATTCCTGTCGGCACTGGCTCTCGAGCCACCACAAGCTACGCAGGATCTTGCGGGTGGCAGCGCGAACGATGACCAGGATTATCTCATCCTCAGCACCGCACACTCTGCGAAAGGGAAAGAGTGGGACGCGGTGTTTCTGATCTGGGCTGTCGATGGCTGGTTTCCTTCAGCTCGTTGCCTCGGCACACATGAAGAGACTGAGGAGGAGCGACGTCTCATGTACGTCGCGATGACGCGCGCGCGAAATCATCTCAGCATTACGTATCCGCTGAACGCGTACTCCACGCGACGCGGATCAGATTATTCGCTAGACCAGCTCTCTCGCTTCATCGATCGCGGAATTCGCGACCGGATGCAACGCGTGGCGGTCGGAGTTCCGCAACGAAATGGGCCCGAGCCTGCCGCGGCGGCCCCGCTAATTGATTTGCGCGCGTTATTGCGGGGAAAGTTCGGCGGGTAATTGCGGCTCAGCCGTGGCGTTCAGCAATCCCCGGGTGTATTCTTGCGAGGTAGTGATCCACTCCCGACGGGAGGCAGGATGCGACAGGTTCGATTCACTTCGCTCTCACTGGTAGTGAGCGCAATCGCAATTTCCGGATGCGCTTACTTCCGCTCGACCACTCCCGTTTCCGGGCGACCGAATCCGCAATTCATAAGTGCCGATGACATCGCACATTCAGGAACAACCAACGCATGGGATCTGCTTCGCGCCCGCGCGCGTAGCTACGATTTCGCCGAAGATCGCTACGGCCGGCCACGGTCTATCAGAACTCGCCGTGGTCGCAGCAGCCTCAACGTCGCGGATGCCGACTCGCCGATGATCGTCATTGACGGCGCGCGACTGATCGACCTTTCATCGCTGCGCGACTTGCCATGTCAGGCGATCGAAAGTGTGGAGCTCCTCGGCGGCATCGCCGGTACTGCAGCGCAAGGAACCAACGCATCCGCCGGTTTGATCTACATCCACACGTGGGAAGCATCTTCCGCGCACAAGCCCGACGGAGCGAGGCTCGCGAAGAGAAAAATCGACTGACACCAAAAAAAATCCCGCGCGAACACCTGCAGTCCGCGCGGGATTTCAAACTAAATAAGCGTCAGGCTTCGTTCTGCTTGCAGCTGCCCGCGGTGTAGTTCGGATTGTTCTGCTCCGAAAATGGCACCGGCACGTTGACGTCCGTGCCGTATGTTCCGCCCTTGAAATACGCGCCATTCGGGAACACTGAGTTCACCGTGCGTCCATACTGCCGAATCAGGCGGCGCAGATCACCCAATCTGTGCGACGTAAGGAACAACCAGTACGCCCGCTCCTTGAACAGCTGATCGACTTGCGCCGCCTGTGTGGCCTGAAGTGTAAGCGGCGTTGCAATAGTCTGCGTTTGCGTCGTAGACCCCAGGGTGTTGTAGCCGCGCAAAGCCAGCAGTGCGGTGTTGGCGCGCAAGGCATTGAGAATCGCCAACGCGCCGGCCGCGTCTCCTGCCTTGAGTGTCGCCTCGGCTTCAATGAGTCTGGCTTCGACACCGTCGGCAATGGTAACTGGTGACGAGCGTGCAGGATATTTCGCCTGAACCCACTGATCCGTCGTCCCGTCGAAGCCTTTCGTGTTCGAGCCTCGCCTCGCAAGAGTGTCGACCACTCGAGGATCAAAAACCGCCAGCTTCAGATTTCCGTCAGACTGAAACGGTAATCCCACGCCGGCTTCGTTGTTCGCAACACCGAATCGCCCAACGCTTTGAGTCAGGCTCCACGTGCCGTTGTTCTGACGACCGCTCGTCTCCGAATGAGTGTAGTTGTACTGGAATGTCGTCGACACGCCAGCGATGGCGGCCATCGCGCCGGGATAGTCACCTTTGTCGAGCAAGGCTCGACCCTTCACGATCTGCGCGAGCGCTTTGAACGACGCGGTCAGCGGCGCGCCAGTCACAGCGAGCGCCTGGTTTGCTTTTGAGATCGCGCTGTCGAGCAGCTGGTTCGTGGTGAGCGGCGACCCGAACAAAAACGATCCATCCGGAAGCTGAACGCTCGTTGGAACTGCACCGCAGTAGTTCTCCGCCGAGAGCACGTACGAAAGGCCGTTGAGCGCGAGAACTTCGGGAAATCCTGTACTGTCAGCCGCCGTCTTCGCGAATTCTCTGTAAGCATTGACCGCTCGCTCAGCCGACGCGCGCGCGCGGTTCAGATCGTAAAACGTGCCGTTGAGACTCGTATTCGTGAGCGTCATCGCCCGTTGGTCGATCTCGATGCGGGTAGGAAACGTTTCGGTATTGATGAACTCGTCTGCCAGGAGCGCTGAGAGATGCACCTGTTCCACGTCGGAGTTCCCCCCGTTGTAAGCCACGCCGAAGTCGCCGATCGCGCCGGCCCTCAGCGTGGGAATTGCGGAAACTCCGGTCAGCGCCTCAGGACGCGCGACATCGGGGTCGGTAACCTGAAGAATTTTGGTCTGATCGCATGCAATAACCGCAGCCGCCATCATCGCGGCTGCCACGTAAATGGGCTTGACCATATGTCCGCCCAAAGAGGATCGAATCGTCATGATGATTTCTCTCGTCGGCGGTTAGAAGGACACGTTGACGCGCGCTGTCCAGTTGCGCGTCGGTGGCAAAGTCAGGAAATCAGACGTGCTGAAGTTCGCGCCCGGGCTCGAGTTGATCTCCGGGTCGAAGCCTCGGTAATCCGTCCAGGTTTTGAGATTTCGGCCCGCGACGGTGAGGCTGACGCCGCTCGAGTGGAGTGCTTCAGCCACAGCGGTGGGAGCAATCAAGGTGAACGACAACTCCCTGAGCTTCGTGAATGTTGCATCTTCGATGTAGCCCGCGTCGGTTCCGAGCGCGATTGCTATGTTCGCCGCCTGATCAGCCAGCGGTGTCGTCTTGTCGTACGCTTCCTGGCAGTTATTGAAGCTGCAGCGGAACCGACGCGTGTTGTCGAACAGCTTGTAACCGCCCTTGTGATCGAACAGTGCCGAGACTTGGAGCCACTTGAAGAGTCTGAGATTCGGCGAAAACGTGAACTGTCGGTGCGGCAGCGGATTGCCAAAGTATACAGCGGTATCGCTCAGCTTTATCTCCGAGCGGGCTAGGATCCCGTCGCCATTGGCATCTGCGAACGTAATGCTCCTCTGCCAGTAGCTTCCCGGAGAGTAGCCTTCGCGGTGCTGCTGCTGTGTGTTGACTACGATCGCCGGAACCGACGCACCGGTGGAAAGCTTGCCGAGCGTGATCAGCTGGTTTTCGTTCGTCGAGCCTGTGAGCGAAAAGTCAAATCCGATCTGGTCGAGATCGAGAACCTTCGTGTTGATGACATACTCCCAACCCTTGTTGGTCACCGTTCCCAGATTCTGGAACTGTGTTGTCGTCAGTCCGAGCGACGGAGGCAATGGCACCGCGATGAGGAGATCTTCTGTGCGCTTGTCGTAGTGCGTCAGCTCGAGACCGATTCGCTCACCGAGGAATCCGGCGTCGAAACCGAGCTCGATCTCGCGCGAGCGCTCCGGCTTGAGATCGGGGTTACCAGTCCCACCGACCACGATTCCCGCAACGTCCGTCCCGCCTTGAGTCACAGTCTGCGCGTTGAAAAAGGTGATCGCGTCACGGAAGGTTGGCTTCTGTCCGGAGCGTCCAGCGGCGCCGCGCAATCTGAGTGAATTGAAAATGTTGTTTCTCGGGAAAAATGACTCTTCGTTCACCACCCACGAAAGCGCCACGGATGGATACACGATGCTGCCGAAATTCTTTCCGAACGCACTGTTCTTGTCGTTGCGCAGAGCGCCGCTCAGGAAAAACCGGTCGCGATATGCGAGGTCCTCGAAGAACAGCTGACTGACGTTCTTGTTGTCGGTGTTTGTTTCGCCGACCGCGAAGCGAGCGGTTGTTCCACTGAGTGAATTCGTCCCGGCGACGAGCTTCGCGCCGAATGCGCGCGTGCCGCGGATCAGCTCCTTGTTGAACGCGCCGGCAGCTTTTGTCGTCGCAGTGAATCCATCAAATGGAGTCCATCTAGCCGAAAGAGTTCCGCTCGCGCTGTAGTTGTAGATCTTGTACGGATTGGACGAACGTTGGCCATCCGGAAGCGATCCGAACGTTACCTTGTTTGGTGGGATGACCTCGTTGTCGTATCGATCCAGATAATCCAATCCCGCAACGACGGTTCCCGTCAGCCATGAAAGCGGCTGATACGAGGTGTTGAGTGTGTTCTCAAACCGCTGCACGTCCTGCCTCGTGTTGATCGCATAGACGGCTTGCGGCACCTGGTTGTTCAAAAAGCCGTGCGTGCACCCCGCTGCCGGGCATGGCTGCCCGGGAACTGAATCGTCGAACGCGCGACCGAGTAGCGCGGCCGAGATTATTCCGAGGGTGTTGTTGTCGTTTTGCGGCAGTCGCAGGTGATCCGCGAGATAGCTTGTACCGAGCTGAACGCTCCAGTTTGGGCGCAGCTGCGCCGACAAGTTTGCCCTTCCCCCAGCTCGCTGCTCCTGACTTATCTCGAAAACTCCCTGCTGCCGATCGAAGTT
>WNGI01008068.1_pt1 | contig 15432 bp, 12 predicted proteins | sample 5400621 | NCBI WGS metagenome assembly WNGI01 (sample SAMN13153374, study PRJNA577476) | soil metagenome | isolation source: 20 cm soil or saprolite under Garry oak tree replicate 1 | place: USA:California | collected 2016-06-15 | reverse complement strand
CGCCGTCCACGGTGCCGGAAGCAAAGTGATAATACTTGATGGAATCGAGCGGCACTTTCGTGAAGCGCTGCAGGATTCCCAACGCCTTCGGGCCCTGAACGGCAAGCTGCGAATAGCGCTCACCGGCATTTTCGATTTGCGCGCCTGCGCGATTGTGCGCGCGAATGTGTTCGAAGTCCTGATCCTGATTGCCTGCATTCACACAAAGGAAATAGTGGGTGCAGGAAATCTTGTGCACGAGCAAATCGTCCACGAAAGTGCCTTGCTCGGTCATCAGCCCGGAATAGTGCGCCTGCGCAATGGCGAGCCGCGCCGCATCATTGCATGTAACGTGTTGCACCAAATCGAGCGCGCGTTCTCCCCGGACCTCGATCTCGCCCATGTGGCTGACATCGAAGAGCCCCGCGGCCGTGCGCGTTGCCAGGTGCTCGGCGAGAATGCCGGAATATTCCACGGGCATATCCCATCCGCCGAAGTTGACCATCTTGGCGCCCAAGCGTCGATGTACGGCGTTCAATGCGGTCTTTCGAAGTTGTGCCGTGGTTGGAGACGTCACGCAGGGTTCTCAGCAATCGCAACGAAAAATAAAACTAACATGCGGCTTTGAAGCGTGTCAAGAAAACGGGCGGACTGGCTGGAAGCAGAGGAGGGCCCGGGATGAGCCGGGCCCTCGTTGCCTCTGACGGGAAACGCCGAAGTTAGCCGATGCGCAAGTTGTTCGTTACCGAAAATACGTTGGGGACGGAGTTCGCAACGATCCCGGCAATGTTTCGATCCATTTCGTTCATTACCATGCCTTCGAGAGTCACATGCCCGCCGTTCACAACGATATGAATCTGCGGTATGGCTCCCATCGAATACCGGCCCAGAGCTGACTGCGAGAATATGGCGCGGTATTCGGCCCTGCGAATTTGGTTGTCAAACGGCAGAGGCGGCAGAACCTGGATGTTGTTCACGACCTTTGTTACGCCGTTAATTCGTTTTACGGCGTTTTCTGCATCGCTCTTCGTATTGCCGTGCTCGCTCACAACCTGCCCACTCAGAATTACTTCACTGCCATTGATCTGGTATTCCAGATTGTCGAACACCCCGTACCAGGGCAGCGTCACTAGTTCATGGCGCACTTGATCGCCAATCGGGGAGCCATTAATCGACCCCACACTTGCAGCCCTCGCGGCCGGAGCCCCGGCTGCAAACCCACCCATGGCCAGTAGAGCCACGGCAAGTAATCCCTTTACGACAAGCAATTGAGTCTTCTTCATGGAAGTCTCCTTTCCATAATTACCTTGGTCCACGTCCTTTCTTACACTCCGTTAGATGCTGCATGTTGGCAAAAAGAATCCTGAGTCTTCGAAGGTCCCTAGACCTGCGGACCAATTCTGCTAGGATGGCGAAACGAGGTGCATTGTGACGTGGTGCAGAACCTAAGTTTCGGAGGGATCCAATAGCCGTGTGGGTTGTGGCACATCGAGGCGCATCAGGGCATGCCCCGGAAAACACGATGGCGGCGTTCCGGCGCGCCGTCGAAATGGGGGCTCGTTTCATTGAGACCGACCTGCACCTGACACGCGATGCGCGCGTCGTGGCCATCCATGACTCTACGCTTGACCGCACCACAAACGGCCATGGCGTCGTCGATCTTTTGCCGCTCAAGGAAGTGCGCGCACTCGATGCCGGCGCGTGGTTTGGATCCCACGCGGCCGAATCTTTTGCCGGGGAGCGCGTTCCCACTCTCGATGAAATCCTTCGGTTTGCGAGGGAGCGCGACATCATCTTTTACCTGGAGATCAAGTCCGACGGGACCTGGGGAGTTGAGCACGCCGTCGTCGCCGCGTTGCGAGACACGGGCGAAGCCGCCCGCGTTATTATTCTCTCATTCGATCCAGCGACCCTTTTATCCGTCAACCGGCTGGACCAGACCATGATGACGGGGTATTTGTGCGAGCTCCCCTCGAACGATCTCGTCGAGCGTTCGGTGAGGGCGGGCGCCCGGCAGATTGCTCCGCGCGGGGATTTGGTCACACCGGATCTGGTTAAGAAGGCCCATGAAGCGGGATTGCAGGTCGTTACCTGGACAATCAACGAACCCGAACAGATGCGCCGGCTGATCGCGGCGGGCGTGGACGGGATCATGAGCGACTATCCGGACCGTCTAGTCAACGTCTTGCAGGAAAAATAGTGGTGAAATTATTCCGTGGTTGATTGAATTTCTCCGTGACCTCTGTGCCCTTTCTCCGTGCACTCTGTGTTAAGTCTTTGCTGTAACGCCAGAGAAAATCACAACACAGAGAACACCGAGAGCACAGAGTCCACAGAGAACGCACCCGCGCAAAAAATTGTTCTACCGATCAGCGGGTCAAACGAAACAGCTCCGCAAATTTTACTACGGAGAGTTCTTCGGCTCGAGCGTCAAGGGATAGTCCTGCTTCACGCAGCAACTTCCCGGCGCGAGTTCCGAGTCGCGCGCGAAGATTGTTGCGAATGTTTTTTCTTTTTTGCGCGAAGCATTCCTTCACAAATTCGAGGAACGCCTTTTCATCGCCCACGTTGAGAGTTTCGCGGGCGCCAGGCATGCGCAGACTCACGAGCGCCGAAGCAACCTTCGGTGGCGGACGAAACGCGCCCGGGGGGATGCGCAGCACGAGTTCGGGTTTGCTGAACCACTGTGACACAACTGAAAGATACCCATAATCTCGGCGCCCCGGCGGCGCGACGATTCGCACCGCCACTTCAAACTGAATCACGATGTGAATCGCGGCGATCCGGTCCGCGTGCTCGAACAGGCGATGCAAAATGGGCGAGGTAATGTAATACGGCAGATTTCCGTAGACGGAAAAGCTCGCGCCCTTTGTCAGCGCGCCAAAATCGACCGCCAGCACATCGCTTTCGATGACTTCGACGTTTCCCAATGGCGCTGTGACTTCGCGCAGGCGAGCGGCAAGCCGCCGGTCTAACTCGATGGCGATTACTCTGTCGGCATTTCGCGCCAGACGCGAAGTCATCTCGCCGTGACCTGCGCCGATTTCAACCCACACGCCATCTGTGATGTGAATCGCGCCCGCGATCCGCCCCTGCCAGCTTGCGTCGGTCAGAAAATGTTGTCCCAGCTTTTCAGGTGACACGGCAGGGAAGTGTAGCAAGAGATGTGTCCATCCGCGCGGCGTTCCGCACGCGGTGTTGGGTTGCTTTACGTGGTAGGACAGAAACTCTTTATCCCGAACCCCCGCGAGGGGCTGTTTGTCCCGCACGATTTCGCATCCACAGAAGCGGACAGGCAGGAGTGCCTGTCCTACTAAACCCTTGATCGTATGCTCCTTGACGGTTGGTGAGCCTTTCAGTACGGTGGAGGCTCTGAACGAGGAGATATGAAAATACTTTTTGTCGCGTCCGAAGGGCTCCCGTTCTCGAAGACGGGAGGTCTTGCGGACGTGGTGGAAGCTTTGCCCAAGTCGCTCGTTGCGCTGGGGCATGAAGTCGTCGTGCTGCTTCCGCGGTATCGCAATACGAAAGCAGGGGGAGTGGCTGCGCCGGGCTTGACCATCCCGATGGGCGATACGCTGCGCTTCCCCGCGATCCTCAATGGCGGGGTCCTGCGCGGGGTGCGCTACTACTTTGTCGAGGACCCGGAATACTTCGATCGCGAACAGCTCTATGGTGTGTCTGGAAAGGATTATCCGGATAACGCGGAGCGGTTCGCGGAGTTCAGCCGCGCGGCCATCGAGTTTTGCAAGCACGTCTGGATGCCCGATGTGATCCACTGCCACGACTGGCAATCCGCTCTGGTGCCGGTGCTGTTGCGCACGCAGTACGAAAAAGATGCGACGGTCGAGGGACTGGCGGTGATCTTCACGATTCATAACATGGGTTATCACGGCACGTTTCCGCGCGAAACCATGAAAAAGATCGGCTTGCCCGAGAATCTATTCATGATTGAAGCGATGGAATTTTACGGGCGCGTGAATTTCCTGAAGGGCGGACTGGTTTTCTCCGACCACCTGACGACGGTGAGCCGCAAGTACGCGCAAGAAATCCAGACGCCCGAGTACGGCCACGGGCTCGACGGCGTGATGCGGCGCCGCGCGGACTATCTGACCGGAATTTTGAACGGTGTGGACTATGCGGCGTGGAATCCTGAGAAGGACAAGCTCATCGCCGCAAAGTATTCGATAAAAGATATGTCGGGCAAGCTGACGTGCAAGAAAAACCTACTTGAAGTTTTCAACTTGCCCCCGGAAACTGTGAGCCAGCCGTTGATCGGAATCGTCTCCCGGTTTGCCGACCAGAAGGGATTCGACCTGATCGCCAAAGTGGCGCCGGACCTGCTCGCCGAAGACTTGGCGATCGTCGTGTTGGGAGCAGGGGAGGCGAAATACGAAAAGGCGCTTCACGACCTGGCCAAGAAGTACCCTGAGAAGCTCAGCGTAAAGATTGCTTACGACAATGCCATCGCGCATAAGATCGAAGCCGGAGCGGACATTTTCCTCATGCCATCCCGGTACGAACCTTGCGGCTTGAATCAGATCTACAGTTTGAAGTACGGTACGGTGCCTGTTGTGCGAGCGACGGGCGGTCTCGACGACACGATCGAGGCGTTTGACCCGGAAACGGGCAGCGGCACGGGATTCAAATTCGAGGCTTATGACGGAATGGCGCTGCTTGGGGCGATCCACGAGGCGCTGGCCGTGTTTCGAAATGAACCGGAGACTTGGCGGCGAATCCAGACCAACGGCATGGCCAAGGATTTCTCCTGGCAGACGTCCGCAATAGAATACGCACAGCTTTACGAGGTGGCGTGGAAGGCCAGAATCCGAAAGGCCGCAACTACATCTAATTAGAACGAGGCAAAATGGGTTATTATGACCACGCAGCCTCCAAACGAAAGGTAGCTCATGGCAGATAATGTTAGCAATGTTACGGATAGCACATTCCAGGCTGAGGTCATCGACGCAAGCAAGACCCAGCCGGTGATGGTGGATTTTTGGGCGGAGTGGTGCAGGCCTTGCCTTATGTTGGCGCCAACTGTCGCTGATATCGCGACCGCCTATGCGGGCAAGATCAAAGTCGTGAAATTGAACGTCGACGAGAACTCGAACTCCGCAGGCAAGTTCAACATCCGCGGAATCCCCACGCTGCTCATTTTCAAGGGTGGACAGGTTGCCGAGCAGGTGGTTGGAGCGGTGCCGCGCGACCAGATCGAGAAAGCCGTCCAGCGTCATCTCGCGTAAACATCAAATGCCTCCACGGAATCGCGCCGGGACTCCCCAGACGTCCCGGCGCAGGTGTCATTGGGCGCGGAGCGATATCATGATCCGCTACCATGACGAGGAATGGGGTGTGCCTGTCCACGACGACCGGCTTTTGTTCGAATTTCTGATCCTCGAAGGCGCACAAGCGGGCCTGAGCTGGGAAACGGTGCTGCGAAAGCGTGAGCGATACCGCGAGGTTTTCGACGGATTCGACGCGGCAAAGATCGCGCAATATGGCGCGCCGAAAGTGCGCGTTCTCCTCGCCGATCCGGGGATCATTCGAAACCGGTTGAAGATTTCCGCGGCCATTTCGAACGCGCAGGCGTTCCTCGCCGTGCAGCGCGAGTTTGGCAGCTTCGATGCTTACCTCTGGCAATTCACGGGAGGGACAACGAAGCAGCGCGCGCCGCGCGGACCGAAGGATGTTCCGGCGCGGACGGCGGAATCTGATGCCATGGGCAAGGATTTAAAGAAACGCGGATTTCGATTCGTGGGCTCGACCATCTGCTACGCCCGAAGTTGTTTCCGTTGCGGTGAACTGCGGTAGCGGGAGGCCTCTTCTCTGTGTACTCTGTGCCCTCTGTGTTGAATCTTTTCTCTCCTGAAAGAGCAGAGAATTAACACAGAGAACACTGAGGAGAGCACAGAGTACACGGAGAAGTTCATGAACATTGTCGAACTCATGCTCGACGGCAAAACATGGTTTCATTCACAATCGAGAGTGACAAACAATCGGGCTCGCCTGGGCAAATGCAGGTTGCGTCGGCGCCACGAAGAGTCTGTGCGCGGTACCGGAATTCGTAGTTCTCGTTCCACCCGCTCGTGCTGCTGTGAGTAACGCGGGCTAACTGACGCGGCGGATGCGCGCGCCGACGGAGGAGAGTTTTTCCTCGATGCGCTCGTAGCCACGGTCGATGTGGTAGACGCGGTCGATTAGTGTTTCGCCCTGTGCGACCAGCGCGGCCAGGACCAGCGAGGCGCTCGCGCGGAGATCGGAAGCGATCACGCCGGTGCCCGATAGTGTGGTAGGGCCGTGAACCACCGCGCGGCGTCCTTCGATGGAAATATTCGCGCCCATGCGCATCATTTCACTTGCGTGGAGGAAGCGGTTCTCGAAGATCGTTTCGGTAATCACCGATGTCCCTTCGGCCTGCGTGGCGAGCGCCATGAATTGCGCCTGCATGTCCGTGGCAAAGCCGGGATACTCTTCGGTTCTGACGTCCGCTGCGGCCAGCTTTTTCGCGCCGCGGACAGCCAGCGTGCCGGGAGCGGTTTCGTGGATTTCGACGCCGGTTTCGCGCAATTTGGCGATGACCGAGGCCAGGTGTTCGGGAACGCAGCCGGTAATTTCGAGCTGGCCGTTCGTGATCGCCCCGGCCACGAGGAAAGTACCCGCTTCGATCCGGTCGGGGATGATCGTATGCCGCGCGCCGTGAAGTTTTTCTTTTCCTTGCACGCGAATCGTGGATGTTCCCGCACCTTCGATTTCCGCGCCCATTTTGATCAGAAGGTCCGCCAAGTCTGTAATCTCCGGCTCGCGCGCCGCATTTTCGATATGCGTTTCACCCGCGGCTAGCGCCGCGGCCATCAGCACGTTTTCGGTTCCGGTGACGGTAATCTTGTCGAAAAAAACGTGTCCGCCGCGCAGGCGGCCTCCGCCCGGGACGCGCGCTTCCACGTAACCGTGCGAAGTGCCGATTTCCGCTCCCATTTGTTCGAGCGCCTTCAGGTGCAGGTCCACAGGACGCGCGCCGATCGAACAGCCGCCGGGAAGCGAGACGCGCGCGGAGCCGGTGCGGGCGACGAGCGGGCCGAGCGTCAGGATCGAAGCGCGCATGGTACGCACGAGTTCGTACGGCGCTTCCGCGCCGTTGACTGTCTCGGCATGGATTACCATGGCAGTGGGAGGAAGTTCGGGCGTCTCCACGGTCGCGCTCATATGCGCGAGAAGGCGTCCCATCGTGATGATATCGCGCACGCGCGGAATATTGTCCAGTTCGACTCGACAGGGTGTCAGCAGCGCCGCGGCCATTGCGGGCAACGCGGCGTTCTTCGCGCCACTGATGCGCACGGATCCTTCGAGGGGCCTTCCACCTTCAATCAGTAGTTTATCCATGTCGTTTCAGCGGACCCTTTGGAAATTGCTCTTTGAGAGACAGCGCCTTGCGTACGTTGCCGCCAGCGTTGCGCAAACGCCGCTGCGCCTCGCGGGCGGTTGAATCGGTCTGTAACATAATGAGCGCGATACCCATGTTGTGTCCTGCTTGACGCAGGGCGCGTGTCGATTCGGCCACGGTCGCTCCCGAAGCTTCCGCCAGGATTCGCAACCCTCTCGCCTGCAACTTCTGATTCGTCAGCGCCACGCCGATCATCCAGTTGTCGTACACGTGTCCAAGTCGAACCATCGCAGCGGTAGATAGCATATTTAAGACCAATTTCTGTGCTGTGCCGGCTTTCATTCTCGTCGAGCCAGTAATCGCTTCCGGCCCGGTTTCAGTGACGATGCTGATTGCCGCAAGGCGAGTAATCGGCGTCCGCGGATTTGCGGCTACGCCGACTGTGGTGGCGCCGCGCCGCCGTGCGAACTCGAGGGCTCCGAGGACATAAGGCGTTGATCCGCTGGCGGTGATTCCGACGACGACGTCGTTATGATTCAGCCTGTGAGCAGCCAGGTCGCGTGCGCCTTGCCCGCGATTGTCTTCCGCGCCTTCGACTGCGCGCGTGAGCGAGCGGCGCCCGCCTGCAATGACTGCTTGGACCATGCGTGGCGGCGTCCCAAACGTCGGCGGTATCTCAGCGGCATCAAGCGCCGCGAGGCGTCCGCTGGTCCCCGCGCCGACGTAGAACAGGCGTCCGCCGTGCCTCAGGGACAGTGTGATTGCGTCCACGGCTCGCGCAATCGCAGGGATCGCGCGGGCGACGGCCCGGGCCACCGTGGCGTCTTCCCTGTGGATCGCCCGAAGAATATCCAACGGAGATTTCGTGTCGAGCCCGCGTGTGCGGGGATTCCGCTGCTCGGTCGCTCTCGGTGGTTTCTTGGCCATTGCGCTCAACCATCTTCGCATGTGTGCGGGACATTTCGGTGAGGCGAATCCGCCGGCAATCGCTCATTCAGTAAGGGGGAGCGAAGGATTACCGTGGCGTGGAAACCAGGCCAAGGGCCTCGACAATGGCGTCATGCACGGCGGGGCGCACGGTAGCGATTTTATCGTTCGCGCGCGTGGGATAGACGCGGTTGGTGAGAAGGATAACGAAAAGTTGCCGGTCCGGGTCAATCCAGATCGACGTGCCGGTAAAGCCGAGATGGCCGAAGCTGCGCGCGGAGAAATAACGGCCGCTGGTGGAATCCGCCGTGGGAACCATCCATCCAAGGGTGCGTGTGTTGGCCGCGAGTGCTTGCGGCGCGAGGAATTGCGTGAGCGTCGCGCGAATCAGCAGGCGCTGGTGCGCGTAGCTGCCTCCATTGAGAAGCATCTGGCAGAACGCCGCGAGGTCCGGCGCCGTCGCGAACATCCCCGCGTGTCCGGCTACGCCGCCCATGGCGAACGCATTTTCGTCGTGAACCTCTCCCCGGAGCAGGTGTTTGCGAAAGGCCGCATCGTCCTCCGTGGGAGCGATGCGGCTGACGAGCGCCTTCGGCGGATTGAACTGTGTATTCGCCATGCCGAGAGGCCCGAAGATTCTCTCCCGCGCCAGTTGGTCCACTGTCCTGCCGGTAACGCGCTCGAGGATTTCCCCAAGCAGGATGAAACCCAAATCGGAATAGACCGTCTTCGTCCCAGGTTCGTATTCGAGGGACTCGTTGCAGATATCGGCGATGGCCTCTCGCTCGGAATGGATTGTGAGGAAATAGTCTTTGTGTGCAGGGAGGCCCGACGAGTGGGTGAGCAAGTGCCGGACCGTGACGCGCTTGCGCCACTCGGGGTTGGGTCCAGCATTCCACTCGGGAACGTAGCGCGCGACGGGCAAGTCGAGCGCGATCCGCCCGGCTTCCACTTGCATGGCCACGAGCGTCGTGGTGACGACGGCCTTGGTCAGCGAAGCGGCATCGTAGATCGTGTCTGGGGTGATTGCCGGTGAAGTCGCGTCGTACGTCTGCCGTCCGAAGGCGTGAACTTGCATTTGACCGCGCAGGCCGACCGCCAGCACGCCTCCGGGGAACGCATGATCCGCGACGGCCCGGTCCAGTACGTCATACGCAGGCTTCAGTTTGCCGCTAGCAGTGGAGTCTCCCGTGCGTAGTTTCATGGGATTCCCGGGGAGGTCAAGTCCTGCGCCCAGTGGCGCTACTCCCGGAACATTTACGGGCACGCGCCCCCCGATGGGCACTTGGCCGAAGAGAGCGCGGCCTACGGCGCGCTGAGCTACATCGACAGTGCTGAAGGCGGCGACCCAGGACTTCGCGGCAGGGAAACGTTCGGCCAGATACGGGCTGCCAAAGCAGGCGACGATGACAGGCTTACCCGCCCCGAGAAGACGATCCACCACAGCGGCTTCGTCATCTGGTAGACCGACGCTGCCCTTGCGATCCGCGACGCGGACAAAAATAGCGGCAATCGCCACATCGTAGCTATCAGCCGGTGGAAGTTTGGCCGTGTCCGCGCGCACAAAACGTGTGTCCATGCGCACGCTCGCCAGCGAATCCACGCGCGGACGGATTTCATTCTCGAGGTCTTCGCCTGGATAGGCGTCGTTGTCTCCGGAGACTGCGACGAGCAGCGCCCGCATCGGTTTCGTCGCATCGAGCGGAAGAATGTGCTGATCATCGCGCAGGAGAGTGACTCCGCGATCGGCAATGTCGAGCGCCGCGCGGGCAAATTCTGGCCGGTCGAATTTACTCGCCAGGGCGTCCAGGTCCACGAGCTTTGATTTGTTCAACCCGAGCTTCGCCTTGGCGCGGAGAACGCGCGTGACAGCTTCGTCCACGCGCGCCATGGGAATGCGGCCGGACGCCACAGCGTCGCGCACGGCTTCGAGAGCGGCGTCGAGAACGGGCGGAACCAGCAGGACGTCCGCGCCGGCGAGGAGTGAGCGCACGGCGACTTCGCCGGGCGGGTAGCGCACCGTCACGCCCCCCATATCAAGCGCATCCGTTACAACGAGGCCCTCGAAGCCCATTTCGTGGCGCAGCAGATCGGTCATGATTTTGGGCGACATCGTTGCCGGAACGTCAGGATCGGGATCTAGCGCGGGGACAGCAAGATGCCCGGTCATGATAGTGCTCGCGCCAGCCGCGATAGCCGCACGGAACGGGGCGAGCTCGACCCGGTCCAGATGGGCGCGGTCGCTCGTTACGGCCGGCAGATCGAGATGCGAATCGGTGCTTGTGTCGCCGTGACCGGGAAAATGTTTCGCGGTGGCCAGCCCGCCGTTTTCTTCGACACCGCGCACGAAAGCCGCGACGAACTCGGACACGCGCGCAGGGTCTTCGCCGAAGGAGCGCGTGTTGATAATGGGATTGCCGGGGTTGCTGTTGACGTCGGCATCGGGCGCGAAGATCCACGGAACGCCCGCGGCCTTTGCTTCGAGCGCCGTAATCTTACCCATGGTGTAGGCATCTTCAGGGTGGCCCGTCGCGGCGACAGCCATGGCATGCGGGAACGACGCGCCTTCGTCGATTCGCATGGACGTGCCGCGCTCGAAATCGGCGGCGATCAGCAGCGGCACCTTGGCATGGCTTTGCAGCGTGTTAACCAGGACGGCTGTCGGGTACACTTGGCTGCGCTCGATGCCGAGCGGCGAACCTTGCGTCTGGAGGGCGAACGAACCGATATGTTTTTCTTCGACGTCGCGCAGAACATCCTTATACGCGAGGCTCTCGGTGGAAAGAAATCCTCCATAGCACCAGACGGCGAACAACTGCCCGATTTTTTCGTCGAGCGTCATTTTCTTGAGGGTTTGCGCGACCCAGCGCGCCCCTTCTGGAGAAAGCTTTGTCCCGGCAGGGGCAGCAATTGTGCGCGGAGTTTTCTGTGTGCGGGCCGTGGTTGCCATCAAAAATCCGGCGGGCTCCAAGTAGAGCCCGCACGCGAGAAGGGCGAGCAGCAGGAGCCAGCGAGTCAATCTTCGCATCGCGTAGATTCCAGAATTGACGCCTGCATGTCGTGAATATATATAGCACTCGCCCGGACGCGAGACAAATACGATTGTAACCACGGATGAACACAGATAAACACTGATGAAAACGAGGCCTATGGCAACCACGGATGCACACGGATGAACATGGATAAAGACGTGAGAAACGGACTGTCCACTCAGGAATTGCGGTTTGTGATGACCCACACGGCGAAGCGTGCGAAATGGTCCGCAAGAGCGCCTGTTCGGAAGCCTTCTCTATTTTTTCTAGCCTTATCCGTGTTCATCTGTGTGCATCCGTGGTTCCAAATAGCTGTTCACGCGGCGCCGCCCGATGCCCAAGTGCTTGCCGGAATTGATGTGCTTGAGGCGCAGAGATTTGCGCCGTTGGCTGGGAAGCGCATCGGGCTGATCACCAACCAGACTGGCGTGGATCGCGGCGGCCGAAGCACGATTGATCTGCTGGCGCACGCGCCGGGAGTGAAACTTGTGGCGCTGTTCAGCCCCGAGCATGGGATTCGTGGCGCTGTGGATGAGCGCGTTCCGTCCTCAACGGATGAGGCCACCGGCCTGCCGGTTTACAGCCTCTATGGGGATGACGTGCGTCCAACGGATGCGATGCTTGCAGGGCTGGACGCGCTGGTATTCGACATTCAGGACGCTGGCGTGCGTTTCTACACGTACATCACAACGATGGGTTACACGATGGAGGCCGCGGCCAAGCATCGCCTTGCGTACTACGTTCTCGACCGCCCCAATCCTCTTGGAGGCGAGCGCATCGAGGGCCCCATGCTCGACCGTGAGCGGACCGATTTCACCGGCTATTTTCCCATGCCTGTGCGTATGGCCATGACGCTCGGCGAAATGGCGCAGATGTTCAACGCGGAAAACAAGATCGGATGCGATTTGCACGTGATCGTGATTCAGAATTGGAGACGCCGCGATTTGTTTGATGCTACCGGTTTGCCGTGGGTGGATCCCTCGCCGAATCTGCGTTCACTCAGTGCGGAGATTTTGTATCCCGGCCTGGAGATCTTGCAGGCCGGCGGAGTATCTGTCGGGCGCGGCACGGACCGGCCATTCGAGCGCATCGGCGCGCCCTGGATGCGCGGCACCGAATTCTCCGAATATATGAAACGCCGGTCTGTGCCGGGCCTGCGGTTCGTGCCGGATCGTTTCACGCCGGATTCAGGTTTATTCAAGGGCGAAATGTGCGAGGGCGCAAGCGTCATGGTGACCAATCGCGATTCATTCGCATCCATGCGAGTGGGGATCGAAATTGCCGCCGCTCTGGCGAAACTTTATCCCGGGAATTTCGATGCGACGAAAATAATTGCACTCGTTGGAAACGCCGAGACAATCAGAAGGTTGAAAGCGGGCGACGCCCCCGCCGCAATCGTTGCAGGCTGGAACGAGGAGCTGGAAACTTTCCGCAAAATGCGCGCCAAATACCTGCTGTATCCCTAAGCCCGCCGTCCACGCGACCTACTTATCGTGAAAGATCGCTTTCGGAATCGAAGCATGGACTCCTTTGTTCCCGTCCACAAGCTGGGTGATGCTGAGGTCGGCGGCGACGCTGGAAAGCATGTACGCGTCGTCCCGGGTGAGGTGTTTTTCGCTCACCAGGAAATCGATCATCTCGCGCACGGCCATTTTCGTGGCTTCGTTCAGGTCTTCATTGAATCCCATGGTGATAAAGTGTGACGGCGTCTCGGCCCGCGGCCAGCGGAGGTGCATATTCTTGCGCACGATCAGTTGAAATGTGCCGATCAGTGAAGTTTCCATGGCTGTGATGTCTACTTCGCCGTTCCCCTGACCGGCGTGGCCGTCGCCCAAAAGCAACAGCGCACCCGGAGCATGCACGGGGAGAAAGAGAGTCGTACCGGCTACCAACTCCTTATTGTCCATGTTTCCGCCGTGCATCCACGGTGGCGCGCTGCTGATCCTGCCCGTCACCTCCGGCGGCGCCACGCCGATGCTTCCAAAGAAGGGCGCCAGGGGAATTTCGATTCCCGCGCCGAATCGCGCGACCCCGCGCTTCTCATCGAGTGGAATAATTTTCGTCTTAGTATAAGGAAAATCGTCAGGCAAGAAACCGAAGCCGGGCCTGAAGCGGTTGTAGGCATAGGGAACCGCGAGCCGAATGGACACGATTCGGATCTCGAGGACATCACCGGGCTGGGCGCCTTCAACGTAAATTGGCCCGGTCAGGATATGGCCACCGGGGCCTTTGTTGGTCACTTCCTTGAAAATGTCTCGATAGGATTGCTCGACTTGTTCGGGCGGCAAACCAGCAGCTTCCAACTGCGCGGGGCTTGCACCCGCGGGGAGCGTCTGAACTTCAACCGTGTCGCCGGATTGAACGCGCAACACGGGAGGCGTGCTCGCGTCGTAGAATCCCCAGGCTACCGTTTTCGGAGTAGGCTTCAGCGAGTACGTTTTAGGCCCCTGAGGCTGCCGCGCGCCAAACGCTGATCCCGCCAAAACAATTGCCGCCACAACAAAATAAGCAAGAACGCATCGATCGAGTTTCTTCATCGGATTTCCTTTCAACAGACCTGCGCGCAAGAAGCTGTGTGCGAACCGCTGGAGTGTAACGCAACTGAATGCCGGGCCGATGAAGAAAAACGCCGGGAAACTCGCTCGATTGAGTTAGTACCGAGAATTCCGCCTAAGAACGAACGAGCCCCCGCCAGGCATGGTAAATTGCATGGCATGAAGATTTGTTCCTTGCTGCCTTCCGCGACAGAGATCCTATTTGCACTGGGGCTGGGCGACCAGGTCGCCGGAGTCAGCCACGAATGCGATTTCCCGCCGGAGGCGCGGACCAAACCTATCCTGATCGTGTCGCGCATTTCGCACACGGAGAACGCCGCGGCCATCGACCGCCAGGTCCGCGAATTCCTAGACCGCGGCGAAAGTCTCTACAGTGTGGATTTGGCCGCGCTGGGCGCGATCGAGCCGGATCTGATCATCACGCAAGACCTTTGCCATGTCTGTGCCGCCACGCCGGATGATCTGGGCGCGGCGCTCGCGCATCTGCAGCGCCAGCCACAGATCGTCACGCTCAATCCGCATTCGCTTGCGGATGTTTGCGCGGATATTCGCGCGGTGGCGAGAGCGACGGGACGGTCTGAGCGAGCAAACGCCATCATTGCGGAATTCGAACGAGACGTTGCGCAAGTGGAACGAGCTGTCGCTAGCCTTCCACGCCCGCGCGTAGTTTGTCTCGAATGGCTCGATCCGCCATACGTTGCGGGCCATTGGGTGCCGGAGATGGTGGTGCGAGCGGGCGGGATCGATGCGCTGGGTCACGCGGGCGAGCCGTCGTTCCGCATTAAATGGGAGACGGTTTTCGCGGCGCAGCCGGAAGTGATCGTGCTAATGCCGTGCGGCTACGGTCTCAATCAAGTTGCGAAAGAGTTTCGTGATTTGGCATTGCCGGAAGGCTGGGACGACATGCCTGCCGTTCGGAATGGCCGCGTGTTTCTGGTAGAAGCGTCGGGATACTTTTCCCGTCCGGGACCCAGGCTCGCTGCCGGCGTGGCAATCCTCGCGGATGCGATACATGCAGGACAACAGGCGAGCCTCACGCCGCCCGGCGCAGGGTTGGTTCTCGCTCGCGTCGCCGCCGCGGGAACATGACGGCGCGTCACGGATTGCCGGGAAGCTTCTTCTGCCAGTGGCGATAGAAAAATAACCCGGACAAGATCAGCGCGAGACCGATGGAGGACCTCACGGGCCGCGCGAGCCACAGAGTAATCGTCAGCGCCGTTGCTCCCCCCACAAACATCACTGGCACCCAGGGATAACCCCAGCATCGATAAGCCCGCGGCAGTTCAGGCTCCGTGCGCCGCATGCGCATCATGGAAATGACCGCCAGTCCGTAGAAAATCCAGGCGGCAAAAATAAATAACGAGGTGAGTTCCTCGAAAGTTCCTGATAGCGCGAACACGCTGGCGAGGATGCATTCGAACACTAGCGCGCCTCCCGGAGTTCGAAATTTCGGATGAATGGCCGCAGTTCTGCGGAAAAAGATGCCGTCGCGCGCCATGGCGTAAGGTACTCGCGCCCCGGAGAGCGTGGATGAATTGAGCGTGCCCAACGCTGA
>WNGI01007206.1_pt1 | contig 15432 bp, 20 predicted proteins | sample 5400621 | NCBI WGS metagenome assembly WNGI01 (sample SAMN13153374, study PRJNA577476) | soil metagenome | isolation source: 20 cm soil or saprolite under Garry oak tree replicate 1 | place: USA:California | collected 2016-06-15 | reverse complement strand
ATTGGCGATCTCGTACGTCGCTCGCACCGGATCCGTGATCTGCGAATAGATCAGCGCGTCGATTTCGACGACCACGTTGTCCTTGGTGATGACATTCTGGCGCGGAAAGACGTACACTGTCTCGCGCAGGTCGATGCGCTCGGTGCGGAAGCGGCGCGAGTAGCTGTCGCCCGCGGGCGTGATGATCGTCTGATGCCAGTCCACAGAGCGGGGACGGTCGATGACGGGCAACACGAAATTGATTCCCGACGCGAGGGTCTTGTGATACTTGCCCAGCCGCTCGATGATCATCGTCTGCGCTTGCTGCACCACGCGGATGCTCTTCGAGATCAGCACGATGACGCCAAAAGCCACCGCGGCCACGAGAATTGTGCCGGGACCCATCGCTAGAACTCCTTCTCGACCATGAGAGTCGTGCCGTCCACCTGAATGATCGTGACCTGCGTGCCGGGCTCGATCACCGTCGCGTCACTGGACGCACCCCGCCAGTCCTCGCCTTCCACCTTGACCCGTCCGGGCAGCCCCGGCCCGATCCGTTCGGTCACGATTCCCGTCTTGCCCAGCAGAGCATCAACGCCAGTCCGCAACTCGGACCCCGGGCCCAGCTGGAAATAGTGCATCAACCGGGGGCGCAGGCCTGCCATACTGACGATGCTGGCTGCTGCGAACGCGATGCCTTGTGTCACGAAGCCCAGCCCGGGGATCAACCCCACGAAGCCCGCGACGGCGGCCCCAACGGCCAGGCAGGCGAGCCAGAAGCCTGCGGTGAACATCTCCCCGACAAACAGCCCGATCGCCAGCAGAAACCAAAGCAGCCAATCTTCCATAAGGTTGAAAGCTGCAACCCTTGAACGCGTTTCGCTATCCAACTTGAGCCAACTCCTTGTGGAGCCGCTATGATCGCTCGCGCGCTGCTGTTCGTTTCCGGCGTTGCAATGTTGACCATCCCCGCTGCTGCCCAAACCTCACGTCATGTTCTCAAGGGCGATTCCGTCGCGATCTACAACCTCGTCGGTGAGCTGCGCGTCGAAGGCGGCTCGGGCAGCGACGTCGTCGTCGAAGTGCAACGCGGCGGCGCCGACGCGGCCAAGCTCGACATCCAATCCGGCCCGCTGCGCGGCCGCGAGACGCTGCGCATCGTCTATCCCGACGACGTGATCCTGATGCCCGACTGGGGGCGCGGCTGGAACACAACGATGCACGTGCGCGATGACGGAACGTTCGGCGACGACAACGGCTGGGACGAAGGCGGACGGCACCACCGCGGCTGGTCGGGTGAGGGACACGAAGTGCGCATCACGGGGCGGTCCCGTGACGGACTCGAGGCGTTCGCTGACCTGCACGTGACGGTCCCCAAGGGCAAAGCGGTAGGGCTCTACCTGGGTGTTGGCAAGGCGTTTGTGACGAATGTCGACGGCACGATTCGCGTGTCCGTTGCTTCAGCCGATGTCGCCGCCGATCGCACACGCGGCTCCCTGCGAATCCAGACCGGATCGGGCAATGTGGACCTGCGCACTGCGTCGGGCGATGTGAGCCTGGGAACGGGTTCGGGGGACATCACGGTGACGGGTGTTGATGGGTCTACGCTGCGGCTCGACACCGGGTCCGGGAACGTCACGGTGCGCGACGGGAAGGCGACGAAGGTGCACGTCGAGACGGGATCCGGCGACATCGACGTAACGTCGGCGAGTGGCGACGAGCTGTCGTTCGAGACGGGAAGCGGAGCTGTGGATGTCGCGCTGGTCTCCACGTTCTCATCCCTCCACATCGAAACCGGCTCCGGCGACGTCACGCTCAAGGTGCCGCCCACGCTCGGCGCCGAAGTAGACCTCGACACGGGCAGTGGAGACATCGATCTCGGCGGGTTGACCCTGCAGGTGCGGCGCATCGAACACGATCACGTGAGGGGCACGCTGGGGGATGGGAAGGGGCGGGTCTCCGTCGAGACGGGCTCCGGCAACGTGCACCTGCAGAAACTCTAGCCTTCTCCGTCCTCGAGCCGCTGCAGCTCGCGGCGCTCTTTCTTGGTTGGCCGGCCCTTGCCGCGGTAGGCGGGGGCCGGCGCGATTTTGTGCTGCTCCGCGAGCCGTTCGCGCGCCGCGCGCCCCTCCGCGGACTCGTCGTACAACAGCTGCGCGTCGCGTGCTGAGCCGCGCCGTTCGGTGACGGCGCGAACGGTGATCATCCAGTCATAGGGGCCTAGGCGCAGGCGCAGCGCATCGCCGGGCCGAACGAGTTTGGCCGGTTTGGCGCGCGCGCCGTTGAGCTGCACCTTGCCGCCGGCTACCGCCTGAGCGGCAAGGCCGCGCGTTTTGAAGAAACGCGCGGCCCAGAGCCACCGATCCAGCCTGACGGCATCGGGGGGGGCTAGCGGTTGCGAAGCTTGCTCAGCAGACGCAGGATCGCGACGTACAGCCATATCAAGGTGACGATCAACCCGAACGCCGCGTACCACTCCATCTGTTTAGGCGCACCCTGCTCGACGCCTTGCTCGATGAAATCGAAGTCGAGCACGAGATTGAGCGACGCGATCGTAATGACGAACAGGCTGAAGCCGATCCCCAGCGGTGTACCCTCATGGAGCATGCCGATGTGCACTCCGGCGAACGCCTGCAGCCCGATCGCTACCAGATAGAACAGGGCGATGGCCCCGGTGGCCGCGCAGACGCCGAGCTTGAAGTTCTGCGTGACGGGAATGACGCGCAGCCGGTACACGATGAGCAGCGCGATCAACACGCCGAACGTGAGCGCGACCGCCTGCATCACGATGCCGTGGAAGGTCGCTTCGTAGAACGCGGAGATGGCGCCGAGGGCAAGACCTTCGAGCGCGGCGTAAACGGGCGCAGTGAATCGGGCGATGCCCGGTACGAACACGGTGACCATGCCGACGGCGAGTCCGCCAAGCAAACCGGCCCACAGGTAGCCATTGATCGGCGAACCGATGAACGCTTCCATCCAGGTCCACGTCGCCGTCGCCACCAGAATGAGCAGCAGGAAGGCGGTCCGGTTGATCGTGCCTTCGAGCGTCATCGTCGGCACGCCGGCGACGCGCTGGACGTTCGCAAACGTCTTGGCGTTGAGCACTGGGTTCGTGGTGCGCATCTACGCCTCCGCAAGCCTCAAGAAGGGGCTCCTAAGCTAAAGACCCCCTGCGATTGCGCCAAATGACCGGCGTCACTCTTGGTACACCGTGACTTACGCTGGTATCATCACCCTTCGGCTACTACGGTTCACTCGATGGCTATCTGAAAGCCCTCGCGCAGCGGTTTGGCGAGACCGCGCAACCCATCCACAGTTAACGACCGCGACTGAGGTAATCCACGGCCAGGTGCGCCAGCGCGCGCACGCCGGTCGGCAAGGCGGCCTCATCGACGAAGAATCGCGGCGAATGGTTCGGCGCCGCCTTGCTGGGATCGGTCCCCGGCGGCGTGATCCCAAGGAAGAAGAACACACCCGGAACGCGCTGCTGATAGCGCGAGAAATCCTCCGCCGGGGTGATCGGTGGCGTGAGCGTGACGTGATTCGCTCCCGCTACTTCCCGTAGCGTGGGCAGCACCTGCTGGGTCAACGCCGGATCGTTGTAGGTCACCGCGGTAAACGTGTCGATCACCACCTGCGCTGTAGCGCCGGCGCTCTGCGCGATCGACTCGGCGGTGCGGCGGATGCGTTGGTGGATGTCGTTGCGCACCGCGGTGTCGAACGTGCGGATCGTTCCCTGCATCACGACGCTGTCGGGAATGATGTTGAACCGCACGCCGCCGTTGATGGCGCCGACGGTGATGACATCAGGCCCCGCCGTCAGATCGACCTGACGGCTCGTGATCGTCTGCAGGCCGAGGACGATTTGCGAAGCCACGACGATCGGATCGACCCCATTCCACGGTTGCGCCCCGTGGGTTTGGCGGCCGTGCACGACGATGCGGAACGCGTCGGCGCTCGCCATGATGCCGCCGGGCCGGTAGCGAATGTCGCCCGCCGGGAACGGCAGCACGTGCAGGCCGAAAATCGCGCTCGGCTTCGGGTCGTCGAGCGCGCCCTCCTCGATCATCAGCTCGGCGCCGCCCCGCTCGCCGGTGGGCGCACCTTCCTCGGCCGGCTGGAAGATGAACTTCACCGTTCCGGGGAGGTCTTTGCGCATTCCCGCCAGTATCTCGGCGACGCCCATCAGCATCGCTGTGTGGGTGTCGTGCCCACAGGCGTGCATCACGCCGACGTCCTGGCCGTTGTAGGTCGTTCGGACCTTGGAGGCGAACGGCACGTCGACTTCTTCGGTCACCGGGAGGGCGTCCATGTCGGCCCGCAGGGCGACGACCGGCCCGGGCTTCCCGCCTTTCAGCACTCCCACGACGCCGGTATGCGCGACGCCCGTGCGCACCTCCAAACCGAGCGAACGCAGGTGGTTTGCGACGAGCTCCGCGGTTCGCGTCTCGCGATTGGAGAGCTCGGGATGTTCGTGAATGTCGCGGCGCCAGGCGATGACTTTCGCTTGCACCTGCGGGAGCAGCCGGTCCACCTCGGCGTCGAGCTTGCTTGACTGGGCGTGGAGCGGAGTGATCACGCTCAGGGCCATGAAGGGCAATAGGATAGGGCGCATGCCGTAACCTAACGAACCTCCGCAACCCTTCCACCGTAGGGAGTGTCCAACGCGATGTCCCCACTGTCCTGGAGCCCCGTCATGAATCGCCATCTCGCCGCCCTCGTTCTCATCCTGCTGGTCTATCCCGCTGCCGCCCTGCGCGCGCAGGAAAGCAATGATGAATGGCTGGCCGACTGTCGCGACGGGGGGAACGACTGGGCGTATCGGTTTCGCCACTGTGAAGTTCGCGAGACCGGCATGAAGCCGAACGGTCGCCCGCTCAGCGTCGAGCCCGGCATGAACGGGGGCGTCGCAATCATCGGCTGGGACAGGGACAGCATCGCGGTGACGGCCCATATTCAGGTCCGTGCGCGGACGCAGGAGGATGCCGAGGCGATTGCGCGCGCGATCAAGATCGAAGCCTCGGGCGCGACGGTGCGCGTCGCAAGCCCGGGGGGCGGGGGCGCGGTGGGACGTCATCAGAACTGGGGAGTCAACCTTGTGGTCATGGTCCCGCGGCGCACGGACCTGACCATCTCGACGGAAAATGGTCCGCTGTCTGTGGAGGATGTCGCTGGGCGCATGGAGCTCGAGACGCAGAACGGCCCGCTCTCGCTGTCAGGCGTGGGCGGGGACGTACATGCGAGCGCTCAGAATGGACCGCTCACGGTCGAGCTGCTCGGGACCCGCTGGGACGATCAGCGGCCGCGTCAAAGACCGCATCTCGACGACACTCGGCAGTGGGGGTCCGCCGATTCGCGTGGTTACGACCAACGGTCCTATGGTCGTGAGGAAAACGGGGTCGTAGGGGTTACTCTCCGATATCCTCGTTCCACAACTCGGGGTGCGCCGCGATAAACTCCGTCATCAGGCGGATGCAAGTTGGATCCTGGCGCACCTCGAGCGTGACGCCGCGACGCGCGAGCAGCTCTTCTTCACCGAGAAATGTCTTGTTCTCACCGATGATCACGCGGGGAATGCCGTAGAGGAGAATTGCGCCGCTGCACATCGCGCACGGCGACAGCGTGGTGTACAGCGTCGCATCGCGATACACCTTCGCCGGCAAGCGGCCCGCGTTTTCGAGCGCGTCCATCTCACCGTGCAGCACGGCACTGCCTTTCTGCACGCGCCGGTTATGACCGCGTCCGATGATCTCTCCTCGCGATACCAGCACGGAGCCGATGGGGATCCCCCCCTCACGGCGGCCTTGTTCCGCCTCCGCGATCGCCGCCTGGAGAAACGGATCGCCGGTCATTGGCCGGCGGCTGCCATCATTGCGTCGTACTCGAACACGTTGGGACCGCGCGGTGCCTCGCGCGCGCTGCGCACCATGGCGCGTGCGACATCGCTCGCCTGGATGGAGCGAAGGCGGCGCAGCCGGCTCACCAGGAGTGGTTGCACGAGCGGCGCCGCGATCATCGCGATGCGCTCGCCCAGCCGAAACTCGCTGCGTTTGCCGAGGAGCAGCCCGGGCCGGAAGATCTGCACGGCGCGATAGGGCAGCTTGCGAATTGCCACCTCCAAGTCGCCTTTCACTCGACTGTAGAACACTCGCGAATCCGGATCCGCGCCGATGGCGCTGACCAGCAGAAACTGGGTTGCGCCGAGCCGGAGCCCGGCGCGTGCGAGCGCCACGACGAACTCGTAGTCCACGCGCCGAAACGCCGCCTGCGAACCCGCCTGCCTGATCGTGGTTCCGAGGCAGCAGAACACGTCGTCGGCATGCGGCAAGTCGGCCACCGCGTCGAGCGCGGCAAGATCGAGAATCCGTTGCTCGAGCTTGTCATGCCGCCGGGACGCGGTGCGACGGCCGACGGTCACGAGGTGGTCCCACGTTGCATCCGCGAGCAGCAGCTCGAGCACATGGCTGCCGACGAGGCCCGTGGCGCCGGCGAGAAGCGCGGTGCGGCTCATGGTCGAAAAAAGTAGTTATTATCTCGCCCGTGGGAATCTCCCAGGCGCTGCAACACAATCCTCTCCTCGCTGGGGCGCTGCTTTTCGGCGCGGGACTCTTGACGAGTCTGAACCCGTGCATCTACCCGATGATTCCCATCACCGCGAGCACGCTCGCGGGTGTGAACGTCGAGGGGGGGCGCACGCGGCGGCGTAGCATTCTGCTCACGCTCACCTACGTTTGCGGCCTCGCGCTGTTCTACGCACTGCTCGGCCTGATCGCGGGACTCACGGGGTCGCTGTTCGGAACGATCGGCGCGAGCCCCTGGGCCCGCCTCGTGATCGGCAATCTGCTGCTCGTCTTCGCGCTCGCCATGCTGGAAGTGATTCCCGTGCGTCTGCCGGCGCGGCTCTCCGGGTGGGCCGGCAGCCTGGGAGGCGGGTCGTATCCCACAGTCTTTCTGCTGGGCGCGACATCGGGGCTCGTTGCCGCGCCGTGCGGAGCCCCCGCGTTCGCTGCGGTGCTGACCTGGGTCGCCACGACGCAGAGCGCGGTGTTAGGCTTCGTTTATCTCTTCGTCTTCTCACTCGGCATGACCGCACTGCTCGCTGTCGTTGGATTGTTCTCCGGCGCGATCGCGGCGCTGCCGAGGGCAGGCGCGTGGATGGCGCGGATCAAACAAGCGGCGGGCGTGGTTCTCTTGCTCATGGCGGAATACTACTTCGTGAAGGCTGGCCAGGTATGGTAACTGCGAGCGTGGTGCGGGTTGCGTGGTGCGTGGGACTCCTGCTATCCGCGCCCGCGGTGCTTGGCGCCCAGGACGTTATTGGAATTCCAGTCGGCGAAACGCCTCCCGCGGTCACACTCGAGAATCTGAACGGAGATTCGGTCGCTCTGTCGCAGTGGATCGGCAAGAAGCCGGTGATCGTCGAATTCTGGGCGACTTGGTGCCCCATTTGTGCCGAGCTGTTGCCGCGCATGGAGGCGGCGCAGCAGAAGTACGGCGATCGCGCGCAGTTTGTCGTCGTTGCGGTGGCCGTGAATCAGAGCAAGAACAGCGTGCGGCGGCATCTGGAAAAGCATCCCATGCCGTTCACGTTCTTATGGGACGGCAATGGAGCCGCGGTACGCGCGTTCCAGGCGCCGTCGACGTCGTACATCGCGGTGCTGGACGCGAAGGGGAAGGTTGTCTACACGGGAGTCGGTGAGGACCAGGATATCGAGGCTGCGCTCTCACGGGTGGCAGAGACGCCAAAGGCGGCAGGGAAGCGGCAGTAACACTCTGCCGTCCCTGCCGCCGTGCGAGCCGCTTACTGTCCCTTACCCGCCGTTGAGTCTGCAGGTACCAGCTTGTTGATCACCGCAGCCAACTCCGTGTACGCCGTCGGATCGATCTCGCGGAACGGCGTCGCGCGATAGGCGATTTTGCCGTCAGGTCCCACGACAAAGAGATTGCGGTTCGTGATGCCGGGATACTTGGACATCGCGCCGTAGGCCTTGCCCACGGCCGTCCCGGTATCGCTGGCAAACACGAACGGATACTGAGCGTCACGCGCCCAGGAGGCGAGCGCGGTGTCGGCATCAGCGCTGATGGCGATGAGGATTACGTTGTGGCCGTCTTTGAAGAGCTGTGCGTACTGATCACGGTACGCATTCATTTGGATCGTTCAGCCTTTGGTTCGCGCCTTGTAGAAGAACGCGAGGACGACGGTTTTCCCCTTGTAATCGCTGAGCCGCACCGGAGGCTTGAGCGTGCCGTAGCGCGTCGCGCCGGGCATGGCGAAATCGGGAGCGACCGCACCGACCTCCAGGGGTGGAGGCGATGGCGGCGCGGGTGGTGGCGCAGGAGCCGCCGTGGGCTGCTGCAACAGTGCGGCAAAAACCAATGTCGTAAGCACGACGTCTCCTTGTTTAGTCGGTCAGCAATCTACTTGTGTAACAGCTTCCACGCCTGCTCCCACTGACTCCGCGTGTACCCCGCCACGACCAACAGCAGCGCCAGCGGTTCGACCTTCATTGCTTCTCTCCCACGCCGTAGCGCGTGCGCAGGATGTCGAGGTGATGGCGCTCGTGACCGGGAATGATGAAGGCAAGCGCGCGCACACTGACCGGCTTGCCGCTCGCAGTACCGCGCCGCCGCCACGCGTCGGTGTCGAAGGTACGGAGCAGGGCCAGCGTCGCGGCGCGCGTGGTGCGCAGCTCGCCCACCAGATCGGCGAGGGACCGCGCATCGAACTTCGCGATGGGGACGTAGGCATTCTCGTCGAATCCGGGGAGCGGCGTCTCGTCTCCGCGCGCGATCCGCAGGGCGCGATAAGCCATGATGCGCTCGACGTCGGCGAGATGCCCGACCACTTCCTTGACGCTCCATTTGCCGCGCGCGTAGCGGTACATCGCGGCGTCGTCGGAAAGGCCGTGGAGCACGGATGCCGTCTCCTCGATCTGCGCGGCGCACACCGTGACGGGATCGAGCTCCGAGACCCGCTGGATGTAGCCGACGAAGTGCGCCGGGATTTCATCGGCTTCGGGACGTCCGACCGTACGGGTCGTCATGCCGGCTTTCCTCCCAGCTCCGTCAGCGCCATCGCCTTCACGGTCTTGCTTTCGCCCGTCAGGATGCGGCGATGGTAGTCCACCTGGCCGAGGTGATAGGCGAGGTGCGTCGCGAAATGCGCGAGGAACGCGCCGGTCGTCGAGCTGACGCCACCCACGGTTTCGGGGAACGGCCGGGCGAGATCGGACTCGGCGATTTTGCCCATCCCCGTCTCGACGGCGGCGATGGCATTGTCGATTTCGCGTAGCAGCTCGTTGCGCGGTACGTCACGGCTGCCGAACTCGGCGTCGCGATTGCGGACGTAGCCGCTCTTGCCGAGCACGTTGCCGAGGAAGTACTGAATGTTGCCGGCGAGATGCAGCGCCAGGTTGCCGCCGGGGTTCGCGATCCCCGGCAGCACTTCCCACATGCCGTCCTCGCTCGGGTATGCCTCGATCTCGCGGCGCAGGGTCTTCAGCTCGCGCGTGATGACGTTGGTGATCCACTCCTTCATGACACCCTCCCGACACGCATGGAGACCGGCCAGCGCGCCAACCGCGCTTGCTGCGGCGTGCGCCAGGCGACGGCCAGGCTCTTTACCAGTTCGTCCACAGGGTCCTGGTGGTGCTGCTTCATGAATGCTCGTGTCGCCGACCACGTGCGGATGTAGCCGGCGACGTCATCCAGGGTCACCTGTTGCTCGATGACATACTCTGGCGCGGCGATTTCCTGGAATGGAAAATCGATAGTTCGATAACGCTCTTCGGTCAGGCGCCGTTCCGGTGGCCAGAACGGACCGACGATGCCGCTGTAAAAGCGCCGCACCACCTCATCGATCTCGGGCGTGATCTCGAACAGCCCGTAGGTCCAGACGGCAATGACACCGCGCGGGCGCAAGGTGCGGCGGACCTCGCTCCAGAAGCGGCCCCGGTCGAACCAGTGGACCGCCTGCGCAACCGTGACCAGATCGACGGATTGGTCGGCCACGCCACTGTCCTCGGCGGGGGCGACGCGATACGTGACGCTGGGATGGGGCTCGGCATGATCGATCTGCGTGCTGCTCGCGTCGGTGGCGATGACGCGTGTGAAGAACCGCGCCAGGCTGATCGCAGCCTGCCCCGATCCGGTGCCGACGTCCCACGCGACGTTCCGCGCCGGCGCCTCGCGCGCGAGGAACGCGAACAGCGCGTCGGGATAGCGCGGCCGAAACGCCGCGTACGCCGCCGAAACGCTGGAAAAGTGATCTGCGAACGTCACGGACGGGTTGCCGGTGCTGTGGGTGCAGGGGCGAGCGGCGGAGTGGCCCGCTGCGGCTGCTGGCAATCCGGCCACGCCCCGGGTTGACCGTTCGGCCGCGGCGGGAAGACGTCACGTTTTGCACGCGACATGTGGGTCGTGTCCTCCGACGCGAGATACACGAGCATCGCAGTCAGCGCGGCGTTGTTCTTCACATCGTCGAAGCTGATCTTGTCGTAGGTGTCGCGGTTCGTGTGCCAGGTGTAGCGGCCGTAATCCCAGTCGCCTGAACCGAGACCAAAGCCGGGGGCGCCGCACGATACGAACGACGCGTGATCGGTTCCGCCCCCGCTCGGCGCGCCGGGGAAACTAAATTTGATGTTGCGGGTGATGTCGGCGGGCACGCGCGACAGGTAGCGTCCGAGATTCGCCGCCGCGTCCGGGAATCCGGACGCGCTCATCGTCTCGACACGTCCCGTGCCGTTGTCCTGATTGAAGAGCGCCTGCAGGCCGTTCACGATTTCCGGATGATCGGCGACGTAGCCGCGTGAGCCGTTCAGGCCCTGCTCTTCGCCGCTCCAGTGACCCACGAGGATCGTGCGGCGCGGATTCGGATAGACGAGCCTCAGAATGCGCATCGCTTCGAGCATCGTGATCGTGCCGGTGCCGTTGTCGGTCGCGCCCGAGCCGCCGTCCCAGGAATCGAAATGGGCCGAGAGCATCACGTACTCGTTGGGGAGCGCGCTGCCCTTCATTTCGCCGATGACGTTGAACACAGGTACGTCACCCAGCGCTTGTGACTCGGCGCTGACCTCGATGACGGGCGCCTGCTTGTTCTCCGCGAGCCGATAGAGCAGGCCGTAGTCCTCGCACGCGACGTCCAGGACGGGCGCGCGATCGGTGAAGGCGGCGAAAATCTTTTGGACGCCCCACCCCTGCGACCAGAAGCTGCCGATGATTCCCGCGGCACCCGCCGCCTCGAGGCGGCGGGTGAGGGGGGTCGCGGCTGCAACAACCCCGCCGGTTCCCCAGTAGCCGGTGCGCTGCTGGCGCTGTTGCCAGGCTTGCTGCGCCGCGGTACGCCGTGCCTTCATCGAGTCGGCGGTCGGTTGGGTGGCCCATTTCTCCCAGCTGTCGTCGGGCCGACAGGTCGGCTGTGGGTAGGAGATGAGCACGAACTTACCCTTGGCCTGCGGCAGCCATGCGACGAACGCTGAGCTGTCGGCGACGTCGGGGAGAATGACGACCGGCGCGCGCACGGGCCGCCCCTTGGGCGTGGGCGGGCTCCAGGCGAGCATCGTGCCCTCGAGCGTGCGCGCGCGCGGCGTGACGAGATCGACGTGGGTCTTGCCGCGGCGCCAACTGCGCCACGTGCCGTACTGCTCCTTGCGCGCGGTGATTCCCCACGCGGTGTAGGTCGCGACCAGCCAGTTCTGGGCTGCGGTCATGCCCGGCGACGCCGTGAGGCGAGGGCCGAGCGAGTCAAACAGCACCTGGGCGAGCCGCGGCAACTGCGAGCTGTCGTTCTCGAGCGCCCAGATGCGACTCAGGACGGGATTGTCGACGGCGAAACCAGAGGGTTGCGGAAAACCCTGGGCGGCGGTGGTGGAGGCGATGACAGCGGCGAGAGAAAACACGCACAGCATGGGTCGCACGGTGCAACTCCTGGCAAGTTCGTGGGCGAACAAAGTTAACCACGGTTCAAACGGATCCGATACCTGACCTCCGATACTTCCGTTTTTGGGTCCCGACGCGTTCCGCCGTCCGGCTCGAATCCGTATTTCTCATAGAACGCGCGCGCCTTGCGATTCTCCTCGAGCACCCACAGTGTCACTTCGGCGAACCCGCGCCGTCGGAACTCGTTCAGCACATGGTCCATCAACATCCGTCCGTGCCCGCGCCCGCGAAGCTGGGGCAAGACATGGATCGACGTAATGTGCCCGACGCGTGTCGCGTCGTCATCAGGATCCCTCGAAGACACCATCTGACAGAACGCCACGCGCTGCCCGTCTTCTTCAATCATGAACACCGGCCACTCTCGATCGGCGATCCGCTCGGCCCAGAACTGCGTTCGGTACGCGAGATCGGTTCGCGCGATGACATCGTCGGGCATGATGCCGCGGTAGGCGACTTTCCACGACTCCACGTGAATGTGGCCGACGGCCGCGGCATCGGCGGGCGTCGCGCGACGCAGCGTCACCGGCCCAGCTTCGCTTCCCACTCTTCCAACGACCGCGGCCAATCGGCTTTCAAGAGCCGAGACAGCGAGCGGTCGGCCAGCACTCGCCCTCCCGTCTGGCACGTCGCGCAGTAATTGGCTTCGTTGTTGGCATAGCGGATGCGCTGGATCGGTGAGCCGCACACGGGGCAGGGCTCCTTGTAGCGGCCGTGCACGGCCATGCCCTCCTTGAACGCGCTCACTTTCTCCGGAAACTTCGTCCCCGTTTCGGCGCGCAGCCTCTCGATCCACAGCTGCGTGGTCGCCCGCGTGGCCTCGTACAGCCGGGCGATCTCCGCGTCACTCAATTTTCCCGTGAGCTGAAAAGGGGAGAGCTTCGCGCCGTGGAGGACCTCGTCCGATAGCCAGTTGCCGATACCGTCGAACAGGTGTGGATCGGTGAGCGCGCGCTTGAGTGTGTGCGACTCCGATTGCAGCCGCTCCTTGAACGCGGCCAGGTCAGCCGCGAGCACGTCGAGCCCGCCGGGATCGTGCGCGTTGAGACCGGTCTCGCCGGCTACGACGTGCAAGGAAGCGCGTTTCTTCGGACTCGCTTCATTCAGGAGCAACGTGCCGGTGGGAAAATCGAACGACGCGAGTCCAACCTTGGCGGGCGAAGCCGTGCCTTCCGGCCTCCACTTGAACCTGCCGGCGATCATCAGATGAAACACGAGAAACAGGTTGCCGTCCATCTCCCAGACGATCCGTTTCCCAATGCGCCGCAGACCGACGACGTTGCGGCCCTCGGCGGCCGACAGCGGCGGGTCGACCGTGCGCAGCAACGAAGGGCTGACGACGCGCGCCCGCTCGAGCGGCTGGCCCACGATACGCGGGGCCAGCGCCTCGAGGTAAATCGTAATGTCGGGAAGCTCCGGCATTGCCGGATGCTATCTACTGAAAGACCTGGAGCGCTACCTCGACCCGGCCAAACGGCGCGCTCACCTGTACACCCTGCACCATTTGCTTGACGCGCGTGAACATGTCACGCGCGATCGCGACGCCCTCGGCGAGCGCCGCTTCCTTTCCCTTGTCCTGCGCCTTGCGCATCCGCCCCAATACTTCTTCGGGCACCGAAACGCCGGGGACTTCGTTTGCGAGAAACTCGGCGTTGCGCAGCGAGATGAGCGGCCAGATGCCCGCCACAATGGGCGTCTTGAACTGCTCGACTTTCTTCAAGAAGGTTTCGAGCTGGCCCGCGTCGAACACCGGCTGCGTGACCGCAAACTCCGCCCCCGCATCGACCTTCCACGCGAAGCGCGACAGCTCGCGATCTTGATCGCCAGCGCCGGGATTCACGCCGACGCCGATAACCCATTGCGTCGCGCCGCCGAGCGGATTGTTGCCCGGATCGAGCCCCTGATTCAGGCGATACACCAGATTCGTGAGACCGATCGAGTCGATGTCGAATACCGCGGTCGCTTCTGGATACGGGCCCATCTTCGGCGGATCGCCCGTGATGATGAGAATGTTGCGCAGCCCCGCGGCGTGCGCGCCGATGATGTCGGAGAGCATGCCGAGCAGGTTGCGGTCGCGGCAACAGTAATGAATGACGGTCTCGATGCCGACCTCGCGCTCGATGAGTATCGCCGATGGCAGCACGCCCATGCGACTCTGCGCGCGGGGGCCGTCGGGCACGTTGACCGCATCGACGCCGGCCGCTTTCAGCGTCCGGCATTGTGCCAACATCGAGGCCGGATCCACGCCCTTGGGCGGCACGATTTCGACGCTGGTGACGAGCTCGCCACGGGCGAGTTTCGCGCCCCAGTGCGACCGCTCGGCGATCGGCACCGGCACGACGCCCGCGGGCGCCTGCACCTGTGCGCGCGAGACGACGACGCTCGGCTGCCGTGGCACCACGCTCGCGACGTAGTCGCGGATCTTCTTGATGTGCTCGGGCGTCGAGCCGCAGCAGCCGCCGACGAACCGCGCGCCCGCCTCGATCATGCGACGCGCATAGCTCGCCATGTACTCGGGGGAGGCGAGATAGATCTTGCGATCCCCGACGTCTTTCGGCAGGCCGGCGTTCGGCTGCGCGGAGATGGGCCGGTCCGTCGCCTTGACGATCTTCTCGACCGCCTCGAGCACGCCGGCGGGACCGACGGAACAGTTCACGCCGATGACATCGGCGCCCCACGCGGTCAGCTGCTTGGTGAACGTCTCCGGGTCGGTGCCGTAGTATGTGAGACCGTCCGTCCCCACGGTCATCTGGCAGACGACAGGCAGATCGGACGCGGCGCGCACCGCCTGGAGCGCGGCGTGGATCTCGTCCATGTCGCTGAACGTCTCGAGGATGAAGCCGTCGACACCGCCCGCGAGCAGGCCCTGCACCTGCCTGGCGAACGCCGTCTCTGCTTCTGCTTTCGACGTTGGGCCGAAGGGCTCGAGGCGAATCCCGAGGGGCCCGATGGCGCCGAGGACGCTCGCGCGGCCGCCGGCGGCGGCGCGCGCCAGCTCGGCAGCCGCGCGATTGATCTTTTCCGTCTCGTCCGCGAGGCCGTAGCTGTTCAGCTTCAGCGGATTGGCGCCGAAGGTGTTGGTCTCGAGAATCTCTGCGCCGGCGCGTACGTACTCCGCGTGCACCTCTTGCACCAGCCGCGGCTGCTTGAGGTTCAGCTCGTCGTAGCAGACGTTGAGGAAGAAACCCTTGGCATACAGCATGGTCCCCATGGCGCCATCGAACACATGGACGCGACCATCCTCTAGCAGCTGGCGGAAGGTCACAGCCACAAGACTCTAGCTCCAAAAGACGTTGCGCAGACGGCGAAGTTGCGAAGTGGCCTCAAGCTTCGAGCTCCCAGTCTCTAGAGAAAACCCCCGGCGAGCGACAAGCCCGCGGGGGTCCAGGCTTTTTAGCGGGTTCTTTAGCGTGGCCCGCAATATGCCGCAAATCGCCACGAATCCTGTTTGTAAAATAATCTGTCGATCAAGACGTACTCTTAGATAGCCATGTCGCCCCCAGTCCGCAATGTCGTTGT
>WNGI01003663.1_pt1 | contig 15432 bp, 18 predicted proteins | sample 5400621 | NCBI WGS metagenome assembly WNGI01 (sample SAMN13153374, study PRJNA577476) | soil metagenome | isolation source: 20 cm soil or saprolite under Garry oak tree replicate 1 | place: USA:California | collected 2016-06-15 | reverse complement strand
AGGCCGGATTCCAGACGACCGTGACGGACACCTATTCTTTGCGGTGCGTGTGCAGCAGATCGCGCAGCGATTCGATTTCGCGTTTCATCTCTTTGCGCGCATCCACGAGCTCCGCCATCGCGCGCCGGAACCAGAACCACCCGACGACGGCAAGCAGCGCGACACCGGCAAACACGACGGCCCAGACGATCTGGTCGATCATCACCAACAGCACGGCGTTGAGCAGCAGAAAGCCGACCGCGAAGATCGTGACGGCCCGGGTGAATGCGTACGTACTCATCGCACCGGTTGCCGCCGGCCGGGCAGCACGATGAAGGGAGCATTGGGAACCGCGCCCAAGGCGCCCAGGGTGATCGACTCGTCCAGGATGAGTGCGCCGCGGAACTTCACGACGTACGCCGCTTCGCCGGCCGTCGTCTTCAGCGCGGCGCGCAGCGCCTCGTGTTTCAGCTGGGCGACGGTGGTGTTGGCGTCGACCTGGAGCGAGACCTGTTCCCATGCGGACGTGACCATCACCCGCACGGCATAGCGCTCGCCAACGCCGGCCCCCGCGGCGCCCGCGGTCACGCGACCTCCACGGGCGACGCGAGCGGGAGCGTGGAGAAGAAACGGTCCAGCGCCTGGTCGAAGAACAGCGTCGAGGCGCGGACACGCGTGACGCCCTGGTCCTTGTCTTCCCAGGCGCTGAACACCACCTCTTCGCCGCCCTGCCCGCGCAGGGTCACGAAGTTCGGTCCCGACTTCTCCAGGAATGCCGCCGAGTTGGGGACACGCTCGGCGAAGAACTGTTGCGCGCGCGATACCACCTCGGCCGGCGAAAGCGAGACGGTCGTCGTGTGGATCATGGAGCCCGCAGAATCGTGATGCCGGTCGGTTGCCGGGGGATGGGGATGCTGGCCACGCGGGCTCGAGTCGTGAGATCGATGACGTCCACCGCACCCGGATCGATCCCGACGCTCTCCTGCGAGATGAATGCCCAGCGGCCGTCGGGCGAGTACGCCACACCGTGCGGCAGCGGCTTCGTGGTCGGGATCTTGGCGACTTCGGTCAGCGTCTGGGCGTCCACGACCGACACGCTCTGCGCCTTCTTGTTCGTAACGATGATCCACCGGCCGTCGGCCGACGGCTCGACATTGTAGGCGCCGGCCCCGGCCGGGATCTCCTTGACGAGCTCGAGCGATCCGGCATCGAGCACCTGCAACGTGTTGCCGTGATTGCACGCGACGTACAACCGGCGGTCGTCCGAAGAGACCGAGACAAACGTGGGCATGCAGTCGTGCTGCGGCGGACCTGAAGAGGTGGCATGCATGGGCATCGAAGCGGGCGACATCCCCTCGCCAGTCTTATGCCGGCGCCGGATCCGCAAGCTCTGCCGATCGATCTCCAGAATTTCGTCCGAATTCATGCATGACACGTATACCAGCGTGCCGCCATGGTTTGACTTCACGCCGTGCGGCATGTCGCAGGCCGGCAGATTCGTAAGGGGAGTCATCGTTGCGGTCTGCACGATCGTCACGACGTTGACGCGCGGGTGATCGCCGTGAAAATCGGAATTGGCCACGAACGCCAGCGCGCCGTCGGGCGTCAGGCCGATGGTCGTGGGGAACATCTCCACCTGCGCCCGACCCAGCAGCGTGTCGCTTCCGGCGCTCATCTTCCATAACGATCCGTAGGGCGTGCCGTGGGCGATCGTCACGTACCACGCGGAGCCGTCGGGGGCGGCCGCGACGTTGTGCGGACCATCGATATCGGCGGGCATGATGCCGACGGGAACGACCTTCGCCACAGCCAGTGCCGACCCGTCCCACGTCAGCTGCGTGACGATGTCGCCCGATTCGCTGGCGACCAGAATCCGGTAGCCGGACGGGGGAGACGACGCGGCGAGGCCGGCCACGACTGCGAGTGCGACGCTGAGGCGCATTGGAAAAAGATAGCGCCTTTCGGCAGTCACGCGTCCACGTCGGCAAGAATCCGCTGCAGCACGTCGACCTCGACCGGCTTGGTGAGATGATGCGTGAACCCGGACTCGGCTGAGCGGCCGCCGTGTTGCTCCTGTTCCCACCCCGTGAGCGCGACCATCACCACGTTGCGTGCCCATGGCTGTGCGCGAAGCTGTTTCGCCAGATCGTAGCCGTTCATTTTCGGCAAGCCGATGTCCAGAATAGCGACGTCGGGACGGAACTCAGGGGCGGTGGCGAGCGCGCTCTCACCGTCGTGCGCAGTCTTGACCTCGTGCCCCAGGATGTGCAGCAGCATGGCGAGACTCTCCGCAGAGTCCTGGTTGTCATCGACGACCAGAATGCGGCAATGCTTTTCGGGAGTCGCCAGCGCGGCCGGGCGCGGCTCGGCTGCCGCCTGTCGGAGCGCCTGCAACGCCGGGAGGCGGATCGTGAATTGACTCCCCGTGCCGAGTCCGCCGCTGTGCGCAGATACGGAGCCGCCATGCAGCTTGACGAGCCGGTCGACGAGGGAGAGGCCGACCCCGAGCCCGCCCTGTGCCCGTTCGACCGAAAGTCCGGCTTGGTTGAACATGTCGAAGATCCGCGGGAGGATGTCGGGGGCGATGCCGATGCCGGAGTCCCTCACGCGGATCACCGCCTCGTCTCCCTCGCGCATGGCCGACAACCAGATCTGCCCGCCCGGGTCGGTGTACTTGGCCGCGTTGTCCAGCAGGTTCGTGATCGTCTGTGTCAATCGCGTCGGGTCGCCCTCGACATAGAGCGGTTCCTGGGGCGGCGTGACAGACAGCTGATGGCGGGCGCGCTCGATCAGCGTACCGCTCGACTCGACCGCCGCTTTGAGCACGTCCGCGATATCTACGCGACCCCGCCGCAGCTCGATCGTGCCGCGCGAGATCTGCGCGACATCGAGCAAATCGTCCACCAACCGCGTCATCCGCTCGGTTTGACGGTCGATGATGCTGGTCGCCCAGTGCAGCTCCTCGGGGCTCGGCGCGCGCGCGCGGAGAATGTTGACGGCGTGGCGGATCGGACCGAGTGGGTTTCTCAGCTCGTGAGCGAGCAACGCGAGGAATTCGTCCTTGCGGGTATGCGCTTCCTCGCGCTCGCGCTGGGCGCGCTTCTGCACCGAGACGTCCCGCGCCACCTTCGACGCTCCCACGACCGCGCCGGCGTCGTTCCGGATGGGGGAAATCGTCAGCGAGATGTCGATCAGCCGGCCGTCCTTGGCGCGGCGGACCGTCTCGTAGTGGTCGACCCGCTCACCCCGCCGCAACCGTGCGAGGATCATCTCCTCTTCCGCCTTCCGATCGGGGGGGATGAGCATCGTGATCGACTTGCCGATGGCTTCCTTGGCGGTGTAGCCGAACAACCGCTCCGCCCCCTCATTCCAGGACGTAACAATGCCTTGCAGCGTCTTGCTGATGATTGCGTCATCGGACGAGGCAACGATCGCGGCCAGCAACGCCTGCGGTGTGGGAGCCGTCTGGGACAACGACTGCGGGTGTGAAGGGATCTGAGACTCCGATGCCGGGTCGCATTGAACTACGCGACCCCGCTGAGCGACTGTCAAGGCGTCAACGCGATCCGCGCTTTGGCGTGGGGCGCTGCGCCAGAAGGCGCTTCGGCGCGTTGAGACGCCATGCCTGCTCGACCACCTCGCGTAACACGCCTGCTCGGATCCGGGCGAGCCGCACCAGCACCGTCGGATATCCGCGATAATGATCGGTGATGAAGAATGTCGACGGGTCCGCTTCCATGCGAAAGTCTCGCTCCTCATCACCGCACTTCACGACCAGCGTCGTACCGTCTTCCTTCAAACGCGCGAGGAATTTGCCGCGCACGCGGAACCCCGGCGTTCCGTAGCACGGACCTTCCTCCACGCCGGGGAACGAGAGCAACAACCGCCGCACCTGCTGGAAGGTCATTCCGGCTTCTCCGGCCAATGCTTGTCGGGCCGCGCCGGCGGCGACTGATCGGCGAGCAATCGGTCAGCCCGGATATCGGCGTAGATGAAGTTTTCGGGAGCCACGGGGGAATCGGCGAGACGGCGCAGCATGGCCAGTTGGCCGACGTGCGTCATGGTATCGGCGAAAGGCCCCTGCAACAGCTGTTCCGTGGAGATCGAGCATGGCGCGTCGCTGGCGAGCAACGCGCCAACGTCGTCCAGCATCGTATGGAAGCGCCCGATCTCATCCTTCAATGTGGGCAACGGCTCGGGCCGGTACGATCCACCTTGGAAGAACGTGCGCACGAACCCCATCAGCCCCGTCATATGTCGCACCAATTCGACCGGCGTGCGTGCGCGGTTGCCGGCACTGAATGTCGCGTAGTGCGCCGGCGCGCCGCGCAGTGCTTTCTGTGTACGGTAAGCGATGGCGGCGAGAAAATGGCGGAGCAGTTCTCGATCTCGATCCATTAGCGTCGGAACACAAAGAACACCGCCCCGCACATGCAGAGCGCGGCCCAGAGGTAATTCAGGCGCACCGGTTCCTTCATATAGAAGGCGGCAAACGGCACGAACACGCTGAGCGTGATGATTTCCTGAAGAATCTTGAGTTGGCCGAGCTGGAGCTGCGAATGACCGATGCGGTTCGCGGGCACTTGGAGCAAATACTCGAACAGGGCGATCCCCCAGCTCACCAGTGCCGCAACGATCCAGGGCTTCTGGCTCAAGTGACGCAGGTGCGCGTACCAAGCGAACGTCATGAAGATATTGGAAAGGATCAGCAGCACGACGGTCTTGGCTATTACCGGCATCAGAGATCCTCGAGAAAAGTCACACCTATTCTAGCACCCGCAGCACTTCACGCGCGGCGCGCCGTCCGCTCGACAACGCCCCCGCCACCGTCCCGATTTCCGCACCGTTCGTCGCTTCGCCGGCGAAGAACAGTGTCCCCTCGACCGGGCGGGCGAGAGCGCGGGGGGCGCCGTTGCCACCGACGCCGATGTAGCTGTAGGCGCCGCGGGCGAACGGATCGGCGCGCCAGTCGTGGCTGGCCGACGCGTCGAGCAGCTCCTCGAGCTCGCGGCGCGGGACGGCAAACACGTCGGAGAGCGCGACCAGACTGCGCTCCAGCCGCGACGGCGCCTCCTCCGTGAGCAGCTGCTCGGCGGTCACGGCGCCTACATAGCCGACGAGCACCGGCGAGCGCACCGGTAGCGAGGTCCACCACACCGGCACCTCGGCGCCGGGCGCGTGCAGAAAGCTCAGCCCCTTCCCCCAGACGTTCGAGACGGAGTTCGCGCGCCGCTCGTTCAGGAATTCCGGTCTCTCCCAGAAGGCTTCCCGGAATCGCAACACGATCTTGAATACCTGCCCCATCTCGAGCCCCGCCATGGCGCGTTGTTTGGCGGGGAGCCCCGGATCGAACCGCACGGCTCCCGCCTTTAGGACGGCGAGCGGCAGCGTGATCAGCGCGGTACGAGCCGTCAACGCCGGCAACAGGCCACGGTCGCCGCCGCGACACGCGACGCTGACGGAACCGCGTTTCCACTGCACCGATTCCGCGACGGTGCTGAGCCGCACTTCGGTGCGGTCGGGATCCAACCCATCGCGCAGCCATTTCATCAGGGCGTCGCCGCCGTTCGCGATCCGGAACTGCTGGCCTCGGACCTCGTCTTTCTCATCCCCGCCCCCGCCGGCTTCGACGGCGAGCGACTGGGCACTCAACCGGTCGGGGTGCGCGGCGTAAAACCCTTGGACGAAGTCGCGCAGCATCACGCGGCGTGCCGCCGGGACCTGTGCCGAGTCGAGATACTCGCTCACCGGGAAATCCTTGCCCCGGCCGGCGAGCCGACGTGCAAGATCATGGTTCATGCGATCGACGAGCTCCCAAAAATCGCCCATCGGCTTGAACCGGCCGGCAATGGCGGTCTCGTGCGTGCCGGGGAGCTCCAGCACCGCGAGCCCGGCCGCCTGCGCGAGGGGAAGCGTTTCGGCTCCTTCGCCGTGAATGAACTCGGCGCCGAGCTCGAGCGGAACGGGAGAGCGCGGATCGTGCAGCGTGAGAATCCGCCCGCCGACGCGCGGCCGCGCCTCGATGACGGTGACGCGCAGACCGGCGTGTGAGAGATCTCGGGCCGCCGCAAGTCCGGCGGCACCGGCGCCGAGGATCAGGACATCGACGCGTTTACGATCTCGTGGCACGCCGGGAATCTACATCAGCGCGCGCAGAGCGCTCTCCACTTCGGAGTTCGGCACGGCGCGCGCGCCCAGGTCCCGCGCGGCGCGTAGCCCCGCCGCGTCCACATGCGAGCCGAACGCCAGCACGGGAATACCGCGCGCCACGAGGTCGATGATCCGTGCGGATCCGTCGGCTCTGCCGAGCTCGATCACGGCCAGCTCGAACGGCTCTTCACGAACGGGCTCGCCCCCGCCATTCCGAACGACTTCCTGCAGCTTGCCGCGAAAGAACAGGTCGCGGCATTCCACGAGCACACGTTTAGCCATCGATTGGCTGGACCTCGACAGTCGTTTGCCCAACGGTGGACCGCCGCCACAGATCGCGCAGTGACGCGCGTTTGGCGAGCACCAGTACGGCGTCGCCGTGCGGCGCGTCGGAGAGACCGTGCAGTGTGAGAAACGCGGGAGGCTTCACGCCGGCGATGGGGGCGCGATACCGCTTGCCGTGCCAGGAGAAATCGCCGCTCCCTTCGAGAAACACATCGTCGTCGACCTTGAAGACCCCCGTCGCGATCCGCTCGCCCGACCGATAGAACACCGGATCGAACGTCTTTCCTTCGTGTCGCGCGAAGTTCTGCTCCGCGGCCCAGTCATAGGCCTCCAAGGCGTCGACATGCGCGCGGAACTCGATATGATGGCGCAGCTCGTGAGTCAGCGTGTCCCATGCTTCGGCGCGCCAATCGAAATCGGGGCGCTGGCGGGCGAGCGCCCGGAACGAGCCGTAAAACAGCACAATGCGAGAATGCAGATCTGAACCGTCGCCGGTCCAGGTGAGCGGAATACACTCGCCGAGCGTGTACACGCCGCGGTGCACGGGATCGGGGACCGTTTTGGGAGTGACGTCGATCTCGGCGACGCCGCTCTCGAACTGCGCAGGGATGTCGTGTTGCAGGCGGCCGACGAGAGACTGAAAGTCCTCGAACGTCACCCCGTCAGCTTCTGCGTGAGGTACTCGACGAGCTTCCCCGTGGCGACGCGGTCCTGCTTGAGCGTATCGCGATCGCGCACGGTCACCGTTTGATCCTGTGTAGACTGCCCGTCGATCGTGATCCCGTACGGCGTGCCCGCTTCATCCTGGCGGCGGTAGCGGCGGCCGATCGATCCGCCGTCGTCGTAGAACACGTTGAAGTGCCGCCGCAGGTCGTCGTGAATGCGGTGCGCCAGCTCGGGCATGCCGTCCTTGTTCACGAGGGGGAACACTGCGGCCTTCAGCGGAGCCAGCGACGGCTTGAGCTTCAGCACGACGCGCTGCTGCTCGCCGCCCTCGGCGGCGTCGGCGGCCTCCGCGCCGCGCACCTCTTCCTCTGTATAGGCGTCGCACAGCACCACCAGCGTCGTGCGGTCCGCCCCCGCTGAGGTCTCGACCACGTACGGAATGAACCGCTCGTTCGTCTTCGGGTCGAGGTACTCGAGCTTCTTGCCGGCATGCTGCTGATGGTTCTTCAAGTCGAAGTCGGTCCGGTTGTGAATCCCCTCGAATTCCTGCCAGCCGAACGGGAATTCGTACTGGATGTCGTAGGCGTCCGCGGCATAGTGCGCGAGCTCATCCTTGCCGTGCTGATGCCAGCGGAGCTTCTCCGGCCGAATCCCGAGTCCTTCCACCCATTTCATCCGTTCCGCGCGCCAGGTCTCGAACCACTCGTTCTCGGTGCCGGGTTTCACGAAAAACTGCATCTCCATCTGCTCGAACTCGCGAGTCCGAAAGATGAAGTTGCCGGGCGTGATCTCGTTGCGGAACGCCTTGCCGATCTGCGCAATTCCAAAGGGAATCTTTTGGCGCGAGGACTGCTGCACGTTCAGGTAATTGACATAGATCCCCTGCGCCGTCTCGGGACGCAGGTAGACAACGGCGGCCTGGTCTTCGACCGGCCCCATGAACGTCTTGAACATCAGGTTGAACTGTCGCGGCGCGGTGAGGGTGCCCTTGCTGCCGCACACGGGGCACTGCGCATCCGGTTGTCCGGGCGTGCCCTTGATCTTCGGATCGTCCGCCCGGAAGCGGTTCTTGCACTGCTTGCAGTCCACCAGGGGATCGGTGAACCCTGCCACGTGGCCGGACGCCTCCCAGACCTTGGGATGCATCAGGATGGCGGCGTCGAGACCCTCGATGTCGTGACGCTCATGCACCATCGACCGCCACCAGCGCTCCTTGATGTTCTTCTTGAGCTCGACGCCGAGCGGTCCGTAGTCCCACACGGAGCCAAGGCCGCCATAGATCTCGGAGGACTGAAATACGAAGCCGCGCCGCTTTGCGAGCGACACGAGCTTCTCCATCGTTTTGTCTGCGGTTGCGGGGGGCATAAGGAGCCGGAAGTTACAAACGCAGCGCCTCACGCGCGACCTGCTCGGCCATTTGGGCGAGGGCCGGGGCGTCCAGGAGGCGCCCATCGCCATCACCCCCGACGGTATGGACGCCGATCAGCCCTTCGACCCGACCGGCGACGACGGCAACCTTCTTCCTGGCGACCTGTGCCCGTCGCACCACTTCCCCCGGCGCCTTTCCAACGAGCGACGTCTTGTCGAACACCCCTTCGGCGGTGATGACGAGATCGGCCTTGGCCAGTGCCGCGTCGAACCCCGCGCGCTCCAGCACCCAGTCCGCTCCCCGCGTCAGCTCTGCTTTCGCGAAAAATGCGAGTCCCGCACCGAGCCCACCGGCGGCGCCACCCATCGACTGCGTCCCGAGCCCGGGCCGGCCCGCCTGGGTCCACAGCTCGGCGAGGCGCGTGAGGCCGGCCACGAGCAGCGGAATCTCCTCTGGGCGAGCCCCCTTCTGCGGCCCGAAGACCGGGGCAGCACCGTCGGGACCCAGCAACGGCGTGGCCACGTCCGCGAGTGCGACGACACGGGCGCCGAGACCCCAGCCCGACCTGAAGGACGCAAGATCGAGCAGCGAGCCGCCGCCATCGGGGAGCTGCTCGCCTGCCGCATTCTCGAACGTCCAACCGAAGCCGCGGGCGGCGCCCGTTCCGCCGTCGACGGTCGCGGTGCCGCCGAGGCCGACGACGATCGTCTTGGCACCGCGGTCGGCCGCGGTCCAGATCAGCTCGCCCACGCCGCGCGTCGTGGTTCGCATCGGATCGCGGTCTTCCGGCTCGACGAGTGCGAGACCGCACGCGGACGCACTCTCGATGATCGCCGTCTCACCGTCGATCCAGCCCAATTCCGCCGACACCGACTCGCCGATCGGGCCTGTCACCGGTAACCGCTCACGCAGCGCGCCGGTCGGCAGTACCACATCGAGCAGACCGTTGCCACCGTCGGCGACCGGGCATTCGAGCACCAGCGCTTCAGGGATGGCCCGCCGCACGCCTGCGGCAATCGCTTCTGCGACCTGACGAGGTCCGAGCGTTCCCTTAAAGGCAGCGGGAGCGACGAGCACAACGGGGGGCATGGAAAACAATAACAGAGGCCGAGAGGCTGAGCGGCTGAGGGGCTGTGAGGAATGAGGGACTACAAACGAGAAACCCCCTGAGTTTCCCCAGGGGGTGATCGCCTGCCGCACACCGTGCGCCCTAGAACCCGATGTGAGCTAAGCGAACTCCTTCTCGCAAATCGGGCGGGCGCTCCGTTAACTCTGGCAGCCGGGCAATCTCATTGCTGAGACCCCTTGCTTTGCGCCCCGCCGTCGCCGGCGGTTTGCCCTTATCGAGAGTTCCGTTCAACTGACAGGCAAGAACGGTGCCTTCTTGTAACCACTGTCACATCAATAGCGAGTCATACGACCTAGGGAAAGTACTTAACTGTATTCTGCACTAAAGACTGCAGAATGCAGCAGTGAGAGACGCAGCAGACGCAACAGCAGTGGTGACAAGCTGTCAGCTACCAGCCACTGCTGAAAGCTTCCGCAACAAACCATAAACGGTCTTGCCGCACTCGTCGCGGGTCGCGTTGATCTCCTCGAGCTCTGACGGTTCGAAGTACGCGAGGTGCTGGACGAGATCGAGGACGGCTTCGAGCTCGACCAGCGATCCCCGGGCCATGTCCGTAAAGCGTCGGAATTCCTTCGAGCCACGCCGGCTCACGCCTTCGGCCAAGTTCAGGGCAATGCTATTACAGGCACGACGCCACTGATCGGCGAGATCTGCCTCCGAATCAGGAAGTCGCTTGATGAGGGGTCGCGACAGCACTGACAGCCGCCGCGCATGTTGGTAAGCCTTCAGATCTTTGAAAAGCATGCGGCAAGAGTAATCAGCGACCAGAATTCACCATCACCAAACGAACGCCGCGAGTAGCATTTTCTTCTTGCTAACAGCTGTCAGCCACCGTTGCGTCTGCTGCGCCTGTTGGGTCTCTAGACTTCTATGATCTGGTCCCTTCGCGTCCCGACGCTTACGTACCGCACCGGCGCTCCGGCCAAGTCTTGTAGCCTGTCGACATACGCCCTCGCCGCCGGCGGCAATTCCGCCAATCTGCGCACTCCGCTGAGCGGCTTCTGCCAACCGGGAACCGTCTCGTAAATCGGCTCTACGCGCCCAATCGTTTCCACATCCGCCGGCATGCTGTCGATCACCTCTCCGTCGAGACGATAGCCGACACCAACCGGGATCTCCGCGAACGTATCCAAGACGTCCAGTTTGGTGACTGCCAACCCCGTCAAGCCATTGACCCGAACAGCGTACCGAACCACGACAGCATCAAACCATCCACACCGACGCGGCCTTCCCGTCGTCGCGCCGAATTCTCCTCCCAACTCACGAATCCGCTCTGCCACGACGGGCTCCGCTTCGGTCGGCAGCGGTCCATTGCCGACGCGGGTCGTGTACGCCTTCACGACGCCGAGGACCGCATCGATCGCCGTTGGGCCGATGCCCACGCCGACCGCGGCGCCACCCGCCGTCGTGTTGGATGACGTGACGTAGGGATACGTGCCATGATCGACATCGAGCAGCGCTCCCTGAGCTCCTTCGAGCAGGACCGACTCGCCGCGCGCCAGCGCCTCCCAGACCACGCGACCGGAATCCACCGCCAGCGGCAATAACCGCGGCGCGAGGCGCTCGAGCAGCGCGGCGTGTTCTTCCGCATTGGCCCGCTCGCCGCTCCCCGCTCCGAGCATTCCCAGCATCTGGTTCGCCGCAGCGACTCGCGCCCGCACCAACTCCTGGGCGCGCGCAAGGTTGCGCAGATCCCCGACGCGGATCCCGCGCCGCCCGTACTTGTCCTCGTATGTCGGACCGATCCCCCGCCCCGTCGTTCCGATCTTCTCCTCTTTCTCACGGGCACGGTCCAGCAGCTTGTGATACGGCAGCGTGAGATGCGCCCGGTCTGAGACGTGCAGCTTCTGCTCGGTGCGCACGCCTCTGCCCTCCAGCGCATCCAGCTCGGCGAACATCTGCTCCGGATCGAGCACGACGCCGTTGCCGACGACGCACACGGCGCCCTGAAGAATCCCGGATGGGATCTGATGCAGCACGAACGACTTACCCTCACCCGTGTCCACCGTGTGACCGGCATTGGCGCCGCCCTGATAGCGCACCACGAGATCGGCACGCTCGGCCAGGACGTCGACGATCTTGCCCTTGCCTTCATCACCCCATTGGGCGCCGACTACCACCACACACTGGGTCTTCGGTCCGAACACTCGAGATGTCCTCGCTGGCAACAAAAAGGGCCCCGGTGGGGGCCCGTTCACTGCACTATCCTCTGCGGGAAGCTATTGGACTCGTAGTACGCGCGCCAGCCCTGCGGCGACTATGGCGGCCCCATCGAGACGAACGCGGACGGCAGTGTCCTCGGGACGATGAATTATCCGCATCGTGCGGGCGTTGCCCTTCATTATCGAGATGCATTCACCGCAGACGCGTGCCAGGGCGATGCCATCGACCACCACGGGCAACCAGCGCCATCGGCGCGCCTCGAGCGCCTCCGCCACGGCGCGTCCGATGCGACCGGGCCGATGCAGAAACGCAGTGGGCCGGCCCACGTCGTCCAGGCCGTCGAGATTGATCACCGCCGCGCCGTCAAACAGCTCCGCGCGATCTGTCGCTAACGCGCGGGCGCCTACGAGACCGAACTCCTCCGCATCGGGAAAAATCACGCCGATCGCGGCCGCGGATCTGAGCTGATCGAGCGCCATGAATACCGCCACCAGCGCGGAGGCATTGTCCACCGCACCGGCCGAGTTGTCATTCACGCGGTTCTGAGACACGATGACGACGGCGACGGCGAGGAGCACGATCGCCGGCAGCTTCGCGAAGAACAGTGTGATCAGACCGAGCAGCAGCGCCGCAAACCCCATCAATCGAATCGCCATCGAGATCGGCTGGCCTTTGGAGTCGTAGTGCGCAACGAGCCAGACTGGCTGATGGGCCGATGGGCGGATGGGCCGGGCTATCAGGTTGACCCCTGATATTGTGCGCGAGACTCCCAAGAGCGCCCGGGCTGGTCGTCCCGAAAACGCGTGGTCCTCGACGGCGAAGCCGCGCGCCCCGAGCTCGCGCTTCAGAACCTCACGAACCTTCTGATGATTGGCAGTACCGACGAGCCGGGGAACGGCGAGCTCGCGGAACAGCAGCGTGTAGTCAGTCACCGCGCACGAGCGCGCTCACGCGCTCGCGGTCGGCGGGCGAGATCGGCGCAAGCGGGGCCCGCACCGGCCCACCATACAACCCCACGGCGTCCATCGCGGCCTTCACGCCCGCCGGCCCGAGCTTGCCGACGATCTCCTTGTCGAGCGGCGTGATCCGATCCTGCAGCGCACCGGCGGCGGCACGATCCCCTCCCTCGAACTCCCGCACGAGCTGCACGCACAGGCCAGGCGCAAAGCACGCGACGCCCACGATCCCGCCCTGGCATCGGAGCTCCAGCGCCGTGAGGAGCAGCGACGCCCCACCCACCAGGACCGCCCACTGCGGGACTGCTTCGCGATAGGCGGCGACACTCTTCGGATCACCCGACGAATCCTTCACGCCGATAATTCGCTCGTGATTCGCCAGCTGCTGCAGCAGGACCGGCGCGAGTGCCAGATGCGTGTACTTGGGGATGTTGTACACAAGGACGGGCACGGGACTCGCGTCCGCGACGGCGCGGAAGTGCGTCGCCAGCGTCTCGAGCGTCGCCCCGGCGGAGAAGTAGGACGGGGGACGCACGAGCACAATGTCGGCACCGGCGGCGGCGGCGGCCTTTGACAACGCAATCGTTTGTCGCGTCGACTCGGCACCCGTCCCGGCGATCAGCAGCTTGCCGTCACGCACCTCTTCGCGCGCGAGCTCCACCAGCTCTTGCTGCTCGTCGGAGTCGAGCAGGGGCGCCTCACCGGTCGACCCGGATACGACCACGCCCGCGACGCCCTCAGCGAGCAACCGGGCGATGTTCTGCCGGAACTGGCCGGGCGCGAGGTCGCCCGCCGGGCGCGAGGTCGCCCGTCCTCGCGTCGAACGGCGTCGTGACAGGGGGAAAGATTCCCGCGGGCGCCTGGGTCCGATCAGTCACTGCGGTAGCATGCTCGACAAGTCGTCGGTCAAGCCTGCGGGCTTGTCGGATGCGGAGGCAGCCGAAGCGGCGGCGGGCGCCGGCGCGACACGCGGGCGCCGGCGCAGCGTCTTCACCTGGCGCTGGAATTCGGAGGGGTTGGACGAAGCGGCGAGCGCGGTCTCGGGCGTCACGATGTCGTTGGCTACCAGGTCGATGAGGTGCTGATCGAACGTCTGCATGCCGTACTTCTCGCGCGAGTCCCCGATGTAGTCGGGCAGCTCGGAGGTCCGGTCCGGGTCTTTGATCATGTCTCGAGCGATCTCGGTACAGATCATGACTTCAAGCGCCGCCGCGCGACCGTGCCCGTCGGCCCGCGGCAGCAGCCGCTGCGACACGACCGCATGCAGCGCTTCCGACAGACGCACGCGCGCGATCGCCTGCTCCTCCGGCGGGAACATCGAGACGACCCGGCTGACCGTCGTGACAGCATCAGGCGTATGGAGCGTGGAGACGAGGAGGTGGCCCGTCTCGGCGGCCTTCATCGCGGTATCGATGGTCTCCGAATCACGCATCTCGCCGATCAGGATCACGTCGGGATCCTGGCGCAGCGCCGCGCGCAGCCCGGTGCGGAAGTCGTCCGTATCCACGCCGATCTCCCGCTGCGTTACCGAGCAGTTGATGTCGCGGTGCAGAAATTCGATCGGGTTCTCGAGCGTGAGGACGTGACGATGCTGGTTCTGGTTGATGTGATTGATGATCGCTGCCATCGTCGAGCTCTTGCCCGAGCCCGTCACTCCCGTCACGAGGATCATCCCGCGCTCCACGTTCGCCACCTCGGCGAGCACCGCCGGCAACTTCAGCGACTCGAAGGTCGGGACGTCGAACGGGATGACGCGCATGACGATCATGAACGACGAGCGTTGCCGCAGGATGTTGACCCGGAAGCGGCCGATCCCGGGCATGCCCCACGAGCAGTCATAGTCGCGGAGCTTGTCGATGCGTCCCCGGTCCTCGTCATTGGCGATCAGACGCTGGGCGATCGCCTTGGTCTGATCGGGGGTCAGCCGCTGCTTGGTGAGCGGGACCAGTTTTCCATTGATACGGGCGCGGAACACGTCGCCCGCCTTGATGTGCAGATCGGACGCCCCACGGTCCACCGCGGCCTTGATGATCTTTTCCATTCAATACCCGGCTTCCAGGTCGACGAGATTCGTGAGGGGCGCACCTGCAAGATAGCTCTGGATGTTCTCCACGATCAAAGCGGTCTCGCGCTCCCAGAAGCGGCCGGACACCGCGCTCACATGCGGCGCCACGAGCACGCGGGCATGGCCCCAGAAGGGATGCCCGGCGGGCAGCGGCTCTGTGGCGAAGACGTCGAGCGCCGCGCCGCGCAACCGCCGCAGCTCCAGGAGCTCGAGCAGCGCCGCTTCGTCGAGCAGCGACCCACGCGACACATTCACGACCAGCGCCTGATGCGGCAGCCGTTCGAGCACTCGACGATCGACCGCCCCGGCGGTCTCCGCCGTGTGCGGCGCCGCAATCACCAGCACGTCACTTCCACCGGCGAGGCGCGGCAGGTCGGCCAACCCGCCGACCCATTCCACACCCTTGGGACCGCCGCGTTCGGCGCGCCGCCGGACGCCCGACACCTTCATGCCCAATGCCAACCCACGGCGCGCGATCGCGGTCCCGATGCCTCCGAGCCCGAACACGCCGAGTCGCAGCTCGCGGAATTCGCGCATCGGGATGGCACCGTCGGTGAAGTCCTCCTTGGCCCAGCGTCCCTGGCGTTGCGCGGCCAGCATGCGATCGAGCCCGCGTGTGAAATAGCCGATTGCCGCGACGACCCAGTCGGCCATCGGCTCCGCGTGGACG
>WNGI01002707.1_pt1 | contig 15435 bp, 13 predicted proteins | sample 5400621 | NCBI WGS metagenome assembly WNGI01 (sample SAMN13153374, study PRJNA577476) | soil metagenome | isolation source: 20 cm soil or saprolite under Garry oak tree replicate 1 | place: USA:California | collected 2016-06-15 | reverse complement strand
GCCCTCCCCGCCGCCGCGAGGACCCCGAACCTGTGAGCGTGGGAACCGCGTTTCACCCCGCCACGGCACCACTCAACCGCAAGCAGCAGTGGCGTGAGTGGAGCGGCTACTTCGCCTCGTCGGTCTACGCCGATGCCCACGACATCGAGTACAACGCCATCCGCGAGGCCGCGGCGCTCATCGACGTCAGCCCGCTGTTCAAGTACACGGTCGGTGGTCGGGACGCCCTCCGGCTCGTCGATCGCGTCATCACTCGGGACGCCGCGAGGCTGAGGTCGGGGCAGGTCTATTACACCCCGTGGTGCGACGAGCACGGCAAGGTCATCGACGACGGCACGATCCACAACCTCGGCGACGGAACGTACCGCTGGACCGCCGCCGACCCGCAGCTCCGCTGGCTCCGCCAGAATTCGGCCGGCCTCGATGTCTCGATCGACGACGTGTCCGAAGCGGTCGCCGCGGTCGCCCTTCAGGGGCCGTTGTCGCGCAACGTGCTCGAGGCGACGACGGGCGAGTCGCTCGCCGATCTTCGCTACTTCCGGCGGCGGGCATCGTCGTTCAAGGTCGGCCGGAAGAAGATCGCCCTGGATGTGTCGCGGACCGGCTACACCGGCGATCTCGGCTTCGAGCTCTGGGTTGCCGCGGACCATGCCATCGAGTTGTGGGCGGCCCTCACCGCCGCCGGCGCGCCATTCGGGATCCGACCCGCCGGGATGCTCGCACTGGATGTCGTCCGGCTCGAGGCCGGGCTGATCCTGCTCGAGGTCGACTACACGTCAGCCCGCCACGCGATGAACCCGGAGCAGAACTACGCCCCTGGCGAGATCGGCCTCGGCAGGCTCGTGAACTTCGACAAGGCAGACTTTGTCGGCCGGCTGGCCCTCGAGCGCGAGGCCCGGGACGGCGGCCCGGCCCGGCGGCTCGTTGGGCTGCAGCTCGAATGGGCGGATATCGAGGGCCTCTTCAGCGCCCAGGGCCTGCCGCCGGCGATCTCGCCCATCGTCGATCGATCGCCGCGGCCGGTGTACGTCGGCGGCCGGATGATCGGGCGGACGACCTCGGTCGGATGGAGCCCGATCCTGAAGCAGGCGATCGCGCTCGCTTCGGTCCCGCCATCCCATGAGCCGCTCGGCTCGCGCGTCGACGTCGAATGGACGGTCGAGGGCCGTCGAGGCCGCGTCGCCAGCAACGTGGTCGAGCTGCCGTTCCTGGATCTGGAGCGCAAGCGCCTCTGAGGTCTGTCGATTGCGAGAGGGCCGAGATTCTCCGCGCCAGGATCGTGATCCGCGCGAAAACAGGATCGGGCGCATGATCCGCTTGCGACGGAAAGCGACGACGCTCGGTCTGACCACCTGGCCGCCGGGGACCGAGCAGAGCTACTGGCGAACCCGAGCCGCATCGCCGAGTCGAGGTCGTCGCGATGGGTCGCCAGACGGGACCGGGTTCGGGCCAACGGTTCGCATCGAGGGCGCCCGAACGGGTGGCGGTTGCGATCATACCGGCGCCGATCTCCCTGCCGACGGCGCTCGCGATTCTGCGTTTTCGCCTCGCGGCGCTGCTCGCGGCGCAGCTGTTCGACCTCGGTACGTTCACCGTGATGATCGCTCGTCACGGCATCGAGTCAGAGACCAATCCGATCATCGCCCAGGGTTTCATCGCCTTCGGCTGGCCGTTGGTCGCTGTCGCGAAGGGCGCGTTGGTCGTCCTGGTCGGGTCGATCCTCGTGATCCTCGGACGCGCCTGGGCGGCGGCACCGGCGACCCGCAGAGTCGCGACATCGGTGGCCCTCGTCGCCGTCGCCAGCGGCCTCCTCGGCGGCATCTCGAACGCGATCGTCCACTGATCGACGGCGGAGACGTCGCCCACAACGGACGTCGGCTTTCGCCCTCAGCGGCTGTCGAGAAACGCCTCGAGCCGGCCGAGCGCTTCCGGCAGGTTCTGCCGGCCGAAGCCGATGCGGAAGTGGTTCCCGGGATGGCCGAACTGTGAGCCCGGTAGAAGGAGCACCCCGCTCGTCTCCACCAGCTCTGCTGCGAAGCGGTCGATCTGCCGTCCATCCACGAGGCGAGGAAAACCGATCGACCCACCGCGCGGCCGGACCCAGGCGAGCCGATCGGCGCGTCGGGCGAAGAACGCGTCAAGCAGCGCCAGGTTGCCGGCGACGATCCGCCTCGATCGGCTGACGACCTCGCTCCGCGCGCGAAGTCCGATGAGGGCGAGGATCTCCGCCGGCGCCGATGCACAGATCGTCGTGTAGTCCTTGAACGCCGCGCAGCGGGCGAGGAGCTCCCGGTCGTGGCTCGCAAGCCAGCCGATCCGGAGGCCGGCCATCGCGAACGACTTCGACATGACACCGAGGGAGATCCCACGGTCGAACGCGTCGGCGCCGGCCATCAGTCGGTCGGCCTCGTCGAACTCGAGAAAGCGGTAGACCTCGTCTGCGAGAAGGTGGATGCCGCGTCGCGCCAGCTCTCCCGTCAGGCGCGCCCAGTCGGCTTGCGTCGGCAGCATCCCCGTCGGGTTGTGCGGTGCATTGACGACGACCAGCCTCGTGGTGGGTCGGAGCGACCCGACGAGCCGCTCGACGTCGAGGCTCCAGGCGTCCGCCTCGCTCAACTCGTGGAGCGTGACATCGGCACCGGCCGCCCGGCCGACCTCGTACAGGCTCTGATACCCCGGCCAGGTCACCACCGCGTGGTCGCCTGGCCCAAGGACGACGTTGGCGAGACAGAAGATCGCCTCCTCGGCGCCGGCAAACACGAGCACGTCGTCCGCCTCGATCCCCTCGTAGAGCGAGGCGATCTCGGCGCGGAGGAGCGGATGGCCGGTCGATTCCGTGTAGCCGAGCCGGAGCTCGTCCCAGAGGCCACGAGCCTGCGGGTCGGCCAGGGCCAGCAACTCCGCCATCGCGTAGCCCTCGACGTCCGATGCGCACAGGAGATACTCCACCGCGAATTCCCACCGGGCGAAATAGCGTTCGAGGGCGAAATCGGCGATGCGCATCGGTCAGCTCCGAGGGACGTTCAGTGCGCTTCCTCCTCGCCGCGGGGGCGCGGCCGATCAGCCTCCGACCACCGCAAGCGCAGCAACGATCGCCCGGAATGCAGCCTCATCCAACCCCGTCCCGACAGCCAGCCAGGTGATCTTTTCGCCGCGGTCGACGACGACCGCCCAGCCGCCGTCATCGAGGGCGACGAATGTGCCGGTCTTGTCACCAAACGGCGCGTCGCCCGACTCCGTGCCAGACGGGACGCAGCCGTCCGAGGCGGTGCAGAACGCGCCCTCGTGGAGCTCCAGGCGGGCGCCGCCGGGCCCGCGGTAGGCGATCTGGACCCAGCCACCGCCCGCCTGCCGGTATTGCCCGGAGTCGACGAACCAGCCGGCCGGCAGGACTGCGCAATAGACAGTCCAGCTGAGCGCCGAGGCGGCCGCGCGATAGAAATCCCGGTTCTCGGCGCTGCCGGAGCAGGCTCCGGCCGGGCCGGCGCCGGCCGACGCCGAGGCGCTCGGCTCCACCGCCGGAGCGGTCTCGATTACCAAGATCGAGGGCGAGGCCTCGTCGGTCGCCGGCGGTGCCGTCGGCTCCGCGCTGGGCGGCGCCTCCGTGCCCGCGGGCGAGTCGTTCACCGACGCAGCGGGACTCGTTGCGGCCGGTGTCGGGGTCGCAGACGGAAGGCAGGCACCGACCAGCGCGGCAGCAAAAATGAAGGCGGGGAACGCGCGCATCAACCGCAGCGTAAGGGGTCAGGGGCCAATCCGTCAGCCCAATCCCACCATTTCTTCCTACCTCGCAGGTTCCGGCAGGTGGACGAGGGCGGGGTCGACACCGAACACGTCACGGATCCGCTCCGGCGTCAGGACCTCGGCCGGACTGCCGTCGGCAACGATCTCGCCGGCGTCGAGCAGGACGAGTCGCGGAAAGAATCGCGCGGCCAGCCCGAGATCGTGGAGCACGGCCACGATCGTCGTTCCGTCGCGGACGTTCAGGTCGACGAGCAGGTCCATCGTGCCCACCTGGTGGCGCAGGTCGAGGTGGACCGTCGGCTCGTCGAGGATGAGGACGGGTGTCGCCTGGGCAACGGCCAGCGCGAGCAGCACGAGCTGGCGCTCACCCAGGGACAGCTCGCGGGCGTCGCGCCCGAGCAGGTGGCCGACCCCGACCCGCTCAATCGCCGCCGCGACCGCCGCCCGATCGGCCGGTCGGGCGCCGCGGAACGGGTCCTCGTGAGGCAGCCGGCCGAGCGCGACGACCTCCTCGACGCGCGTCGCGAACGGCAGCGTCGCCTGTTGCGGGACGACCGCGAGGCGGCGGGCGATCGTTCCCCGATCCAGCCCGTCGACTGGCTCACCGCCGAGCAGCGCCTCCCCGGCAGCCGGCCGAATCAACCCCGTCAGCACCCGTAGCAGGGTTGACTTGCCTGCGCCGTTCGGCCCGATCAGGGCGACCCGCTCCCCCGCCGCGATCGAGAGCCTGGCGTCGCGGACCACCGCCCGCTGGCGATACTCGACCCGGACGCCGCGCAGCTCGATCACGAGATGCTCACAGCTCGTACCCGCTGCGCGAGCGGCGCAACAGGAAGAGGAAGAACGGCGCGCCGATCACCGCGGTCACGACTCCAACCGGGATCTCGCCGAGGAGCCGCGCTGCGAGGTCGGCGAAGGCAAGCAACGCCGCCCCGCCGAGAGCGGCCAGCGGCAGCACGACGCGGGCATTCGGTCCGACGATCAGCCGGACGACATGTGGCACGACGAGCCCGACGAATCCGATCAGTCCGCTGACCGCGACCGCCGCCGCCGTCACGAGCGAGGCCAGCGCCAGGAGAATCGCCCGCTCCCGCCCGACGTTGACCCCGAGATGAACGGCCGCCTCCTCCCCCAGGAGGAGACCGTTGAGGGTCCGTGCCCGGAGGAGGATCAGGACGCTGCCGGCCGCCACGAGGGTCGCCGCCGCGCCGAGCTGGCTCCACGCCGCGGTGTCGAACCCGCCGAGCAGGTACGAGAAGATCTGGCGGAGGGCCGCCCCGGACAGGTACATGGCCATCGCCAACCCTGCGGCCAGCAGCGAGCCGACGGCATAGCCGGTGAGCAACAGGCTCGTGAGTGGCGAGAGGCCGCCAATACGGGACAGCCGGTAGACCGTGAAGACGGCGGCCAGGGCGCCGACGAAGGCAAGCGCGTGAATGAGCCCGAACCCGAGGAAGGTCGCCCGAATCGGGATCACGACCGCGATCGCCGCTCCGAGGGCGGCTCCGGATGCGGTCCCCAGCACGTACGGATCCGCCAGCGGGTTGCGAAGAAGGCCCTGGAATGTCGCGCCGGAGACGGCAAGGCCGACACCGACGACCATCGACGTCAGCACCCGCGGCAGGCGGAGGTCCCAGACGATCGTCTCCATTGCCGGTGTCCACGTCCGGCCGAGGTCGAGCCCGACCAGTCGATGGGCGAGGATGGCCAGGGTGTCGAGCGGCGAAATCGCCACGGTGCCGAGACCAACCCCGAGTACAAGGGCCACGACGAGGGCGATCGCCCCCGCGGCGGCGAGGATGAGCGGCCGGCGACGAGCGCGCCCGATCGACCCTAACCGCAGGCTGGGGCTGGCGAGCGCGCCGCTGCCGGGCCCCATCAGCGGATCATCGCGCCGTCGGTCACGGAGCCGCCGACGGCGACATGGCCGGCCCTGCGGTAGCCGCACCGCTCGACGCCTCGGGCGCCGCGGATGGCAGATTCGCGTCGGGGTGGATCGCCGCCGCGAGGGCGCGGAGTCCCTCGACGAGCCGCGGCCCGGGCCGGGTGATGATGACGTCGTCGACGGGCTTGATCGCCTTCGCCTTGACCGCGGTCATCACCTTCCAGCCGGGCCGTGCTGCCACGATATCGGCCGTCGTCCCGTAGGCCGCGTCGCCGAGGAGGATGATCTCCGGATCCTTCGTGATGAGCGTCTCGAGCGGGATCTCGAAGTTCGTCGTGCTGCCGGTCGTGATCGGGCTGCCGCCGGCGAGCACGATCATCGCGGCAAGGAACGAGTTGTCCGCCGCGGTGTAGATCTTCTGGCTGGCGTCGAGCTCGTAGAAGACCCGCGGTTTCGGCAGGGCGGTCGTCGCCGCCTGGATCTGGTCGAAACCCGCCTTCATCGATGTCGTGAGGTCCTTCGCCTCGGCGGCCTTGCCCACCGCCGTTCCGATCAGCTCGATGTCGCTGAACACAGTCGGGATGTCGGGGGCGTAGAGGACAACGACCGGCACGCCGAGCGTTCGCAGTTGGGCGATCTTGTCGGGCGGGTTGAAGCTGTTGCCGCCGGCGATGACGAGATCGGTCCCGAGGCCGACGATCTTCTCGACATCGACGGACCCGAACTTGGCGACGTCCGGGATGGCCGCCGCCGCGGGCGGGTAGACGCTGAGATCCTCGACCTTGCCGACGACGCGGTCGCCGACGCCGAGGGCAAAGAGCGTCTCGGTCGCGGATGGGGTGAGTGACACGATCTTGTGCGGCTCCGCGGTCAGCTTGACCGCGGTGCCCTCGTCATCGGTCAGTGTGGTCGGGAAGGCCGGCACGGCGCTCGGGCTGGGGCTCGGCGTCGAGGTCATCGCCGGCTCGATCGAACCTGTCGGGGCCGCCGACACGACGACCGATGGCGACGCGCCGGTCGTGCAGGCCGAGAGGGCGATCGCCAGCGCGCAGACGGTGGTCGCCAGAGAGCGGTGTCGGAGGCGTCGCCGTCGATCGCGGCGCGCGGAAGACGGTGCGGGGGACTGGGTATTCACGGGTGACTCCAACGCTTCGAACGGAGAGCGAGGCCCGAGGAATCGGGAACCCCTCGCTTCGGATAGAAGGAGGGGTCGTCAGCCGGTCGATCGCATCGCTGCCTGCCCTTTCTCACGAAGGAGAGCATCGACCGCGGGGCCGGCGACCGGACTTACGCACGCTCCTCGTCGAGGCGGGCGATCACCGTAGCGGGACTGTGCCGGAATTGCACCGGCTTCGCGACCCAGCGGGGTTGATTGGTTGTCGACGGAGCGTAGCACAGCCCCGCGGGACGGCCGGCTTTCGATCCCCGGCCAGGGCCAAGGCTGCGTTGAGCGCCCGATAACCGACAGGTAAGGGCCATCTGCGAGCATCGCCGCCTCGCCCTCCTCCCGCCAGTCCCAGACCCGCCGGAGGAGGTTCAGGCTCGTGTCGGTGTCGCGTATTCGATGGTTGCGACAACTCATCCCACCGCTCCTTGCGGCCACGCTGCTCACGGCCGGCTCGGCCGCCGGGATCCGCGCGGCGACCTACCAGGCGTCGATCGACGTCAACACGACCGGCTTCAACCCGCCTTGCGACGGCGACGCCAACTACATCGTCCCGAAGATGCAGAAGGCGGCGACCGCCGCCTACACCCGCCTCGGTCACGTGGCAACGAGCCGCACTGGTTCGGCGTTCACACGGGCCGGCACGCTGGCCCGGACGGTCAACGACTGGGGCTATTACGTGCACTCGCACGGCGATTACTACTGGCACAGCACGGACGCCCGCCGTTACACGGGCTTTCGCGAGGATTCCGGGGATTGCTCACAGGCCGTGATCTTCTCGAAGGACATCAAGGCCAAGCGGCTCGGCCGCCAGAGCAACCTCGTCTTCGTCTCGACCTGTCACGCCTCGGACTCGAACACGACATTGCCCGATGCGTTCGCCATCGCGAAGACGAAGTCGATCAGCCCGGCCAACCAGGGGCCCGAGTTCTACGTTGGCTACATCGGCGTGCGCTGGGACAGCGACGAATGGATCTTCGAGCAGCGCTTCTGGAATGCACTTGCCAACAACCAGTCGGCCGGGGCGGCCTTCGACATTGCCATGCAGGGGAACTTCAACGACGCGTCCTTCGACGCGGACTGGTGGGGGACCTACACCTACGGCGGTGTGGCCGGTCCCTGGACCGTCTGCCCGACGTGCAGTTAGGGAGGATGTCATGCGTACCAAGCTCTTCATGCTCTTCCCGCTCGCGGGCCTGGCGGTCGCCGTGATCGGCGTGCCCGCAAGCCAGGGAGCGGACCCGTTCGTCGCCGGCGGGCCGTCGAGTCGAATGGTCGCCCTCGACAGGACGTCGTCTGATCGGGCCCTCGGCCGGGCCATTGATCTCGGCCGGGCCCTCGGGCTGGGCGGCACCCGCCAGACGATCGCCCGTCTCGACGACCGCTTCGACCATCGTGTGTACGACGAGGTCGTCTCGTTCGACGCCCACGGCCGGGAGGTCGCCCTGACTCGACTCGATACGAACGGGGCGCTGCTGCTCGCGATCCGGCTGGGTTGGTCTCCTGGTTCCGGGCGACCGATTTCGGCCGATGCCGCCGCCGGCAAGGCAGCCGCGATCGTCGGCGCAGCCGGGCTGACCGTCGGCGGAACGTCCGAGGTCCATCCGTCGCAGGGCGCCGGTGGCTGGGTCGTCCGCTGGCCACGAATCGTCGACGGCGTGCCCGTCCGCGGCGACGGCCTTCGGGTAACGGTCTGGTCGGATGGCTCCTTCCACGCTTTGGCGCGCGAGGAGCGGCCACTCGCAGGTCGTCCCGCGACCGTCATGACCTCGGAAGCCGCCCGGTCGATCGGCCTGCGCATCGTCGCCGCTCGCTTCGGCGCGGGCGCGGACGCTCTTGGCGTGAACGCCGTCGAGCAGGCCTGGGTCGCATCCAACGACACGTGGGACCCTGCCCGACCGGACGCTCCCGACGGGACGCTCCGCCTGGCCTGGATCGTCCGCTTGCAGTCGACAGGCCCCCTCGCCGAGCGGATGCGGATGCTCGAGTTCTGGCTGGACGCCGGTGACGGCGCCCTCATCGGTGGTGACATCGCCGAATGAGCCGCCGCCCGCCGAGCGAATCGTCCAAGCGGCCCGACCGATCACAGGTTGGGCCGCTCGGGGCGATCCTCGCGGTGACCTGCATGGTCGCCGCGGTCGCCTGCGGCAACCGGCTGCCGTCGGGGTTCAGCACGGCGTCGCCCGGAGCCGCGAGTGTCACGACCGCGACGACGGAGCCCTCGTCGGATGGAAGCGCGGACGTCCAGCCGGGCGACCTGGATGGTCTCGTCGTCCTGACCGGCGGCGCGCTATCGATTGGATCGCCTGCCGGGGCACTCCTCGCTTTCCATGGACCCGCAGTCGAAGCATTCTCGGCGACCATGGGGCGGTTGATCGTCCAGACGGCAGGACCATCCTTCTCGATCGCCGACGTCGACCAGGGCCGCTTGTCGGCACCCGCCTGGCGGGACGTCGACCTGCCGGCGCTCGACGGACGTCGGGTGCTGTCGGCGCCGATCCTGTCGGCTCGTGGCGACAGGGTGGCCGTCGAAACCCGAGCGCCAGCGCGCGCCATCGGCTTCGACATCCTCGTCATCGATCTTGCCGGCGGCGGACCCACGGTGGTGTCCATCGGTCGCGAGGCGAACGGGCCGCCGGTTTGGATCGACGATTCGGGCCTTCTCCTGGAGGTTCTGCCGACCCCTGGCGGGACCCGTTTCCTCCGCCTCGATATCGAGACGGGACAGGTCGCTCCGATCGCCGCAGACGGCTTTGGACCGGCGATCAGTCGCGATGGCTCATTGCTCGCGATCGCGTCGGCCGATGGGTCCGTCGTGGCCGTTCCGGCGGCCGGCTGGTTGGCCGGTAGCCCACCGGACGAAGGGACCCTCGTCGATGCATCCGGGAGCGTGTTCGAGCTTGCCGTTGACGCCGTGGGTCGGAGGATCGCGATCGGCTATGCAGACGACGCGGGCGATCCCGCCTCGATCGCGGTGTTCGTCCGTGAAGCCGGGGCCTGGCGGCGACACGCAGTTCCCGTGCGCGTCGTCTCGGGCGGTCCGACGATGCTCGGCTGGCTCAATTGAGAGATTCGCCGTGGCTGAGACACGCGCCGTGGCTGAGACACGCGCGGCCGCCGGGCTGGCGCCGCCGCCAGGCTGGCGCTGCGGTCAAAAGGTCACACGGCAGGCGACGGTGCCGTCGCCGGAGGGATCAGACGGAGACCGGCGCCTGCGCCGCGAAGATCGAGACCTGGGCCTCTTCGGGCAGCATCACGCCCATGATCTTCTGGAGGGAGAGCAGGTGGACGCACGAGCTCCAGCTCTCGAAATAGTGGCAAGTGCAGTGCCACTGACCGGCGTCGAGGCTGACGTGATGGACGTCGTTGTCGCCACGGAACGTGAGGGAGAGGCGGTCGATCGAGATTCGATCGAGCTCTCGCGCGTAGCGATTAGCCTTTTCGACCTTGCCGATCAGGGAACTGTGCATCGACGCATACCTCCGTCGCCCCTTGGGGCGTTCACGAGGCCGTCGTCCGGTCGTTGACCCTCCGACCGGTGATGACGGTCGTGTGGCGTCAGGGTACACCTCGGGTGGGCTCGGGTCATCCCCTAATCGGCGCCAGCGGCAGAACGATTCTCTTAGCGAGCCACCAAGGTCACGAGCCGCGAACGAGCCCCTCGCCGGCCGCCAGCATCGCCTCCCGCGTCGCCTCTGACGTCGCCTCGGTGTAGATACGAACGAGCGGCTCCGTGCCGGACGTCCTGACGATCAGCCACGACCCGTCCTCGACGAAGAACTTGAAGCCATCGTTCGTATCAAGCGTCTGGGTCCGGCTGACGGGCTGGCCGGCCAGCTCCGTCGGAGCGCTGGAGACGAGGTCGACGAGGAGTCGCCGCTTGACTTCGGCGTATTTCTCGCGGGGGACGTGGACGTCGATCCGGCGATACCACGACGGTCCTGCAATCTCGTGGAAGTGCTGGATCGCCTTCGAGACCGGCCACCGCCCGGCCGCCTTCTCGCGCAGGAAGAGATCGAGCAGGAGCAGATCGGCGTAGACCCCGTCGCGTTCCGGGAGGTGCACGCCGAAACCGTAGCCGCCCGATTCCTCGGCCCCCATCATCGCCCCGGTCTCGATCATCTTCGGCCCGATGTACTTGAAGCCGACCGCCGTCTCGAAGGTCTCGATCCCGTAGCGCTCGCCGAGCCGGCCGGCCATGGACGTGTTGTTGACGCTGACGACCACGGGTTTGCGCAGCAGGCGATGCTCGGCGAGGTAGTACATCAGGAGTCCCGTGACCTGGAGCTGGTGGATGAAGGTGCCCTTCTCGTCGATCGCTCCGGCCCGGTCGGCGTCGCCATCGAGGAGCAACCCAAGGTCGAAGCCGCCCTTTGCCACGCGCCCGAGCGCCTCGTCAACGTGGGGCCGGATCGGTTCGGGGTTGATCCCGCCGAAGTACGGGTTCCGCTCCTGGTGGATCTCGGTGACCCGGATCTTCCCGCCGGCGAGGAGTCGTGGGATCCAGCCGGCCCCGGCGCCGTACATCGGCTCGACGAGGATGCTGACATCGGCGGCCTTGAGGGCGTCGAGATCGACTGTCCGGCGGACAAAGCGCTCGTACCCCTCGAACGGGTCGAAACGCTCGACGAGGCCGGCCGCCTCGGCCTCGGCAAAGGGCCGCCGCTCGATGGCGGTGCCACCGTTGCGAGCGATCTGTGCCTCGAGGACCGCGAGAATCTCCGGCCCGGCGGCGGCGCCCGATGGCGACTTGACCTTGAAGCCGTTGTCGGTCCACGGATTGTGGCTGGCCGTGATGACGATCCCTGCGGCGGAGCCGCGCTCGACGACTTCGTAGCTCGACATCTGGGTCGGTACCGCGTGGGCGGCGTAGGCGACCGGGATGTCGTGGGCCAGGAGGACCTCCGCTGCGGCCGCGGCGAAGTGCTCGGACGCGAACCGGCGGTCATAGGCGATGACGACGCCCTTCGACTGCTCGCCGCGCTCGACGACGTAGCGGGCCACGCCGTCGGCGCAGCGGCGGACATTCTCGAACGTGTAGTCGTCGGCGATCTTCGCCCGCCATCCGTCGGTCCCGAAGACGATCGTCGTCGGCGTCGGTGCCTCGGCGATGTTCGTCACCCTCGCTCATCCTGGTTGGCAACCCGATCGAGGAGGGCCTGGACTTCCGCGCTGAGATGTCGGGCGCCGGCGAGATGGGCCCAGACACTGTCGGCGACGACCGTACCTTCTCTGCCTGCCTCGACACTGAGGCGCCCCTCGGCGGGGCGGATCAGCAGGTCGTTTGCCCCCAGGTCGATCGATTCGCCGCCCTGGACGACACGCCCGGTCGCCCCGCGGGCATCTCCACCGGCCATTGCCGCGAGCAGGGCCGTCCAGCTCCCGAGGTCGCTCCAGCCGACGTCCATCGAACCCATCACCACACGCCGATCGGCGGCCGCTCCCTCCATGACCGCGTGATCGATGGAGATGGGCGTGATCCGATCGTAGGCCGCGGCCAGGGCGATCTCGGAGTTCGTCGCCTGGTCGATGAGCATCATCAGGGGGGTGTACTTCTCGAGTGCCGCCCGGATCGCGCCGCGACGCCAGGCGAACATCCCGGCATTCCAGGCGACACCGGGCAGGTTGATCAGCTCTCGGGCTCGCATCTCGGTCGGCTTCTCCTCGAAGGCGAGCAGCGGATACGCCCGCACGCCATCGATCCGCTGGGCGTGCATCGTGTCCGGCCGGAGGTACCCGAATTCGGTCGACGGCCGGGTCGGCGAGATGCCAAGCGTGACCAGCGGCTCCTCGATGTCGAAGGCACCGGTCGCGAGGCGCCCGCCGGCGACCGCCACGATGTCGCGGAATGCCTCCTCCCGCTCGATCCACTGGTCGGCCGGGAGGACGAGCATGACCTCCGATTCGGGCCGGTCGATGACGGCCGTCGCCAGGGCGATCGCGGCGGCTGTGTTTCGGCCGTTCGGCTCGACGATCAGCCCGACGTCCGGAACCTGATCGCGGACGAGCTGGCCGAAACGCCGATCGGTCACGCAGAAGATGTCGTCCTCGCCGACGAGCGGCGCGATCCGCCGGACGGTCCGCTGGAGGAGCGACTCCTCGCTGATAAGGGGCAGGTACGGCTTGGGGCGCTCCGGCCGGCTGAGCGGCCAGAGCCGGGTCCCGCCACCACCGGCCAGGATCACGACGTACATGGGCCACGCCATTCTAGGGCCCGCCGGTTCCGCTCATTGCTCCCGCCGGATGGGTCGCGGAGAGCTCAGAAGCTGGGCGGCGTCACGCAGAAGAGGACGACGGCGGGGATGGTGCCGTTGTTGACGCTCGAATGGGCGAGCCGCGAGGAGTAGGTGATCGCGTCACCGGTGTCGAGGACATGGTGGTCGTCGCCGACCCACAGGTCGATCGAGCCTTCGAGGACGACCACGACCTCCTCGTCCGAATCGTGGGCGTAGGCCTCCGGTCCGGTCCCGCCGCCCGGTGCGATCGTGCAGATGATCACCTGGACCCGGCCGGTCAGGCCGATCGTCAGGAATTCGTCGACGGTGCCGAGGCCCGGATACTCGATCCGGCGGCGTTCTGCGCGACGGACGACACGACCGACTGACGGCTCCTCGACGAAGAGTTCCGCGATCGCGAGGCCGAGGGCCCCCGCGATCCGCTGGACTGAGGCAATCGACGGGCTGGCGACCTCACGTTCGACCTGCGAGAGGAAGCTCTCGGTGACGCCGGCGGCGTCGGCGAGCTCGCGGAGGGTCATCGAGCGCGAATGACGCAGGGCCCGGATCCTGGCTCCAAGCTGAAGTCGTGTCGCGGGCATAGCGGACCGGGGATCGCTGATCTGGGTCACGGCGGCTGAAGTATAGCTTCAGGCACGGTGCGAGCCGCATGGGTTGCGTGTGGTGGGCGATTCGGATCTCGCACGACGATGGCGTTGACTCCGTGGCTTCACGCCGCGTAGCATCCATCTGCCTGTAGCGGCGCTACAGGGATCCGGCGTGCTTGTCGAACCTGCTTCGAGGTCCGTGCGTGACCGTCACCGCACCCTCCGTCTCTCACTCACCACCGGCTCCGTCGGGGCGGCTCGACGGCGGTCATCCCGACGTCGAGATCATCGATGTCACGAAGCGCTTCGGGGACGTGACCGCGGTCGACCGGATGACGCTGAGCATCGCCCGCGGCACCTTCTACAGCCTCCTTGGGCCGTCCGGTTGTGGCAAGACGACGACGCTCCGGATGATCGCGGGCTTCGAACAGCCGACCGTCGGCGAGATCGTCCTGGCCGGCCGGCCGATCGCCGGCGTGCCACCGTATCGTCGCAACGTCAATACGGTCTTCCAGCATTACGCTCTCTTCCCCCACATGGACGTCGCCCAGAACGTCGGCTACGGCCTTCGTCAGAAGAAGGTCGGGCGGGCGGAGGAGCAGCGTCGAACCAGCGAGGCGCTCGCCCTCGTCCGACTGGGTGGCTATGAGAAGCGCCGCACGTGGGAGTTGTCCGGCGGCCAGCAGCAGCGGGTTGCCCTCGCGAGGGCTCTCGTCAATCGGCCGACCGTGCTCCTTCTGGACGAACCGCTCGGGGCACTCGACCTCAAGCTCCGCAAGGAGATGCAGCTCGAGCTCAAGGCCCTCCAGCGGGAGGTCGGGATCACGTTCGTGTACGTCACCCACGATCAGGAAGAGGCACTGACGATGAGCGACGTCATCGTCGTCATGCGCGACGGGCGGATCCAGCAGCAAGGCCTCCCAGAGGAGCTGTACGAGCGGCCGGTCAATCGCTTCGTCGCGAATTTCATCGGCGTCTCCAATCCGGTGCCCGGACGCGTCCTAAGCTTCGATGCCGCCACGCGTCGCGCCGTCGTCGAGTCGGCGCGTGGTCTCCGCCTGCAGGGCAAGGTGACCGACCCCGACGCAACGCCCGCCGCTGGCGACGAAGTGGTGGTCGCGATACGTCCGGAGCGCCTGGGGATCGATCCGCCCGGCACGCCGCCACGCGGGCCGGCTTGGATCGAGCTGGACGGCCAGGTCCGCCAGGGGACGTACCTCGGCGATCAGACTGAGTATCGGGTCGACACCGACCAGGCGGGCGAGCTTGTCGTCCGCCGCCAGAACGCGGCGGGGGCGGATCGGATAGCAGGATTCGGGCCGGGGGATCGGGTCGTGATCTCGTGGCATGAGGAGGCCAATCTGGTTCTCATCAGCTAGCGAAACGGCGGACTCGGGCCAGCGGCAAGGCGAGCCTTCGGGTTCGTACCCGGCAGTGGGTCACAGGGGGAGGCAGGAGGAGACGGTGGCAGACAAGGATCTCGAGGAGATTCTGCGGCGGATGTCGCAGACAAAGGTCAACCGGCGAGGTTTCATGGCCGGTGGCGCCCTGGCCGGCATGGCGGCGTTCCTCGCGGCGTGTGGCGCTGGGAAGGCGTCCGAAGCACCGGCGTCGGTCGCGGCAGGCACGCCGGCTGTGCCAGGTTCGGCAGCGCCGTCCGAGGGGCTGGCATCGCTGGAGCCGGCCTTCTCGCAGGAGCCGACTGAAGGACATCTCTGGATGTACAACTGGTCGGACTACGTCGACGCGAGCAACATCGAGGAATACAAGAAGCGCTACGCCATCGATGATTTCACCTACGACACCTATGCCTCGAAC
>WNGI01017521.1_pt1 | contig 15438 bp, 20 predicted proteins | sample 5400621 | NCBI WGS metagenome assembly WNGI01 (sample SAMN13153374, study PRJNA577476) | soil metagenome | isolation source: 20 cm soil or saprolite under Garry oak tree replicate 1 | place: USA:California | collected 2016-06-15 | reverse complement strand
ATCAAACATGCCATATCAAAGCCTCGTGTAGCTACAACCATTCGGCGCATGACCGCCATGTTCAATTTTTCGTCTGAACTTCGTAAGCTTCGTTTTTTTCTTGCCTGATCAGTATACTTACCTTTCCTTCTCCCGACCACAGCGGCTGTTTTCTCTTCCGCCGAAAGGCCGAGTCTCGAGCCGGGAATCCGTGTTGAACCTTCCAGAACGCAGACACCGAATAAACATCCTTCTGAGCCACCAATAGCTGCTCCCAGCTCTCACCGTCAAAGTACGTGATTCGTTGTTTAGGTAACCAGACAGACTAACAATGACCTCCTCTCCAAGCGCCACCACCACGGCAGAAAGTGTCCCACGAAAAGTCGGAGGATTCCGCAACGGAACCAGAGTCGGATGCTAGCCCCAGTAAGGGGAAACGTCCAGCAATCGCAAAGTCTAGCCGGTCTCCGCTATCGGGGCCTCCCGAATTCCCCAAGGAACTAGCCACTCTCTTATCTCGCCAGACCTTACCAATGGCCGCAGAATCTGTAACGGCGACGACCGCCGTTAGTATCCCTGGCTCAGATTCAGATTCTTCTCCTAAGAGGCCCGTGAAGAAACACAAGCGTCCTGTATCTTCTGACGCGGAAGAAGATAGCGAGGAAGAACGCCGTAAGCACTTAGAACAACTTAAAAGTGGTAACGGATCTGCGGTTACAAAAAGGGGTGTACGACAACCAATAAAACGAGGCGGGAAACGTTTCTGATGGCTGTTGCCACAAGCTATTCCTTTCGCCAGGAAATACACTTACGATGTTTGGCGAACATGGTTAATTCCGATGACTTATGTATGTGCTTGGGTACAGATGCGTGGACCACTTCCTACGCCAGATTGATGAATCAAACTTTTGACATAGGACGAGAAATATAATTCACAGATCAGGATGGATAATGCTACAAGGATCACTATTTGTTGGAGTTGTGCGGATTGGGTATATGAGATTGGTCCAATTTCTCCTCCATGATATATCAACGCCCTACACGACGATGGAATTCCTCCGTCCTACAGTCCTCGCACGGTGCTTGGAACAAGTTGATAATACGCCTCTTGTCTTGCGAGTACTGTCGTTCAAGCATGCATATGTTAGCTTCTTTTGGAATGTCAGGATGCTCACCGCTTCACAGAGGCAATTCGGTGCCCTATGGATATGTTTTGAGCTATTCCGGCAATTGGGTGACTGACAATCGTCCTTTTCTCCACTATAATACGACTTTTTGAAGCACTAGATGCGGAATGTAGCAATCACAAATTGTCACCTGACTCGACAATAGCAAGTGCTCAATACTTACGCCACACCCTCTATACAGATCGCCGAAACTAGTGTTGAAGTTGAGCATTTTTCTCGTCGAAGAGAAAGCGAGAAACAAGGCTCACACTTCGAAATAACACATATTGTTGTCAAGGATATCACGCGATACGTGGAGGTGTAAGATGTGGGGGTTGGTGAGGATAGATTTACCCCAGGATCAAGCCCTTAATATACTGCATTGGACGGAATGCTACTGCAGTATGTGAGAACGTGAAATACCGTTTGTCACGCGACTGACCATCGGATGTTGATCGTGGTACGGATCTGATCTGCGAACCGTCTAGGGCACACGACTGTGCCTTTGTTACAAAGTACGATGCCCCCGTTATCACTGTTATTGTGGGCGTCATCACCGGTAATGATTCCATCTTCCAGCCAAAGGGGGACGCGGACCGGTAGTCTCCAGCGCCGCTCAGAAATATCCGAAACTGTGCCCTGGTACATCAAGCCTGAGGCTGCACCGTAGAGAACTCACATATGCTATCAGAATCCGTTACCTCGGCTCGTCTCTGTCGGAGAATACATGATCAGAAAATGAGTTATTGGGTCATGATTACCTCGAGTTTTATCCGCAAGTAATGCCGAGTCCTAAACGGGTTTAGACGTCATTTACTTGTCGGGAATCGTAATAGGCGAGGCACATCTGACAGTGACGTATTTTCCACCAAACGGTTTTGATCCCTGGGCACATTCGTAACTTAATTCGCGGGAATGGCGCCGTATTATTTGGTTTGTATAAACCTATCTATAATAGTACTGCGGTTTACCCTTGAAGTGAATGACGGCAACAGACAGATCGCGCCCACGTTAATTAGGGTGATCGTGGGGTTTCAAGGAGCATTAGTGTCAGACTAACACCAGCTCGCGGTGGTCAGCAATTACAATTTTCCGGCCACTCAACAGTTCAAACGTTCTTGTTTAGTACCTGAAAATTTGCTACAAACTAAACGATGCATGGTATCCTTTGTCACGCAGTTTCAAACAAGCCCCCCAGGTCACAAAATCGGTCGAAGATAATATACCTGGACCATGGGCTAGGCGCTTATAAACAAGATACGGAATAAAGAACGTGCGAGTCTGGATTCGGTGTTCGCAGGAGATCTGTACTCCTAGACGTCAATATTAATGGACCATGCCATACCTTCTGTATCTAGAAGTCTAATATTAATACATAGCAGTATCTAGTTGACATACCGTAAATGCGGGGCACCTCTCGATCTCTTGATATGTTCTGCGGTGAAACACGTGCTGTTGTATAAACTGCACTCTCGCATCTCGTACATCGAAGGTCACCTGCGTGTGAAGCAACCCCTGGTCGCTACTCTAGCCTGTCACATTAAGCCGACACATGCAAGCACTTATGGTCGATCACAAGGCAGTGGCTTTATTATGCCTAGCCAAACTACGTATACGTCGAGCGCGTTGATGTGACCTAGGGGGGTAATGCGAAGACTATATGCGGCAGAGGAACTCACGAAAAAAAAAGGGAAAAAAAAGGTAAATGCTGAAAGCCTGGAGCCACCCTGCACCAAGTCACAGAAGTTCCATTTTAAGTGACCCGATGTTTCGGTGTAAAGAACTGATAACCGAGGATAACGCACCACAGTAAAAAATCAACACGAGGTGGGTTGTGATCCGTGGCTCACCGGATAACGCAGATGGGTAAGTACAGCAATCTTGTACCAGCGATCTAAGATTCTGGGTAAAGTCACATCAGGGGAGATTACAACCCACAGAAGCCGCACGAGCCTCGCATGAAACAAGCAATTTGCAACGGATGACGAAATGACACGACGCGAGCCTGCAGAGCGATTTGTAGACATTACTAGGGACGAGATCATTTTCAATACGATAGTGGTAACAGCCCACAGGCTCTCCGATTCATTTTTTGATGTGGCTTCGATCCTGGAATGCGGCAGAGATAAAGAACGGTGATAAATTTTAACTCCTTGTACAACGAAACGGAAGGCCGAACTGAAGGCCTCGTGTCGGCTCCGCATTGATATAGCATGTGACGTTTACCGGATCTCGTGGCTTAAAGTCGTTTTCCTGTGTGTCCCGAACCAGGGCGCCGACAAACAGGTCCGAGGACAGTCAGGCGTGCTTACATAATGCACAATATCCAAAAACGGAAGGCTTCAAAACTTTCACTCACGCCGTGTCATTTCCAATGAGCACGGATAGCAACCTCATTGAGGTAGTTGGGACGTCATTTTCTCGTGTTTCTTACTAAGTGCACCAACAGGCTGCGTTAGATCAGGCATTTTCTCCCCCTCCATTGCGGAAACAGGCTCCGGGACCATCTACACATGAGACGGGGAAAGACGGACATGAAGTAGTGAGCCAGTCTCAAACGCACGAAGAAGCGAGCGGCGATCCAACCGGTGCATCGAACGTTTTTGTTGATACTTGGAGGGCAGGCTATGACAAGCAAGTGCGAGCTTGGCATACCGAGTCTGCCGAGGCCCGTGCAAGGGCGGAGGGGGAGAGGGCTAGGTGGGAAGCCATCCGTGCCGCAGAAAAGGAAGAGGAGGCTGCGCGGAGAAAATCTGAACCACAGGAATCGGAATGGGAGGGTGTCATTGAAAAGAAGGATAAGAGCTCGGCATCGGTGGCTGATGTTCCGGATCCCATTGTTCGTCATCCTGTATTCTTACGACTTCTCAATTCTGAACTTCCGTCTACAGCAGGGTGAACATGTGCAAGGAGAGTTGACCGACGAATCACAAAAATGGGAGGATATCCAATCTTCAGAAACATCCTCTTTCCCTTCAATGTCTTTTCCCGAACGGACAGCTACACCTTCACCATCTCCTCCTACTCGGTATGACACATTAGAGCCACCTCGCACCGCAACTTCAGCTATTTTTGATCCGTCCTTGTCTACACGGACTCGCCTAAAGGCGCTGTTTGCCTCACTAGCTATCAACTTACTCTTACCATTTGTAAACGGGGTTATGCTTGGGTTCGGCGAAATATTTGCCAAGGAGGTTGTCATTGGTTGGCTCGGTTGGAGGGGATCTGGTTCAACGGCGGCGTCTGCAGGGGTTCGTACATCATTACAACGTCGATGGCGGTCTACATAACAGTGTCATGACCTCGGTAATGATATTTGAATACAGTTGACGTTGAACAGTGTAATTTACAATCTAGCATTCTTGGGCATGGTCCGGATCGCTTGGCGCACCCCCAGATCATCCAACACATCTTCGGCTACACGTGTAAACCCGTCAGAACCGGCCCAAGACAAATGTCATCTACTTACCGCCACCAAGAACGCTATCAAAGGTAACGGTGCGGTGATACTACGTAAAACAAGTCAAGAGACAATCGCGAGGGTAAGGAATGGGGTGCTGACGTGTTCTATATAGCTGCCCATTCCAGACTGTGTGATGCCGCGGCCCCCAAATACCTGTGCAGAGCTCAGTGACGACGCTTCCAATGGAGGGGCGAAATACCGACCTGAACAGCATCTGCCGCTGTTAACTGTGCAGTGCGTGTGCAATACGCCTTCAACAAGCCAATGGGTCTAGTGGCGTCATTAGCCATTAGCTTCAGAACAGAAAAACAATCGCGTACCCAGCTAACTTTGCAGCTTGCTGCTTGTACGTCTAGAAAAGAAGTTAGACGATTAGTAGTTACAGTAGAATCTTGAATTTACCATGTTATTCATTTGATAGGTAATGTTTTCCAACCAACTCTGTGCACTCTCGATGCGGGATATCATTGCTGCTAGCTTATTCCGGATCACGGCTTGGGAATGTAACGGCTTGCCGAATGCTTTCCTTTGTGACACCCATCTATACATAAAAGAATGAAATCACTGTTGTGGCAAACCAAAAATATCTTACTTCAAACATTCTTCAACGATGAATCGCTGCACTCGGACCGAAGAGCAGCACATAACCCACCGCTCGTGGTTAAAATTGCTGTGGAGGGACTTTGAGTGGATTTAGGTTGCTGATAGTCGTCAAGCCTTACCTCAAAATGACAAATATACCTCCACCCTCAGGACCAAGAGTGTTTTCGACAGGTACTTTTACATTTTCAAATGTCACATACGCAGTTCCGGCCGTGGGCGACTGAATTCAACCTGTCAGCAGATTTAGCTACCTCCATTGCAACGGCACGTACATAACTTGTCTTGATAGGCTTTGTCTCAACTCCTTCTCCACGCTCCACCAGAATGACGGTGAAGCCGCCCTAAACAATCACTCAGAAGAGTACTAGCGGACATTATCCGGTTGCTTACCGCTGTCTTACAACCGACGGTGAAGCTGATTTAGATCAGTAAAGATACATAATCGTACCACACCAGTAACATACTAATGGGCAAACCTAACAATAGTGGTAAGCAATCGACTTTGATATCGAGTAAGTGCACTTACGTTCCGTTGGTAATCCATTTCTTGCTAAATAGAAGGTGAGCTTTGATAGACGATTCAGGGTTTATACTCACGTTCCGTTGATAATCCAGAACTTGCCATCTTCGGTCTTCCTGGCCGTTGTCTTCAGCCCTGCTACATCGCTGCCTGCGAACGCCTCCGAGATAGCCAAACATATCAGCTTTTTTGCAGACAGGACATCCGGTACGACTTTGGCCTTCAACTCTTCACTTCCAAAATTGAGTACAGGTGGAAGCCCGATAACAGAACCAGACATGAGGCCTAACGAAAGTTAAGATGAAAACAAGGGGCCGAACACTGCATACCGTCTCCGTAGCCTCGGCAACCACATCTCACAAATTCTTGGGTTGTGATAAGCTCGTGGAAGTAGTCGAACTGTAAACGATATTCAGTCCGGACTTCAGTGGTCATCATAGAACTCAGACCTCCTCGGGTTTGACAACTCCATCCATAAGCACTCGGCCTGAATCTCGCGTTAGAAATTTAAAGCCATTATTAGCATACAATAACCAACCTTTCAAATGCTTCCCAGGTCCCATACGTATGGCGTGCAAGTTCAACTTACTGATATGGTCAATGTTGTTGATAGAGCAAAACAGAGGTGCTTACGCCATAGCTTCAAGAACACTCTTACTCGGAGGTTTGCCATCTTGCTCTCTTGCCTAGGTGGGTAAGGTCAGGGCTCATGGCGTGCACAGGCACACTGGCAGCGCATACAATAGCATCCGGTTGAATAACTTCGTCCGTAAACTTCCTAACGGCCTTTTGATATTGTCGATGGTTCTATACCGGAGTTAGAAGAAGATGCCGCACGTGTATGGTTTTGATCTTCTGACCTCAGTATAATAGGGGCTAAAATACCCATCCGATAGCCACACTGGCTCGCCATAAGGAACCTTGCTCAATTCTCCGGCGATGCGGCCATGAATAACACTCTTTTCGCCCTCGATGACGCCAATCTGCAGACGCTTGTACTGGGGTCTCTCGAGAATCTCGTGTCTGTGAAGGCCGTAGAAGGCTTCTGTAGCATCTTGTCCGCCTGAAAGGAGTCAAGGAATGAGCAATAAAAGAGAGGGACAGGACACTAACAGATGTCCTCGTCGAAGAATACGGACACCCCGCCAGGATGAAGGTCCTTGAATTTGGTCACATCGTAGACTTTGGAGTCGACAATTATCCACTAGAATGTGTAGGTAGGTAAGGTGTTCGCCGGTTATGATGGGCGCTGCTCACAAGGTCGCCATCCTTATTATGCTGGACGAAGGGTGTCAGTCATATCATGGCTGTTGGTGGACTAAGAGCGTACCTTTGCCACTTCGTCTCTTGTGAACACCTTCGCTTGTTGGGACATTGTGCATATAAGGAGCTGAGCTAGGTCCGAGAAGCCCTATTAGTATTAAACATGATCCCAGCATGTGATTCGAGGCGATCAATTTCGCCGAAATCAGGTGCCTTCGTCCTCGGTGCATCCGTCCAATCAGAATCAATCAACGTTGTTTGCCGGTTTAACCGGCGCGTCGCTGATCGGTTCACGCGCATCATGGTCCGTGCGCAGCGCTCGCTATATATAAGGCACCGCCAACCTACCTGGTTCTTTACCACTCTGGCCTTTTGGCTTAGATCAAGTGTAGTATCTGTTCTTAATAGTTTAACCACTATTATGGAGGCACCGCCTCCATCTATTGGTTATCTAATTTTTGCCGCCCCAGTTCTTTAGGCTCTGCTTGCAACCTTGGAGGCATGATGACCTTGCTGCTGCACTACTGGTTTGCGTCGTCGGGGGTTCTCTTATTTGATGTTGCTGTCTGTTGGTGCCAATTGGCACTTACCAGAGTAATGTCAAATGACATCTGATTTATCTGATACAATTATACATATGTAGTCTGGGTTTTTTATAACTTGTACCTATGGCACTTGTCGGGCTCAAGGTTATAGAAGTGAGTCAATCTATCAAGACCTAGAGCACTAGTGTTGATTTTGTTAGTTTGCTGGACTGGCACCCGGACCATTTGCAGGTCTTATCCTTGCTGACAATGGTGCGGATGTGATACGTGTAGATAAACCTGTCACTCCGTCCAGTGATGTCCTGTCTCGAAGGAAGCGTTCCATTGCGATCAATATCAAAACGAACGGTGGTCTGATAATCCTCAGGAGACTCATTTCCGCTGCTGACGTTCTTATTGACCCATTTCGTCTTGGTGTCCTTGAGCGACAGGGACTGGGACCAGATGTCTTTCTAGGGAACAGGAACGTGAAAGGATTGAATGAAAAATTGATATATGCGAGGATTGCTGGGTTCGTACGCCTCATTGCATATCGACGCGTATTCAAGCCATACTACCAGTTTTCCAAGGACAGGTTCATTTTTCCTGCTCATTCGCTCGTGTGAAATTGCTAACTTCTGGTGAGGCCCTCACAGAGATATGGCTGGTACGGCCGACATATACCGACCTCATTCGTATGCTAAGCATGTTACGGTACAGGTCATGACATCAACTATATTGCGCTCAGTGGTATCTTATCGGTACATTTCATGTCGCACGCCTGAGCCTCCTCAAATGCTCATTTCCTTTGACCAGATGTTGCCCGGAACGGATGAAAAGCCCGCATTCCCCACAAACTTGCTTGCAGATTTTGCAGAGGCAAAAGCGGTCAGGGTCAAGTCGTCAACGTTGACATGGTTTGTTTTGCCATGTTCAGACTTCAAGGGAACCAAGGATTGTTAACATGGGTGCTGTAGGTATCTGGGACGCGCTATCTAAGCTCTCACCCGCTATTACACACACTACTGCCCAGTTCCCTGTACTCCCAGCCAAGGGGTCAAAATATATTAGATGGAGGCGCACCTTTCTACGGCATTTACACTTGCAAAGATAATGGGTTGATGTCGGTGGGCTGTTTAGAACCCCAGTTTTTCAAGGTTTTCATCAATGGGTTTCTTGCGGCCCTTCCGAATGGCTTTGCTCTCTCCGATGGATGGAGGCCCACGATTCGTAGTCGGTATGATCGAGACGAATGGCCCAGGTTGAGAGAATTCCTTGAATCAGGTTTCCGGTCCAATACAAGACAATACTGGACAGACGTATTCCACGGTAGGCTGTCTTTTGCGTGCATTTAGAACGGGGCTCATGCGCATATGTAAGGTACGGATGCCTGTACTGTGCCAGTGCTTTCTCCGGTGGAAGCGGCTGCAAACGATGCCTTCGGGTCTTCGTATCCCGGACCGCATCCAACCATCATCGGATCTCGCGGGCCCATTAACATTACCACGGACTTTGAGAGACTAAATCTTCAACCAGGACTACATACCAAAGAGATTCTTTGCGAGCTGGGATTGACAGAGTATGAGATTCGCCATTTGGCACTAGGGGGCACTTTCGGCGATGCGCTGTCAGCTGTCCAATCAGCTGCCAAACTCTAGTGTAGAATTGGATGTGTCATGTACATGTACATATTGCTTGTGCGGAACACCGGTGTAGTTCGAAATCACATGGTAGAGGTCCAGTTCCGCGTATAACTATAAGACCTCCGAGAGTTTCACCATCAGCCGAAAAATGGCGACCAAGTCGTTACAGCAGTTTACGAGGGACGAAGTTTCCAAGGTCCGCTTCCTGCTGTTGCTTCTCTTCTCACCCATATTTACCCTCCATCGTGACAGCACAACACGGAAAGCGACCTCGTGAGTGCTTCTGTGTTCCAGCAACGCTGGAGATTGAACGTTTATTTCAAAACAGTGGGTCATCATCGACGCTAAAGTTTACGATCTATCGCGGTTCAAGAACTTACACCCCGGCGGCCTCTCTGTTCTCACCGACGAGGAAGTCGGTAAGCGTCTTGGATTTGTACATTTCCGCCTCTCTCAACTTGGTTCGTGTTATGCTCAGCTGGAAAAGATGCCACCGAAGCCTTCTTCTCTCTGCATCGTTATGAGGTGTTGGAGCGACCTCAGTACAAGCGGCTTCAAATCGGCGTAATTCAGGGGGAGGAAAGCATACTTCATGGCCGTGTCATTGGCGAAATCAGCAAAGTTCCTTATGCCGAGCCTACGTGGCTGTCGCCTGGGTATCACAGTCCTTACTACTCGGAGGTACGCTCAACATATACTGTGACTATACAAACCTCGTTGATTTCATGGGTTCTCTACCAGAACCATAGGCGATTCCAGAAAGTTGTGCGCGAATTTGCTGAATCTGTTATCCTGCCAGATGCCGAAGCTAGGGAAGCGGACGGGAAGCGACCATCGCAAAGTGTAATTGATAAGATGGCGTACGCAACTTTCACTTTCAGTCGTACACGTCCCGACTTGACTGCGTGTTAGAGAGCTCAACATCCACGCTATGCGTATGGGCCCTGGGAAGCATCTCAAAGGGAGGACACTCATGAATGGTCTTGTGAAGCCAGAAGAGTTCGACTATTTCCACGAAGTGAGCCATCGCCCCTCTTTGCGTGTCGTCCAAGAACAAGCGTTGACATGTGACGCACGTATAGTTGATTATAACACAGGAATTAGCTCGTGCCAGTTTACGTGGTTATGGCGACGGTGCGCCTTGATCAAATGTACCTTGGGTACAAGACTGACAAAAGCGTAGGTCTTCTTGGCGGCAAAGTTATTGGCCTTCCTCCCGTTCTAAACTTTGGCAGCGAAGAACTCAAAGCAAAAGTAATCCCAGAGGTTCTGGCTGGCAAAAAAATCATCTGTCTGGCAATATCGGAAGCGCATGCTGGAAGTGATGTTATGGGTCTTCAGACTACAGCGGTTAAAACTGAGGATGGAAAACACTGGATCATCAATGGTTAGTAAATTCAATTCCTCTGAATAATGCTGATTTTATTTTGCACCAAAGGAACAAAGAAGTGGATAACGAATGGAACGTTTGCAGACTACTTCACCGTTGGTTGTAAAACTGAGGTAACGTTATGATTGAATTTCAATGTCGTATTACTAAAGGCAATGACAGGATGGTTTTACGGTTATACTCGTTGAACGGGGACCTGGTGTTGAGACGAAGCAGATCAAGACAAGCTATTCCAGCACAGCGGGCACTGCCTATATAACATTTGACAATGTGAAGGTTCCTGTGGAAAATACGCTCGGCGAGGAAGGAGGGGGGATTTTTGTCATCCTTAGGTGGGTAACGATCTTTGTTCTGTGAAACGTATTCACAACCTTTGCTCAGTAATTTCAACCACGAGCGTTGGGTCATGTGCTGTTCCTCTGCTCGGAGTCAGCGCGTGGTTGGTGCGTACCTCGGCTCACGGTAATTAATGCATGCTGACGATACCAGTGGAGGAGTGTCTAAAGTGCGAATTTTTCTCAAGAAATTCCTTAACCTAACATCGTTGTAGATGGGTTAATCAACGAAAAGTGTTCGGCAAGCCACTTCACTCTCAAGCTGTCGTCCGCAATAAACTTGCCGGAATGATTGCGAGAGCTGAAAACACGCAATGTTGGCTAGAGAATATCACATATCAGATGTGCAACATGGCAAGTACCTTTGGCCGTGCTTTCTGTGACTTGTGCTTACGCATCTTGTGCAGACCTATAAGCAGCAAGCTAACAAGTTAGCAGGGTAAGTCACTGGCCCTAAGCGGATTGATTTGGTTTTCATTGTCAATCAGCCAAATTGCGTTCTTGAAGAGCTATTCAACTGGGTGTGGTCAAGATACTGCTCGTGACGCCGTTCAGATATTTGGTGGACGTGGTATTACGCAGACCGGAATGGGTAGATTCATCGAACATGTGCGTAATGACATTTCTTTGACCGTTTTGCTGAATTCATGAGATTTGTAGTATCATCGTACCATCGCCTTTGACTCGTTGCTCGGTGGAGCAGAGGACGTTTTGGCTGATTTGGGAGTACGACAAGCATTACGCATAATGCCTAAAGAATCACGTTTGTAGCGATAGTCAAAACTACTTTAATGCATATATATTCTGTTTGATGTATGTTACATTTGATCTATGTGTGCCATCGAAATTACAAAGGTACTAGCACAACCCAAAAATTACGCCCACATACTAGAATGCGTGCGGTCCACAGATATACACGGGTATAGCGATAGGAAAAAAATTGGCATAGATAAGAATGACGGGCCCCCTTAGATATTGTATCGATCATCCTCCATTATCATTTCGCCAGCGGATGTCAAGTCTAGCCCAATGTTTTGTTGAAAATTCTGATAATGGGATAACCAATTATACGCTGCCAAAAAAGCATGTCAGCCCCATCACACGCCATAGCAAAAAAGGACTCACAATTCCACGTCGAAGCTGGATCACCCAGCGTCTGCTGCAGATTATCCATAATCTGAGTATCGATGCTCAGCGGTGGGTTGAACAAGTCTGCCATGCTTGACATCTCCAATCCCATAGCGTTCTGAATTCCTTGGGTCCCATGAGCAAACGGATCGACGGCACCCCTCAGAGGCGCAAAGCTTTCAAACGATAGTGCATCTCCGTTCGGGGGCGGAGACAGCGATGAACGCGTCGCTGCGGGGGGTGAAGCTATGGAGGCGCTGTCGGGAGAAACCGGGCTGGTTGCTGTTTTGGTCCGCCGATTCGAACGGGAGCGGGGGAGAGCGGTTGGCGATGCTGCTGGTGACTGGGATTCTAGTCTGGTCATTGGAGAAGCAAGAAGTCCCTTCAAGAATTTAGCATAGAGCTTGGGGCCATGGCTATTGTCAATAGCGATGTCGGGAGAGCTGAGCAGGTCAATGACTCGCTGAACTTTGTTGCGGATGTCATGACGCTTCTCCGACGAGAGGTAAGCGGTAAATTTGGGTTGCAAGAGCTAAGTCGTTGGACATTTAAGTACAAATGTGCGCAATAAATCATTTTTCAACCCACCTTGACCAAAAAGGCGGACGCAAAGGTGACAAATACACTTTGCGCCTCTGGTCCATGCCGCCAAAAGATCCCTAACAGCCAATCAGCGTACAAATCATCGCCGCTTCTAAATTGCTTACTCATTCTTGGGTCTCCACAAGTATCGTCGACAACAGCTTGGAGAACGTCCTCAGCCGCATTTAGGCACTACCAGGGGCATGAGCGACAAAGTTGGAAGGTAAACTGTAGTACCTACTCTTTGCAGGAATGGGTTTTCATTCGCGTTGTTCTTTCCGAATGCATGTTGGAACCCATATGATAGAACGATAAGTCTGCCGTAGCTATATGCTAGCTGGAGTAACCGCGTCCGGAACTTGTTCTGAATATCTTCCTGGTCTGTGTTCTCCCGAATGACCGCACACCACTGTGCTTGGATTGACTGAAGTTGGTCGTCCGTCTCCGCTGCGAGTCTCTCAAACTCAGCGTTCTATTCTGTCGTCAGCTTCGAAGTATTTGATAGGGTTTAAGCGTACCTGGTTGAGACCCGTAGGATTCTCCGGATCATTGTAGATCTTTGCTACAAAACTAGCTGTAGTGCGCAAGCAATGGTTGTAACAGCATATTTGAATGTCGAAATTTCTCATGTTGAACGGAGAGCTCTTCCACCAGTTTTGTGAATGGTTTGCTTGATAATCCATAGAATTGATGATTGGAGGCTTTCCATACTGGCCGCCGGTGGAGCGGTCAAGATTGAAACAGTTCATCCAAACACGCGTACGGTTTAGAATTTCTCGAGCTGGCTTTTCGTCTTGAGGAATCGTGGTCACAGGTAGGTGAAGGTTCAGCTCAGTTGCAACCCTAGCGAGACGATAAGAAGGCATGGTGTCAAAGACACTACAACACAAACCTTATTGCAAGACCGAGATACAACCAACTTCGCTGTTCCTCCAATCTTTTGACGGGTAGAGGACACAAGCTCATTAGAATATATGCGTGACACATATCGACGTCTTTCTTCCCGTTGATCAACGCCATTCCAGCGCCCATATGAGCGTAGCGCATCGCTGTTTGGTACAAATCAGGACGAGTCGGAGTTGATTCTAAACGAAAGACTGTTAAAATGTCATTGAAGCGAGTGATGAATGGTCTCACCAGGCCTAAAGAAGTCGTCGCCAGCGATGCCAGTGGTATTGTCTTCTTGTTCCTCTGGGTCTACGCTCGCACCTCTCGGTCGGCGAAGCCCCATGTGTCCGAAGAGGCCGAAAGGTGCAGCTCTGGTGGGTATAATGGCAGCCTTTTCTTCGGGGATCTTCCCAGAGGTCCGATATGGCGAGCGCGAGCCATTGCTATTGAGACTCGAGCCGGAATCTTTACGGTTGCGCACTGCTGTCTCGTTAGGCAGTTCATCACCGTGCATATCGAGATGTTCGACGGCAATGACGACCTCTTCATCCACTTCGTCATCATGTGCGGTATAATAACCGTCATCCTCGTCTTCGTCTTCTTGGTCATTGCCAGCAAGAAGGTACCTTGGCATGTTGGCACCGGCCATGTTAATGTGAACGCCAAATACATCCAAGGTCTCTTTCGCTTTAGTAATCCATTCTTTCACTGCCTCATGATTGAGATCTGGAGTTTTAGTGCCGTTTGGTTCGTCGCCAACGTGCGTTGGGGACGATACTGGTGACATCAGGGGTGAAAGGAGATCTGGGGTCAACGGCCTCTCAGAGTTTCCTTTGTTTGTAACTTCAAGCTGCGACATGAGTTTCTGGATCTGAGCAGCTTGTTCTCTTATCTGGTTAAGTAGATGCTCGCGTTTTCTGGTAAGCGGATAGAAGTTAGAGACCCTTGAATCAAATATGAATCGAAAAACTCACGGCGGCGCACGGCGCTTCTTTCGACCTGGTATGACGCATTCGTGACCGCCATTGAGGCAACGCTTGCAGGGGTCTGTGTCGGTTTTGAATTCGCACTTGACTTTTAGGGTTTTGCATCGACTACATGCGCCTGGCCTGTATGGAGTGAGATTAGTAATAGTGTGCATCAGATAAATATACCCACCTCGGCTTCAACCCTTCCTTGTTTTCCTGGTGGTCCGCTTCTTGTTCGTCAGGAGCATCTGGGTGGGTATAACGCGGCCTTTTAGTTCCCGAATTCATGTCAACTCCATTCACTGGCGGCTGAAACTGAAAACCCCGAGTCATGTCGGCAGTATAAGTGTAGGATTGCTTTAGATCAGGCTGCGGACTGATATAAGGAACATTTGACATTTGTGCAGTTTCATTCATAAGAGAATCGTCATAGACATGATCCGACTGGCTTGAGAATGGATCGTAGTGTTCCTCATCCTGAGCAGGCGGCGCATCGTATGGACCGAAAGAGTACGGACCACTGGTTGTGTTACTGTAAGGAGGGGATGACTGAGGATAGGTGGCACCAGGGACGTTCGGTGATTTAGATTGGGTATATGCATAGGTATTGTCGTAGGTGTAATCTTGTTCGATGGGTATGTTAGCGGTGTATGGGCGTTGCCAGGACTGATGATATGCATTTGCCATGGAAGTGGAGGCAGAGGCTTACTGAGCCAGTGGAGCAGCGGAGTGGAGAGCGGATTGGACGGTATTTGAGCGGTTTTCATGAGTTCTCTCACACGCACGCGATATGGAGCTGTGCCCACGTGTTTCCCCTATCGTCGCTGCATCTTCTGCCCCGCCCTTCGCATCGCCTCTCTATCTATCCTCTTTCAGTACAATCCTGCCAATCGTAGGTATCTCGACCACGTGCCGTTCCTAGCGTCCCTGTGGCTGTACGTACCCATTGACGAAAAACTGACGTTCAATACCACTGCCTCCTTTAC
>WNGI01005319.1_pt1 | contig 15446 bp, 21 predicted proteins | sample 5400621 | NCBI WGS metagenome assembly WNGI01 (sample SAMN13153374, study PRJNA577476) | soil metagenome | isolation source: 20 cm soil or saprolite under Garry oak tree replicate 1 | place: USA:California | collected 2016-06-15 | reverse complement strand
TTCGTGCGTCTGGTTGCAGCGCTTCTCCCCATGAAAATCCACGCTGGGATTTCCGGGATCCTCCGGCGGAGACCCATCCTTTTTGTCCTTCCGCTGAAAACTTTTCAGGCTGGCCCACGCTTCCAGCAGCGTGCCATCCTCGGTGAAGTGTTCGTCCGATGTCCATCCCTTCTCGCGCGCCTGTGCCACCACCCGCGCCAGAAATTCCTTGGCCAGCTCGGCCTCCAGCAACCGGTCGCGGTTCTTGGTGAACACCGTCGCGTCCCAGACCGCATCATCCATATTTAGCCTCACGAACCAGCGGAACAAAATGTTGTAGTCCAATCTCTTCCATCAGCAGCCGCTCGCTGCGCACCGAATACAACATCTGCAACAGCTGCGCGCGCAACAACTGCTCCGGCGGAATCGACGGGCGACCCACTTTCGCGTACATCTTGTTGAACTGCGGCGACAGCTGCTTCAGGATTTCGTCCACCATCGTGCGGATCGGCCGCAGGGGATGGTCGCGCGGCACGCGCTGCTCCGGGGAAATGTAGCTAAACACGTGACTCTGCTGCTGATCGGTTCCTCTCATGCACCATTGGACGCGCGCTGCGCCGCTTCGTTACAGAATTTCCGACTTTTTCAGCAGCCTGCTAGACAACGCATAACTAGCCAGAGCCAAACAAAGAACGACATGAACGGCATCTTGAGCTGGCCAGAAACGCGACCTTATGCCTTTGATCCGTGGTGTGACGTGTTTTGCGAATCATTGGCCGAATTCCTAAGAGAATGCGTTCTGGGACTTTTGTTTCTTGCGTTTTCATTCTCGGGATCGCCCGTGAGAACAGGGCGTAATCCCTGTCTTCGATTCCAGGAATCGACCGATTTGGAGATGCCGTGGTCCACAAATCAGGGGAGCCAGCGATGTGCAAGGAGGCCCACTCGCCGGCTCCCCTCCCCCCGTGACTACGCTGATTAAAGTCGTCTTCATACATCTCCACGGTGGCATCGGCATCTACAACCGACACGCGGCTTGATTCCGCACCCCTTCCTGCACCTACAACTCATGCAAAATGTAAGCAGGCGCTAGCGTATACGAGGGCGTGCGCGGTCGAAATAACTCGCGGCTAATCTAGCAAACCGATTTGTGAAGTTGTATCTTGATCCGGTGTTGAACAGGTATTCACCGGATTGCGCGGCCCGATGCAGCGGTCGCAGAGTAGCCCTCAAAGCCAGAGTGTGCTGAGCCTTTCAGGAACTGAGAGGGCAAAATGGCCCGATACCTCCGCATACGGCAGGTAGTCAAGACCGAGCACCCGAGCGAGCACCCGAGCGCGCATGAGCAAATCCAGTCAATTTGTGGGATCAAACCAGACGGAAGTCATTGGTCACTCACGCAGGACGAGGCTATTGCCCAGGCCGAGGATGGGCCGTTTCTACGTCGAGAGCGCTGGAGGCCGACGATTTGACGTCATCGTCGCCATGGATTTGCACGCCCACGAATACCTCAAAACGATCGCGGATGGAGAACAGTCGGACGAACTTCTCTATCTGCCAAGCTGTCACAACCTCGCGCACGCTGCGAACGCTCGATATATGGCGGCCGATGACGGTGAGTGATAGTGCTGGCGACAATTTTGATGGCCATGCCATCGAAGAATACACGGTTACGCCGGGAACAAATGCGTGCTGGTGGCCTAACTCTGGACTCACGCAAAATCCGGGTGTGTCAGGCGCGGTTAATTGGGCAGTCGGGTACTATAACGGTGCGCCTGGTCCGGATAACGAGTGGGGGCCAGACGCCATTGGGTGGGACCTCCAAGACCTGGATAACATCGTACAAAATGGACCACAAAACGGAGTGACGTTCCCTTGCACAGCAACGATTCATCAAGGGATGCGGATAGAGTGCGACGCGAACCTTTGGTACAACTACACCACGGACGATATCACCATCAAGGTTGATAACCACGACGGCAATACGGAAGAGGTTTGCCGGGCCGGGGAGTGTGGTCTTCCAACGGGCTTCTCGGATCGCTGGACTCCTCGCCGTTTCGAGTGGGCACTCATGCTAAGTCCTTTTGACACCGGTGGCCCTGCGCGTTCGTCACCACAATCAACATCAAAGAAGGAGGCGCGATAAAATGAAAAGAACCGTTCTCTTGTTCTTGCTTGCGGTACCCTCGCTGCTACTGGCGCAGGCACCCACGAAGCCGTCGTTCATGAACGCCGCAGTTCTACAGCACAATGGAGCCGCAGGAACATTGACAGCAAATGCCCCGAGGCCGTTAATGCAAGCAGTTGAAGCGATCAGCCAAGAATATGGCTGGATCGTTGATTTCGAAGACCCGCTATATCAAAGTCATTTCGATTTAGTTGATGACACGGACCCCGAGTGGAGAGCGAGCCATCCGAATGAGAAGGGCGCAACGCGGGTATCGGGTGGTTTGTTTCAGAGTAGTTTCCCTGAACCTTCGTCCATCCCTTCAGGAAATGCCGAGGAACAAGTCTTGCAAAAGTTAGTTGCAGACTACAATTCCAGCGGCAATCCCGGCAAGTTCAGTGTTCGCAAGGAAGCTGACGGAAGATATGCGCTGGTAGGCGTATCAAGAAAGGATGAAACCGGGAAGGACGAAACGGTGAACCCACTGCTCGATACCTCAATCAGCGTACCCACGCAACAGCGCGATGCGAGAGCAACGCTTCAGCTAATCGTCGACACGCTTGCCGCAACAAGCGGGGTTGACATCAATTTGGGTACGATTGGCCTGTCCAGCGATCCGTTGCAGGATTCAAGGCTTGCCATCGGTGGAACAAATGTTCCGGCAAGAACACTCCTGTTGCAGGCGTTAGACAGCATAAGCAGTACAAGCCCACACTTCCGAGGAATCTTTGTCTGGAACTTCCTTTTCGATGCGGATACGAATGCCTACTGGCTACGCCTCCGCTCCGCGACAAAAACCGAAACAGATGCAAGCGGGCGGCAGGTTGTCCAGTTTATCCGTCATCCGAGAAACTGATGGCGCAGATATAAACCCAAAATACCAGGGAGCTTGAGTATTCCGGCTCCCCTTTTTTCCGCTGAACCGAGTTCTAAGGATGCGAAGAACGTGGGTGCTAATCGCGTTCGCGGCGGTGGTCAGCGAAGCAATTCCAATGAGTTCGTTGCTTCACCTGCGGGAGTCATTGCAACAAATGAGCCTCAACCGGTCGTGGCGGAGCACAATGGGACATTCGGATATGGCTTGGATTGTTACACAGCCCGGTGTTTTTGGGCTTGCTCTTGGCGGCGATTGCGATTGGGTTGTGGATTATGAGAGCACGGATGACCCGCACAGTATGAGAAAATGGGTGGATGGCCTTTGAACAGGAACGATTGCCAACGGACCACGGCGAGAAAACTTCACTGACTGTTACGCATTCCTCTTCGTCGCTCTCACCTTCGCCCACCGCGCCCTCTGCGCCTTCGCTATTCTGGCTCTCGCGCTTGCAGACATGTGCCGTTTTGTTGGACGACCGACGCTGTTCTTGCCGCCCAAGACTCCGATGGCTGAGTTGATGCGAACGGATTTTTGGCGAGACGGCAGCATTTGCCTCGTTCTGACACGTCCATTGTTTCCGAGGTTTTTCGCTGTATTCTTCTGTTCTTCGGTGTTCTTGCGACGCGCGCATTCGGAAGGAATATCGGGAGTGGCACTTGAACGTCATCAACACGTACGTGCTTGCGGTGATTGTGCTGGCCTGCGTAGGTGTGTTCTTCCTTCCGTACGGCTGGTTGAAAATTGCGGCCATCGGTATCGGAATCACCTGTTTCGCTGCGATAAGCAGGCGCGAGGGCCATGCCGAGGGTTACATCGACGGCTACGACGCCGGACACGAAGCAGGTATCAAAACGAAGCCTTGACTTTCGGTGGCGGCACGTTTTGGAACCCACGCTGATTTCCTGCACCGAGTTCTCTTCTGGACCCTCGCGGTGCTCACCGTCGCGGCGGGCGTGTGGGCTTGGCGGTCGCGTTAAAAGGAGGTGTCAACAGTACCTGTTTTTGCGGCTTTTTAGATATGGCGGAGAGGGTGGGATTATACCCAACGCAATTTGTTGTTGGGACGCGTTGGGATGCGTTTTTTCGATACCGCAACCTATTGCATCCCAAGGATTTATTTTGAACCCTCTCAAGCCCTCATAAACAAAGCGTTTGCTGCAACCCCGAAATCCAGAAAATACGCAAAAGTGGTAGCAAGACGGTAGCAAAAATTAGGCTCAGAAACCGATCTTTCTCTCCAAGGCCGGAGTCATGCCGCCTAACCTTTTGAATCGCTCCGCAATCCTGTCCATGATCTTCTGCTGTTCCTTGGTATCGCCGGAAGGTAGGAAGCGATACCAGCGAGCAAGCTGCTCGTGATTGGCCTTTTCGACTTGCTCCATGGTCGGGAAATCTGGTCGGTCGTGCTGCATCTTGATTCTGCCTCGTTCTGAAGCAGTAAGTATACCTGAGGTTCGACATTCCGAACGCTCGCAACCAGCGGCTCGCTTGCCGTAGATTCACGTGCGAGCAGAACGGCAACTCCAGCGACCGACCCCCTGGTCCCGAACCGGAGCGTCGAAAAATCTAAAGCCTTGTGGGTGCCGCACTTACAAACCGCGCCACTCCAAATCCTGCCTCTTAGTTGGTACACATGGTACACAACGTAGGACACCGCGCGCGCGCATAAAAGGCGGAAGCTGCCAGCTGCTCAATCGCAGTACACTCTCATGGTGATCCAGCAGACGCCTGCACACCAACCCGCATCTGAGTACGAAGAGGGTGAACAACGCATGTCAACGCCAGTGCCCACGCCCAAAGCTGATGCCGCAACCCCCGCAGCCGAAACCACACCAGCGCCACCAGCTCCCGCCGCAACTTCACCTCAGGCACCGCCCGTGGCCGCCACTCCACCGGCTACAGCCGCAGCTGAACCCGAGCCACCGCCAAAAACTTTCATCGCCCCGTCGCCCGGTGAGGTAATCACCAGCCTGCTCACAAACAACACCTACACCATGGGACCACAAATTGGCGAGGGCTCCTTCGGCGTGGTGTTCCAGTGCGTGGACGGATGGAACAACCAGCTCGCAGTCAAGGTCCTGAAGCCTATTAAAACCTTCGAGGAAGTGCAGGCAGCAGCCGAAGGTGAGATGCAAAGACTCTTTCTACTCCGCCATCCGTTCGTGACCTACGTCTACGACTCGTTCGTATACCGCGATACTTTCTACATCATCACCGAACGTTGCGACAATTCACTTGCCCAGCTCTTCGCGGAGCCGTGGTTCCACGGGCACGTCTGGCTTATGCCAGTGGCCCGCTGCCTTTTGCAGGCCGTCAACTTCATTCACAATGCAGGATTCGCCCACCAGGACATCCATCTCGGGAACGTGTTTGTCGCAACCGTGAGAAACGAAATGAACCCCGAGGATCCAGGGGCAGCCCAATTCAAGTTAGGCGACCTAGGCATCACCAAACTCCTCAGCGATCTAAGCCCACAAAACACACGGGCAAAATGGATGCTCCCGCCAGAGGTCATTAACCCTTCCGAATTCGGCCCTATCGAGCACAGGACCGACATCTACCACTGTGGCCTGCTCCTCCTCCAGCTAGCCTACTCGACCGAGATGCGATTCACACAGGAAGAGACCCTAGCAGGGAAGCCGCGAGAAATGGCCACGCAGCTACCGGCGCCGCTCAACTTCGCACTGGAAAAAGCCCTCAGACGGCATGCGGCGATGCGGACAGGAACCGCACAGGAACTCTGGCGCGACCTCAATTCTCCAGGCCCCGGCGCCGCAGAACTCATTACCCCGGACCCAGCAGAGCCAAGGCCACCCGACACCCCAAAAGCAAGTGAACAGCCCTCGGCTCCAGCCCCACCGGAAGGCGACCGAAAATAAGCTGTCCCCTGTCCAACCGCCTCCCTCACCGCCGCGGCTCGCTGACCGTCTCCGCAGGCCAACGCTTGTCGATGATTTCGAGGAGACGATGCGCTTGCTCGACGGCGCGCCACCGGAAGTGTTCCGTCAGAAACTCCTGGCTCGGGTCCGGCGCATCCTTTTCCATCAGCGGCAAAAGCTTCCGCGCGCAAAGTAGCGTAGCTGCAAACAGAATGGCGTGCTTCCGCTGTTCGTCCATGGTGTCCTCGTTGTCTGATTTGTCGTGCAGGTAGAGGAGGGACCCACATTCTACTTTTCAAGCCGCCTGGTGTCCAACGCACTCTGTGTTGTATCGTAAGCCAGAAACCTCATCGCTGCCGAGGTGTCCCATTAAAGGGGGACCTGCAGAGGACGCGTCCCGTGGAAGGAACAAAGATCAAAGCACGAATCGACGAACTCTTAAGCGCGCCTGGAAGGGGAATGGGCCACGAGGCGGAGCTCGCAGCCGAACTGTATCAAGGAACCCTAACCATGCTGCAACTCACACACGGCAAGAACAGCCCTCAGATTACGGCCTTCAAAGACCTAATCGCATCGCATCAAAAGTCCAAGGACGCGCCGATCCGAATCTGGAGGGGAGTTGCCGACAGTGCGCGCGGTGTGCTCACGAGCCTAAGGCGCGAGGTCGACGAAGGGCTAGTCGGCGGCCTACGCCGCCAAATCACCGGAGAGGTTCTCGGCGACCTTCTACAGCTGGCAAACGAAGCGCTCGCGCAAAACACAGAGGACAGCAAGAACGTCGCTGCCGTCTTGGCGGCGGCCGCATTTGAAGACACCATCCGACGACTAGGCGCAGCCTACTGCGGCATTCACGCACCAGTCGCGCTATCGGACATTGTGACCCAACTCAAGGACGCGAACGTTCTCAAAGGCTCCCAGGTTGGCGTAGTGCAGTCTCACCTCCAATTTCGGAACCATGCGCTACACGCAGACTGGACAAAGATTGATAAGGTCGCGGTCGCCACCGCGATCTCTCTCGTCCAAGAGCTTCTCCTAAAACACTTCTCGTAACCCAAGGCTACGAAACCGCGCCCACGCAACCCTCCGTTGCGCTCCGTCCCTCCCTCCGTCCGCGCCACCCTCTGGACACCACACCCAAACCGCAGAATGGTATCCTCGCAACATCGCGAAGTCGGAAAAATGACCACTATCAAAGCCAAAGCCGGCGTGCCTGGAACAGGCAGCACAATGAACTCCTCGCCGCCCTATGGTGAACAGGTTCGACCGTGATATTTCTGGAACGGCCAATCACGTGCCAGCACATCCGCGATGTTTGCGCCCGGTTCAACGAGGGGCTGCGGGTCGAGTACAAGGCCACGTTCGACGCGAGCGTTCGGGCGCAGCTCCCGAAAATCGTGTCGTCGTTCGCAAACTCTCAGGGCGGCGTGCTCGTCGTGGGCGTGCGCGCCACCAACGGTGTCCCGCAGCCCCGGATAGACGGCTTTCTGCCCGCCCCCCGCGAGGAATTTCCACTCACTGTGGAGAACATCTGCCTGCAGAACATCAATCCGCCAGTGCTTCCGCGGACCGAGGTGGTCCAGAGCGACGTGGCGAACCACGTGTTCCTCGTGATCGAAACAGACGAGAGCGCCGAGGCTCCTCACGCAATCGAAAACTCGACGAAGGTCTACGTGAGGACCGGCAACGCATCCAACCCTTACGAGCTCGCGGAAGTCGACCTTATCGTCGACCTGCTGCAGCGGAGGCGGGAACCGCTCGAAAGAAGGGACCGCCTGCTCACGTCCGCGGAACGCCGGTCGGACCAAGCCCAAGCCGTTCCGCGAAATGTCCCCTACCTGCAGGTCAGCGTCTGCCCTCAGTTTCCGAGAGCGCCGTTGTGTTCTTCAAGTAATGCTTGGGACTTCCTCCTTGAAACGACCCATCGGGGAGTTGGACTCATTCCCGCCAACTCGATGAAGAGAGTTCCTGACGGCGTGGCCAGCCTGACCTACTCGCAGGCGCCGCGCGTCCCAGCGCAGTACGTCGAGCTGAGCAAGTACGGTCTGCTTTACGCCGCGAGGCACTTTTCGCTATTTCGGGAAGGCGATGGACCTGAGCAGCTTCATTTTTCCGGCCTACTACAAATCTTGCTTAGACTAACCGCCGCAGCGGACCGCTTCTACAACACCTGCGGTTATCGCGGAAACGTGTTGGTCCGGGCATCCGTTCATGGGGTTCTCGTAAGGTACATGCGCTTCATACCCGCCGATCCCTACGGTTTCGGCCCTGGCCTTGACGACTTTCGGTGCTTCACCGATGCTGTCACGGCAGAGCGTCTGCTTAGCGTGGACGAGCTGCGCTTGCGAAGAGTCGACGTGCTGACGGAGATTCTGTCGGAGATAGCCTGGGCATTTTGGCAATCAAACCAGAACTTTCCTGCGGCCCAACTGAGGGCTCAAGTCCAGGGATTAATCTGACCGGCGTGGCCGCACGCGGTGTCCCCCCCAGCCAACACCACCTGCTCCGCCCTCCGTTGCGCTCCGTCCCTCCCTCCGTCCGCGCAACCCCACCGCATTCAGGTATGCTGCTTCCAACGAGCGAGGCATCCAATGTCCAGAGTCGTTCCTAGCCAAGTCGTGGCTTTCATCGACGCCTTTCCCGCTCTTGATGGCCGTCGCGAGATCGACAGGGCTTACCTTTTCGGACTCGCCGACCTCCTCACGGAGATACCTAGCCAGCTTCTCATTATGGACCCGCCCACTCACGCGTCGTTCATCTGCTCCAGAGCGCGCGTCAGAGAGACAGTTTCCGCCTGGAACGCCGCAGCATCCGCAGGGTCAAACGCGAGAGGCTACATCTCTCCCGCGACGGAGTCTGCAATTCAGGGAATCCGCGCTGGACTTGCTCGATGCCCGGACGAGTCGCCCACAACCGCCATGCGCGCCCTCACCTTCATCACGGACCCAGACCTCAGAACAAGTCTCCACAAGGACATAGGAGCCATCGACCAAGCATTGTCCAACGGAGAATGGAAAGCCGCAAACGTCCTCGCCGGCTCCGCAATCGAGGCCCTACTTCTGTGGAAGCTCCAGCAACGGCCATCGGTGGACATCATCAACACCATCGCAGCTCTTCGAGGCAGCGGAGAACTGACCAGGCAGCCCGACCCAAACCTAGAACGTTGGGACCTTCACGAGTTCACCGAAGTCGCAGCCCATCTCGGAATCATCAAACCCGACACCACAACCGAAACCAGACTCGCCAGAGAATTCCGCAACCTGATCCATCCCGGTCGCGCTCAACGCCTAGCCCAGAACTGTGATCGCGGCACTGCTCTGTCATGCGTTGCGGCTCTCGAACACGTCGTCAGAGACCTCACGTAGTCTCAGCCCCACTGACTCCGGTCAGGCCCTCGCGCACAGTCACGCGGCGCCTCAACTCATCGACCTTAGCTGCTCGCCGGGCGCCATCTTCCCAATCGCGCGGGCCCCAACACCCAACCGCGCTCATTCCATTTGGCCTTCCTCTTGAACGCTCGCCAATTCTTCCAATAAATCGCCGCTCAGCGCTTACCAATAAAGTCGCGTCAAATTTTTCTAGTCCGAAAGTTTCGGTACAAAAACTGTCCTTTCGTATCGGAGCCTTTGAAACGGTTTGCTGTGACCCTTGGCGTGTAAATGGAGGTGCGACCGTGAACAAGCCCGAGCCGGTCAAAATCGAAGTAACAACCAGGACCATAACGCACACGATCGTTTCGGGCAAATGGCATTTCTACACCTCCACCGAAAGCAAACTATGCCGAGCGGCCAACCCGCTCCGAAAGGAAAGTAACAGCATGAGCACCGAAACCAACGCAGTCGGTCCCGTCAAGTCGTGGACTCCCGAGCAGAACGCCGCGATAGACGGGCTACAGCAAAAGCTCGGCTGGTCCCGTGTCCAGGCAATCCACAAACTACGCCAGGGTGAGAAAGCCGGTAAGACCCCCGCACTGGTCCTGGCCGAGGCGACCGCACCCAAACAGAAACCAGCGGCCAAGGCGAACGCGAAACGCGAACCGAAGGCAAAGCGGGAACCGAAGGCCAAGAAGAGCGCCGGGCCGAAAGAACCAGCGTTCTCCACTAAGCCCGCTGGCAAGGGAGACACCTACACCGTCGAAGGTCGCGGCGGTAAGTACGACAAGCAACTCGTTGTGAACCTCTACATGGACGGCGTAAAGACCCCGAGCGAAATTGCCAAGCTCGGCTTGGCCGGTATCAAGGGGATCAGCCCTGTCTACTGTCACCGCATCCTGTTCGGCAACGAAGTGTCCGGTGGCATTAACAAGGGCCAAGCTGCTCGCCGGAAAGAACAGGCCGCTCGCGACAAGGCGTGGGCTGCCGAGAAGGTCGCCGACAAAAAGGCGAGCAAGTAAGCAGGGGTTCACAAAGGGCCGGGTAAACCTTCGGGTTCCCGGCCCTTCGTGTCTCCGGTCACGAACTAGGGCGGTAACACTGGGCGGTTAACTTGCCTAGGGGCAATGGTCGTACCTCCTACAGCCCACTCCTACGGGCTGGCTACGACTCCGGGGATCGAAGTACGGCGCGTGCTTCGATCCCTAACCTTTTAGTAGGGATTCATTTCGTCGTACTCTTCCTTGATACGCCGCTCCATCTCGCGGATCTTTTCGACCGGAGGCGGTGGGCAATTCCTCCAAATCCAACGCGACTGGTTTTCTGATTGAACCTTCGCCGTGGCCCATCGGCAGTTACCCGGTTCGTAGTGTCCTCTTGGGTTGACGCGGTCTAGCGTTTTACCGAGCGGCCGTGGCCCCATGTCGCGGAGGAAGTTTAGAAATCCCTGACCACGAGGTTCGCTCTCACGCCAGCGTTGGCAAACCCGGATACCATCACCACCATATCTATCGTAAAACTGAAACTTCTTATCGTGGCACCGCTGAACCGCCATTTTCCAACTCGCGTATTCCCGAGTGAAAAGGAAACGTACCGTACCGTCCTTCCTCTGGATTGAGCGTGTGTGCCCGTGAACCGACGTTGGCCGGATGCGGCGAACCGCAATCACTTTGCCATCAGGACGAGTCCAGTAGCTGACCATCATGCGACGGCACATGCCACAATCGCGCTGCACACCGGAGGAAAGAAGGGAGCGCCAAACGTCCAGCAGGTTCCCACACGTGCAGCTACACTCAAAAATATCTTCAGCAATTTGTCTTCGGATTGTGAGCAGGCCAAATTTTCGATCCTTGAAGGACACGGCGGGGCCTCCAAGGGTTCCGCACCGTGTTACCACCCAGAGACAGCAACGCCCGGTTCCGCGTCTTGCGGTTCCGGGCGGTTGACTGGTTGAAAGTTTTCGTTGTGCCCTCAGCGCCGCGTCTTGCGGAACCGTAGGCGCTGGGGTTCACGAATGAGCGTTTTCGATGAGCACGAACGGCGACTGCGCCGCGTTGCTCCAATCGGTGTAGAGAATCGCACCGTCGGCTTGCAGGTACGACCGCAAACCAATGAGTCCGTTCTCGACGAGGCCCGGAGCTTCTTTGTAAGCCATGACGCCGCTCAGTGACCCCATGACGATGCGGGTGGCCCAGTAAGACAGGTCTCCCAACACGACAGGGTACTTCGGCGCGGAGCCGTTACCAACGTTGTCCATGGAAGGGCAAATGCGAACACGGAAGCCCATGATGCAGGGCCAGCCTTGCTCGTATGTCACCAGACGAAGCGGGCGACCGTTCTTGTCCAGAAGGGTTTCGAGGTAGCCCAAGGTCTTTTTGTTCATGAGCCATGCCGCCTTCGGACTGTTGGCGTAGGCATCGTCAAGTTTCTCGATTGCGTTGGCAAAATCTTGCGAACCGAGAGAGTTGTACCCGGCAGCGGAACTGCCATCGTTGGGTGCGGAACCTACGGCAATCACCGTAGGCGCAGCATTCGCAACGAGGGAAGTCACGAGACCGAGCGGTTTGCTGCCACCGTCGCCGACTACCAAGTCACGGCCAATGCCACGAGCAAGACGGTCACGCGAGAAGGTGTTGAAGAGTTTGACCACCGACATATTCTGTTGGAGGTCTTGCATTGCTTCGATGCTGGCGGTGTACCTTGGCGTTTTGTAACTGTACCCGCCGAGAACAACGTGATTCGGCGACGCGATGTCGGTTGCCGTTTGGCTCCCGCCTTCACCGACTACGGAGGCCACCGACGCGGTGTCGTCCACGACCGGAATCGGCAGTGGTGCCGCGTTGGTGGAACGAATCATTGTGACCGCGTCGTCGTCAAATAGCGCATCGTGTTGTTTTAGCGCAAAGACAACTTCGTCACGCCAGGCATTCGGCACAAAATAGCCGAGCCCTGTAAACGTTCCGATGCGAGCGAGCGGGTCGCCTTCAACGTCACGCTTTTCAGGGTTGCTGGCGTATTCGCTCCACGCTCTGGCTTCTGGGTTTTCAGCGGTCTTTGCAGGCAGCTTGACGCCACCACGTTTCGCGGCGTCCTCACGGTAGAAGTCCTCCACTTCTTCGACGGCCACACCCGAACGGATAGCTGCGCATGCGGTCTGTAGGAACGCAAAGCGCCGTTTCTCCTGTGGTGTGTGCGTCGGTTTGTTGCTGAGGTCGTTCAACTCTTGGAGGTACGAGTTGAATGCCCCGATGTTCATCTTCATTGGACACACTCCCTAGTTTGTGCCGGTATTGTTCGCCGGCTCGTCTTTTCGCCCGTTACCCGAGCAGAAATTCCGTAAGGGCGCGGCGACGTTGCACTACGCTCCTACCTGCGGCGCTCTTGTTGAACTCGTCTACCTCGTATGCGGCCAGCCATTCGTTGACGGTCGCTACTTCGGGGTCAAGCCCAAGGCTTGCACATACGGAACGCCACACGCGGTCTTGCCGCCAGGGCCGAGACTTACCTGCAATCCGGCTCCGCACTTCTACCAAGTCCACGTCACTGCGGATTCCAACGTGTGTGTTGTCATAAGCGGGGTTTGAAACGATGGACACGTCATGCAGCGATTTGACGCTGCGAACCGTCCGCATCAGGTAATCGCCGTGGTCTTCCCATTCGTCTTCCCCAGCAACGAAACCAAAGGAGCACTCGCACATATCACCGCGCCGAACTTGTTCGTAGATGTCGCGGTGGTGCGAAATGTTCGGCGACAACTCAACTTGGAACTCAAGTCCGTGGCCGTCGGATTTCAATTTCAGTGTTCGCGGGGTTCTGCCAAGGAGTTTGCTTGGGTCGTGGTTCACCAGTGCCACGCAATCCAGGGCGTCGTCATCCAGGGCGTCGTTGAAGGCACCCGGCGCAAGCACTTCCCTAAAACTGCCGTGCTTCCCATTCATTAGTTTGGAGACAACGCCGTAGCGTGCGGCGTAGCCGCCAAGAACCATGTCGCCGTTGGCGGCTGTGCGAACCTCTAACTTGTTGCTGCTGAAAAATCGCGCGTCCATGTTTACGACCCTCCACTCTTCCCGGACGTGTTCACGATGATTTGTTTGTTCACGTCGGCCAAAATGGATTTCTTCATGTCGGTGCCGACTGGCCCGTTGCTCAACTTCTGCGGCCGGACGATAGGAGGTGGCGTTTCATTGCCGCGTGGTTTGACTAGGTTGCTCATTTCTTCCTCAATTCGTAATTGCGCTGCCACGGGCTTGTAGTTGCTCCCATCCACGGGCTAACGCCAGGTATGGGAGGCGTGGACGCCGAAACTTGTGGAGCCGCCACTTTGGCCGGCTTCTTTCTCTTGCTGGCCCACTCGGCGTAGAGCCGCAGATATTCCTCGGCGACGTGCGGTGGGCAAGTTTGTTGGCGAAGACCAGGCACGTACGAACGGCACTTGAGATGGGACATGCCGTCCATGCTTGAGTGGTGACCAAAGTTACCGCCGCCAACCCACGAGATAACCGGAGGCGTTTGGTAGTCCTCGATGACATGGCCGCGCCCAACAGACCACTCAACGGTGACTTCAGGGCCGGGGATGGGCACGACTTCTTGAACGGTTCCTGTTGCGACGAGTGCTTTTCCGATTCCGCTTGGGGCGTGAAATTCTTCGCCTGTTTCTTTATTGACGAGATGCATGGCAGGTTTCTCCTTGTTTTGGCGGTGAGTCCGCCCAACGTCACGGGCAGGTGTTAGGGCTTGAGCGTGGGTTATGGCCGGAGGTGTTTGGCAGGAGCAGTCACAGAAACCGCACCAAATTAGGATTTCAAATCGCGGCCTCGGACGTAGGACTGGCGAGCGGTTGTCATGGGCTTGCCAGGGGAATTGCTCTACCCCCACGGGGCAAGGACTTAGCGTCGATTTCGCGGAGCGTTTCTGCAGTGTTTACTTGGTGTTTCGACGTGTTGGTCGGTCGAATTCGCTACGGAGAACGAGCTTGTCCGCGCGAAGGACAGGAGGTTTAATTGCGAGATGGCGTGAATCTGCGCAGGAGAGGAAGGGTTTTACCGGCTAGGTCCAACTTTACCGGTTAGTGCGTTAACCACGACTTAGGCGATTATTTCCGAGCAGGTGACAATCCACACTTGAAATAGTAAGCGCGTGAGTTACACTCGCCATCGTTGATGAATGCATGTGAAAGCCATTCTTGGAAAGAAGCAGCCATGAACAGCAACAACAGGCTTCCAGTCCTGATGCCGATACTCGCTTTACAACTCGTATGTGGCTGCGGTGGCGGTTCACAATCTAGCGGCAGTATGTTCCCTCCCGACATCAGCGGTAGCTACACAATCACACTCGTGGGCAGCAGCGGGGGTTCAGCTATCCTGCATAGCACGCTCAAGCAGTCCCAGTGGACTCTGTGCAACGGCAACTTGATATGCAACGGATCCACTTATATAAACAATATGACTGGCAGCTTCACACTCTCTTGGTGCAATGCTGACACGCTCAACGGCACGGCGCAGCTGTTCTTCACTCCAGCCAGCGCAAGCGCTCCTGCAAGTCCCGAAAGCATCGCGTTTGCCGTCGGCGACGTCACGACTTCAAACAACATCTTTACCGCGAGTTCGAGCGACTTCTCGAAGCTGGCAGGAATCTGGGAGTTAGGGTCAGGGTACACTTGTGTACCCATACCGTCGGGCACACTAACGTGGACAGCTGTAAAGAACTGATAGCTGCTTCAAAAAAAGAGTTGAACCTAAATTGAGCGATTTTTTGATTGTTGTCCAGTTTTTGACCCAGAAAGGACAAGAATCAGTCTGCTTTCGGTGTAACCGCCGGGCAGAAATGGTTCGAGTGTGGGCAGCGGAGCGAGAGAACGACTTTGGGAGGGACCTGCTGCCGATCTAGGCCGCGATCCGCAGAAGTTGTGAGACACCTGTCCTTCTCTACTTCAGTTCTTATTCCAGTTGACGATCAGTCTGCGTGCGAGCGATTAGCTTGGTTGGGGAATGGGAACGGCGTTTTGGCAGCGCGTCCATAGGATCTGGAGTTTCAAGCTATCCATGGCCGCTTGGGTGACTTTCAGAATGACTTCATGACCGGTCCTCACCACCTTGGCTGCCAAATCGATGAGTTTGCGCCGCAGTGTCGTGGCGTAACTGTGGATGGGCAAGATGTCCTTCAGGTTATCCTCTTTA
>WNGI01007403.1_pt1 | contig 15448 bp, 20 predicted proteins | sample 5400621 | NCBI WGS metagenome assembly WNGI01 (sample SAMN13153374, study PRJNA577476) | soil metagenome | isolation source: 20 cm soil or saprolite under Garry oak tree replicate 1 | place: USA:California | collected 2016-06-15 | reverse complement strand
GACCGAGGCGCAGGCGCTGCTGCTCGAGAATACGCTCATCAAGGAGCATCAGCCGCGGTTCAACATCCGGCTGCGCGACGACAAGAGCTATCCGCAGATCGCCGTGACCCTGGGCGAGCCGTTTCCACGCGTGCTGGTCGTGCGGCGGGTCACAATTCCGGGCGCCCGCTACTTCGGTCCCTACACCGACGTCGCGACGCTCCGGCAGACGTTGAAAATCGTCCGCCGGATATTCACAGTCCGGTCCTGCTCCTGGCATCTGCCGGACGAGGCGCCGGACCGGCCCTGTCTGGACTTCCATATCGAGCGCTGCAAGGCGCCGTGCGTCGGTTATCAGAGCGTCGAGGATTACCGGCGCATGATCGATGACGTCCTCCTGTTTCTGTCCGGTAAAACGCTCGACGTGCGGACCGGGCTGCGCGAGCGCATGCACAAGGCCAGCGACGCGCAGGACTACGAGCGGGCGGCGCAGCTTCGCGATGCGCTCAAGTGGCTGGATCAGCTCGAGCAGCCGCAGACCGTGGAGGTCGTCGGGGGTGGCGACGCCGACGCGATCAGTCTCGCCCGCGATGGTGACGATGCCGTGGGGGTGATCCTCCGGATTCGCGACGGCAGGCTCATCGCGCGCGAGCATCGCTTCCTCGAGCATGTCGAGCATGCTCCCGAAGGCGAAGTGCTCCGGACATTCCTGGTGGGCTACTATCTCCCACTCGAGCAGCGCGCCCAGCGCGTCGTGCTCCCGTTTGCGCCCGCCGATCTGGACGCGCTCCGCGAGCTGGCACCCGGTGTCGAGTTTGCGGTGCCGCAGCGCGGATCGGCCGCGAAGCTGGTCGAGCTAGCGGATCAGAACGCGCGCCACCTGCTCGACAGCTTCAAGATCGAGGCGTTCGACATCGATGAGCGCGCGGCCGATCCCGTGTTTTCCCTCGGCCGCGACCTTGGTCTGCCCGTGGTCCCCCGGGCGATGGTGTGCATCGATATCTCGACCAATCAGGGTCGGGACACGGTAGGCTCGCTCGTGTGGTTCGAGGGTGGCCGCCCCCGCAAGGCGGAATACCGGCGATATCGGATCAAAGGTGTAGAAGGAATCGATGATTTCGCCGCGATGAAGGAAGTGGTGACGCGCTTTCTTGCTCGCCGCATTGCGGAGAACAAGCAGATTCCGGACTTGATCGTGATCGACGGAGGCAAAGGCCAATTGGCGGCCGCAGTCGAAGCGGCGCGCGCCCAGGGACAGGAGCGTCTGCCGATCGTGAGTCTCGCGAAACGGGAAGAGGAAGTCTTTGTGCAGGAGTCCGGCGAGCCGCTCCGGCTCTCCCGGCGCAGCCCGTCGCTCAAGCTCCTGCAGCGGGCGCGGGACGAAGCCCACCGCTTCGCGGTCACCTACAGCCGCAAACGCCGGGCGCAGCGCACCATCACGTCGGAGCTGCTGCGAATCCCGGGGATCGGGCCGGCGCGCCGGCGGCTCCTGCTGGAGCGCTTCGGTTCACTCGCCGGCGTGCGTACCGCGACGCCCGCGGAGATCGCCGCCCTGCCGGGATTCTCCACCAAGCTGGCGGACCGGATCCTCGACCGGTTGCATCAGCGCGCGTGACCACCTGGACACTGGAGTGCTCGGCGTGCGAACCCGTGCGCGCGCGCGATGCGGACGGATTTCCCGGTGTGTGCGAGGTCTGCGGGTCCCCGTACCTGGTCCGCTACGCCACGCTCCCAGGGCCTGAAGCGAAGACGCAGCTGCTTCGCCGGCGTTGGACGATGTGGCGCTATGACGAGTGGCTGCCACTCGGCGAAGGCGAGCACGCCGTCACACTCGGCGAGGGTGGCACGCCGCTGCTCAAAGTCGAGCGCGTCGCCGCGCGCCAGGGTTTCGACCAACTCTGGGTCAAGGACGAAGGCACGAACCCCACGGGATCGTTCAAGGCCCGAGGACTGGCCGCTGCCGTCACGCGCGCAGTGCTGGCAGGAGCGAAAGAGTTCGTCGTGCCGACCGCCGGCAATGCGGGGATCGCGCTCGCCGCGTACGCGACCCGCGCGGGTGCGACGGCGCGGGTGTACGCGCCTGCCACGACGCCGCGCCCCATCTTGGATCAGATCCGCGCGTTCGGCGGAGATCTGATCCTGCTCGATGGGCACATCGGCGACTGCGGTATTGCGGCTCGGCTGCACGCCACGAATACCGGTGCCATCGACGTCTCCACCCTGAGAGAGCCGTATCGCATCGAGGGCAAGAAGACGCTCGGCCTCGAGTTGGCCGAGCAGTTTGGATGGACGCTGCCGGACGCGATCATCTATCCGACCGGCGGCGGGACGGGCTTGATCGGCATGTGGAAGGCGTTCCAGGAGCTGCGCCAAGGCGGCTGGCTGCGCGGGCCGTTGCCCCGGATGTACACGGTGCAAGCGAGCGGCTGCGCTCCGGTCGTGCAGGCATTCGAATCGGGCGCCGAGCGATGCGAGTCGTGGCCCGATCCCAAAACCGTAGCGGCTGGTTTGCGCGTGCCCGCGCCGCTTGGTGATCGGCTCATGCTGCGGGCGTTGCGCGACAGCGGCGGCGGCGCTGTCGCGGTGAGCGACGAAGCTCTGGGGGCGGCCGCGCGCGAGTTGCAGCTCGCTGAGGGGATCGATGCTTCGCCAGAGGGTGGAGCGGCGTTGTCAGGTGCCGTCGCGCTCAAAAACAAAGGTGTGTTGCGTCCCGAGCAGCGCATCGTCCTGTTCAACACAGGGGCCGGGTGGCTCTACAGGACCTAAGCTGTTTATATTCCAATACTTCGGCACATGCGCATCGCTATCCTGGATCCAGCCGCTGGTATCAGCGGCGACATGACGTTAGGGGCTCTCCTCTCGCTGGGACTGCCCGTTTCCTGGCTCGAGGAATTGCCGAAACGGCTGGGCCTCGGCGACGTCCGTGTTACGGTTCGAGACGTTCGCCGCTCCGGTATTACGTGCAAGCAAGTCGAGTTCGGCATCCCGGAACAGCCGCACGGCCGCCACGTCGGTGAGCTGGTGCGACTCGTCGAGCGGGCTCCGGTCTCTGACTGGGTCAAGGAACGCGCCGTGCGCGCCTTCCAATTGGTGGGCGAGGCCGAGGGTCGAGTCCATGGCGTCGCTCCGGAAAAAGTGCACCTGCATGAGGTCGGAGCGGTGGACGCGGTCCTCGATATCGTCGGTGGCATCGAAGGGTTCGAACGACTCGACGCTCAAGCCGTCTATCACCTTCCGGTCGCGGTGGGGCAGGGGTGGGTGGAGGCGGCGCATGGTCGCCTGCCGGTTCCCGCGCCAGCCACGGCGATCCTGCTCGAGGGGCTGGAAATTGCCGGCGGGGCGGGACCTGTGGAAGGCGAGGCGACCACTCCCACCGGCGCCGCGCTGCTCCGCGTACTATCGGCAGGCGCGCCGCCGGACCGTTGGCGCATGGTTGGCAGCGGGTGGGGCGCCGGTCAGCGCGATCCCAAACACTATCCGAACGCGTTGCGCATTCTGATCGCCGAGGTCGCGGCGGAGGCCGGACGCGTGGTGCTGCTCGCCACCGACGTGGACGACATGAGTCCAGAATATGTGGAGCCGCTGCGCCAGGCCCTGGTCCAGGCGGGCGCGCTCGACGTGCAGACATGGCCGGTGCAGATGAAGAAGGGCCGCCAGGGGTTCCGGGTGGAGGTCATGGCGCCTGAGGCGCTCGCGGACGCGGTGACCGCCGAGCTCTTCCGGCACAGCACCACGGCCGGCGTGCGCCGCTGGGTTGCGGAGCGGGTCACGCTGCCGCGACATCAGCTCACGGTACGACTGGACGGCGTGGCGGTGCGGGTCAAGGTGCTGGATGGCGGCCAGCCCAGAGTGAAGCCAGAATACGACGATGTGTTGGCGGCGGCGCAGGCCTTGGGCCGTCCGCCACTCGAGGTGGCGCGCGCCGTGGAGCGCGACGCCGAGGCTCTCATCGCGAAATCCAAGGAGTGAACGTGCGAACGGTTCGCAATCTCACGGCAATCCTGTTTACCGCAGTCACGATCCCGGTCGCGGCGCAGCAGCAATCGCCAGCTGGACGGTGGGCGGACGCAAAATGTGACCTGAAGCCAGGCCACGTTCTGGTGAATCAGGGTCTGTTGTTTTTGAAGAGCGCGACGACGACGAAGTTTGACGATCAGAAGAAGAAAGACCTGGCTGACGCCCAGCGCGTGCTGACGCAGGCCGTGACCGGCGACCAGAATAAGAATCCGGCTGCGTGGTACTACCTGGGCCGCTATTACATCATGACGAACGACGCAGTTGGCACCGACTCGGCATTCACGCATGCGCAGGCGTTGAAACCGGAGTGCAAGGGCGACATGGATTTGTGGCGGCGGTATGTGTGGGTGCCCACGTTCAACGCCGGGATCGCGGCGTGGCAGGCGAACAACCTCGATTCTGCCATCCGTTCCTTCGAGCGCGCGAACGCGCTGCTCGCCGACGAGCCGACCGGCCTCAAGTACGTCGCGACGCTGTTCTTCAACACCGGCAAGTCCGATTCCGCGGTCATCTATTTCCGGCGGGCCGCGAACGTGGCGGCGACGGATCCCAAGTTCGCGCAGGACCGCAAGGACGCGCTGTACAACCTCGGCCGCATTCAGCAAAGCCTGGGGCAGCTGCCCGAGGCGCAGGCGACCTATCGCGAGTTTCTGGTTCTATATCCCAACGATGCCGAAATCATGGCGGCGTTGGGCGGCGTCTACATGCAGAAGGGCGCCAAGGACAGCGCCTACCGCGACAGTGCCTTCACGATTTACCGGCAAATCGTCAGCAAGGGCGACTCAATGGGTTACTACCAGCTCTATCGAGTCGGCGCCGAGATCTCCGGGAGCGTGCCGGAAGACCCTGACACGTCCGTCGCAGGCAGCAGTTGCCGCCGGGAAGCTCGTGCCAGCCGTCCGCCGCTGACCGCCGCGAGGATTCGCGCGCGTTGCGACTCTGTGACGACCGGCATGGCCAAGACGTATCTCGCGAACTCGCACGCGGCGTTCTCGCTCGCCGCGCAGGCGCTCGATGCGAGTCTGAAGGTCAACCCGTATTACCGGGAGAGCCTGATCTTCCGAGCCAACACCGCCCTCGGCCTGCACGATTCGGTGACGGCGCTGGCGATGTCGCGCCGCCTGATAGCGGTCGATCCGATGAACCGCACCGGCATCAAGATCATGGCGTACGCGCAGCAACAGAACGGCAAGATCGACTCGGCGCTGTACTACTACAGACTGAGCGACTCGCTCCTGATCGGGGACGTCGCGGTAACCCAGTTCGACTCGACCGACACAGGCCGGGACGTGAAGGGGGTCGTGACGAACACGCGGGAGAAGCCGAACGCGCCGTACAAGCTCGTGTTCGAGTTCCTGGACTTGAAGGGCGAGGTGGTTGCGAGGGACACCGTACAGGTAGACGTTGACAGCGGGCGGGGTGTGGGAACACATTCCGCCCAGACTGCGGGCGTAATTCAGGGGTAGAATGCCAGCTTCCCAAGCTGGACGTCACGGGTTCGAATCCCGTCGCCCGCTCTAGACTTACGCGATTCTGGTACCGCTCGAATCGCAAACTGTGTGACAAACTGTGGGACCGGAAGCAGAAAACCCGGCTCAATGTGAGCTGAGCGCGTCCCACGGTTCGTCTCCCGGTCATTTCCCGTCGCGATGTCGAACCCTCAACAGAATGACCTCATGACAGTCTGCGTTGGCGCCATTTGTGATTCTGGGAAATCGGCGGTGGTCGCGGCGGATCGCATGGTGACGTTCGGACCGCCGATGATGCTCACTACAGAGCCGCCGGCATTGAGCAAGATTCAAAAGCTGAGCGAGCGCGTCGTGCTCGCGTTTTCTGGATCCGTTCCCGACGGGGAGGAGTTTCTTGCGCTCACCCGCGCAAGAATCGGTGCCGTACCGAAGCAGCCGATGTCAGCGATCGCGGATGCGGCGAAGATCGCCTACGCGGAACTGAAGAAAAAGCGCGCCGAAGAAACGATACTAACTCCACTCCTGGGGGTTAATTTTGCCGGACTTCAAAGCCTCATCGCACAGTCGGCTGCTTCCCAAGTTCTTCAACAGGTCTTTGGCATGTTGCATGGACACAACCTGCAACTTGAGGCACTTATTGCAGGAAGCGACGACACCGGGCACCACCTATTCGTAGCGAGTCACCCAGGGCAGGTGCTTGCGATGAACTCGACGGGGTTTACGGCGGTAGGCTCCGGCGCGCTTCATGCAGCAATTCGCCTGTCCCTGGGCCAACATACGCCGAACACCTCGCTGATTGATGGCGTATACAATGTTTACGAAGCCAAGCGAGCGGCTGAGGTTGCACCGGGCGTCGGTAAAATGACCGACATCGCCATTCTGAAGGACGGCGCTATATTCGACGCGCCAGAATCAATGTTTAAACTGCTCGAAGAGCTGCACAAGGAACGACCGGGACTCGCAAAGGAAGAACAGGGGAAGCTGAAGGCGGCATGCAATGAATGCTTTAAGCCCACAGCATAACTATCTACCGGAGCCACCGTCCGTTTTTGGCGCTGGCGGCATTCCGGATCCCAGTCTGCTCCAGCTCTGGAAGGCGGAACTAGAGTGGCGTAGCATCACCGGCTTTCCGCAGCCCGTCACACCTCCTCGACCAGAACCGCAGCCACCAGATCCCGAGAAACCCTAAGAGGCCCCGGTTCCCCCCGGGGCCTTCTTGCATGCCTAACGGTAGGAACGGTCCCCACAGTTTGTGACACGCTCTTTCAAGCGAGGTAGTCGCTGATGTACGGCCCGCTGCTGCCGAACTCCCATTGCGTGGTTGACGTGCTGGCGTAGGAAGCAATGCGGGCAACAGGCCCGAGCAGGTCCGGGATCGCCGGGCGCTCGATGTTCTGCTTCGTCTGGTCGCGCAAGTCGCGGAAACTCGGCCGCGCGTCCGCGCTGCTGACGGTGATCTGAAGAACGACGAGCGGCCACGGGTTCATGCGAGCTGCGCGTAGACCTGTTGGTTGGAAATTCCGAGCAGTTTCGCGCACACCGTGACGACAGCGGCGCGCCCGATCGGGCGATCGAAGTCAATGTCTCGGATCAGCAGCGGCACCCAGAGCGGCAGATTCTGGGCAGCCACGTGGGCGCGAGGGTCGCTTTCACGGTACTCGGCGACCGTCTCGCGGTCCAGATGATCGAAGAGCCACCGGCCGCATGCGTTGTGGACGCCGCGAAAAAAGTACCCAGTCACCACAAAGCGCAGCCCCGACGGTGACCCGCGCAGCTTCCCGCTGCCGGCCACTATGTAGAAGTGGCGGAGCCGGTGCTCGCGCTCCCACTCCGCGCCGCGAATCCCGCCGACCACCTCCACAAACGTCTTGCACGCCGAGCACGAGGTAGTGCGCTGATCTGACACAACATCCCCGCGTTTTAGAGAGGCAGATCCGACCATCCCGTAAGATACCTACCGACGTAGGGAAAACCTATCAAGGGAAAAATCGATTTTTTCTGGAGGGAGAAGATGACCACCGATCGGATTATCAGCGTGCGCCTCGGGCGGCCGGACTTTGTGCTCCTCCGCGGGCAAGCGCTCGCCGAGGGCAAGGCACTGAGTCAGTACGTCCGTGACGCGGCGGTCGCGAAGGCGCTCGAACCCGCAAAGCCGCGGCGATCGGAGGAGCCATGCGCGATCTCCCAGTAGAGGCACCGCAGGAATTGTGGCCCGACCATGCGACTACGATTCTCGCGGGTGCGGCGCTCGTGTGGGCCTGGAAAACCGCCGGGCTTCCCGGCTGGCCGTCGTTCATTCGTTGGTTCACGCCAGGCGCGAAGCAGCAGCAGCTCGGGATGTTCGACGAAGAAACCCGGAACGTCTGGCTGTCTACTGACCTCCGGGGCGACGAGCTACTTCGGACGATCGGACACGAGACGGAACACGCACGTCAGTACCATCGGCGCGAGGGGTTCAGCGAGGGCTATGCCATCGCCGCCGGCGAGCGATTCCTCGGGAAATGGTCGCAGCGCACGACGGATCTCCACGCCGCGGCAGAAGCGTCCGGTATCTCGCGGGGTCCGACGCAGCGCCTGCCGTTCCCTGGTCCTGACGACGACGCCCCCGCGGATCATCTCGCGCACCTGCGTGTGCTGGAAAAACGCGCCGCCGCCGCACGCTCCGCCTATTCCTTCGATCGAGGTTCAGCATGACGACGAAATCGACCAGCAACGGCCGCGCGGCAAAAGTGCTGGGACACATGCGGCAATTCGTAATCGACGGCCACATTGCTGGTGCAGTGCTCCGGGATCTGGGGCTCGACTACACCGGTGACGGCTTGGCGTTTGGCGAATACGCGGATGGGGTCCACGGGCTGCTCGTCGAAGCGAGGCTCGCGCAGGAATTCGGGTCAGACGCTGCCGACAAGAAGATTTCAAACTTCGTGGACGCTAGTTACGGCGCGGGAAACTGGAAGCCGAGGAAACCCCATCTCTGGGAACGTGGCGGGGGGGACGAAAGGCTAGACCAACTTTTTCAAGACCAGGACGCGGCCATTGAGGAAATGGAGCGGCTCAAGGCTGCGTTCTGGACCGCGCAGGATGATATGCGCGCCGCCAATCAGCAGTCGGATGTTTCTCCCGTAGTCGCGCGGGCCCTGACGGACAAGCTGAAGGGAGCGACGACCGCATGGGAGGAGTCCATGAAACACACGTCGCAAGCCCGCGCCAAGGTCACGACGCGACAGCTCTACCTCCAAGAAAACTTCCGACGCCGGCAGGCCGGGAAGGGCAAATGACACAGGTTGGGGTCCGGGCCAGCGTCTCTCCAACGCCCCCGGCGCAGGGGCTTGCCCCTGCGGGCGCTGGGAAGCGTCGCCCCGACCATCCAATATCACGGGGCCGGGTCGCGCTTGGACGCGCGGGTAACTCGCTTCCCCGCTTGGCCGCGGGGCGCGGGCCCGGCTTCTCTCACGTGAGGATCGCATGGCCGTCCTGAGCGAGCCGCAATTCTTGCCCGTCTCCACGGCGTCGAGCGGCAACACCACACTCGTGGCGGGTGTGGCCGGGCAGAAGGTTCGCGTGCTGGCGATGGTGATTGTCGCGGCCTCCGCGGTCGCGGCGAAGTTCGTCTCGGGCGCGAGCCCGGACTTGACCGGCGCCATGTCCTTGACGACGGGGCGTGCGGTGATGATCGGCAAACCCCCGTTTGGCATCATCGAGACCGCCGTGGGCGCGGCGCTCACGCTCAACCTGAGCGGGGCGGTGCAGACAAGCGGGTTCGTCGTGTACGCGTTGGTGACGTGAGCGACGCAGCCCAAGTGGTCACCGAGTTGGCGGCCGCGGCGTCGCCACGTCCGCCGGGCCGCCAGCGAATCGACGGCAGGTCGCGCACCAACGCGCCACCCGACTGACAACAAAAAGCCCCCGTCGGGAAACGGGGGCAAAGGAAACTTGTATGCGTGCGATGAAAATAGCGCGAGATGAGGAATCCTCGCAAGACGCGTTGCGCCGCTGGACGGAGCGCCGGCGCGAGATGCTGCTCGTCGAGCGGATCGAGCGACTCGCCGCCGCGGTCGAGCATCTGGCGGCCGCGATCGAAGGGAGACGGGCAGCGTGAGCGACGATGTGCTGAAGTTCCTCAGCGAGTCCGGCGTGTCGGCGCTCAATGAGTGGAGCACCACCACCACGACCGCGGAAGCTCTTCGGCGTTACGTCGCTTCCCTCAACGGCGCGGGCCCACTCGACACGGAGGCCGCCCGACTGGCCGCCGTGCGCGACCTGAAGGCGCACAAGGTCCGGGACGCGCACCGACTCGCTTCTGCAGCCTTTGCCGAGCGACTGACCGGGAACGGGAAGCACAGTGCGCCTCCCGCGCCGACCATCTACATCGATCCTTGGCCGGACCCCGTGGACGGTGCCGCGCTGCTCGAGGCGATCGCCGCCTGGTTCTCGGGTTACGTCCATCTTCCCAAACATGCAGCGCGCGTCCTGGCACTGTGGGTGAGCGCGACGTGGTTCGTCGGCGTGGCGGACTATGCGGCTCTGCTCCTCCTCCTGAGTGCGACGAAGCGCTGCGCCAAGAGCCTGCTCCTCGACTTGGTGAGTCGTCTGGTCCGCCGCGGCTACTTCACGTCAGGGACCGGGATTACCACGGCCGTTGTCTTCAGGCTCAACGAAAGCCGACAGCCGACGCTCTGCATTGACGAGGCCGAGAAGCTCGCCGGACGTCATGCGGATCGCGACCTGATCGGCATGCTGAATGCCGGCTATCGCCGCGGTGCCCGCGTTCAGCGCTGTATCGAGAAGAACGGCGACTATGAGATTCGCGAGTTCAACGCGTTCGGGTTCCGCGCCTTGGCCGCGATCGGCGCGCTCTGGGATACCATCGTTGACCGGGCGGTCGTGATTTGGCTTGAACGCAAACCGCAGGGTGTGACCGTGCGGCGGTTCGCGTCCAGGGTGGCCGATGGCGAAGGGGTCGCGCTTGCCCGTCAGTTGCGGCGCTGGTCAGAGGATCAGCACGCAGCGGTCGCGGAGGCCCTGCTGACGGCGCCGCGTCCTGACTGGCTCAATGATCGCTCGGCAGACAATTGGGCAACGCTGTTCGCGGTTGCTGCCGTGGCGGGGGCGCCTTGGCCGGAACGCGCCCTGGAGACCGCACAAGGGCTAGAGAACACGGCGGACGAGCGCGATCATGCGGAGTTGCTCGTGCATGACCTCTGGCGCCTCTGGAATGTCGAGGGTTGGTGTGACGCGGTGGCGTCGGGCGACCTAGTCGAGAAGCTCAAGGACTTGGAGACCTCCCCCTGGGGCGGCTATCGGGACGGGAGAGGCATCACGACGCACGGGCTCGCTGCGATGCTCAAGCCGCTCGGCGTGCGCCCCAGGTTGGCCCGGAACAAGACGGGGCTCGTGGTCCGTGGCTACTGGCTCGCCGACCTGAAGCCTCTATACACACGGTATCCCTCCCCGCCTCAACTGTTACAACTGGTACAAGAGTTACTGGCCGAAGCCGGTAGGGCGTGGGTCGTTCCTCCTGTATCACACGTAACACCTGTAACGGTTACGGCAGACGGCGAGGTAGACCCCGACGTAGTCGCCCGGGACGCCATGCGGGACGGTGCGTGAAGCGTCGCCCCGAGCCATTGAGCGAACTGACAGTACTCGACCGGGCTGGGGTCGCGCGCTGGTTGGGTGTCAGTGTACGGTCGGTCGAGAGGCTCGCACCTCCAGCCCTGCCGCTGGGTGATGGTACGAAGCGCTTCCTGATGCGCGACCTGCTGTCATGGCTGCAGTCACGTCGCAATGGGACGGCCGCATGACGAGAACGTCTTTTCTTCCACCACCCCCCTCCTCAGACCGTACGCCAGTCGAGCATTCACGGCTGCGCCCCCGGTTCAACGCCGATTTTGAGGTGATTTCATGACTTCTCGGGCCGCACCGCATGTGAAAGTCTACGAGCCGCCGGCCGCGCCGAAGCACTTGACCGAAGAGGCGCGGGAGTGGTGGACGCAGGTGGTCGGCGACTTCGCGCTTGAGCCGCATCACTTCAAGCTGTTGCGGCTGGCTGCGGAGACGTGGGACCGCGCGCAGCAGGCTCGTGTTGCCTTGGCGAAGCACGGGACGGTCTACACCGATCGGTTCGGGCAACCGCACCCGCGGCCGGAAGTCGGGATCGAACGAGACAGTAGGATCGCGTTCGCCAGGCTCACGAGGGAATTGGGATTCGATGTCTCGAACCCTGAAAGTCGGCCGCCGCGCCGAGACCGGAGGTACTAGATGCCGATTCGTCGACGGGTGCTCGGTCACCGCACTGTGCGGTTAGCGGACCTCGACTTCTGCGACGTGCTCGCGTTCGTCTCGGGCTGGCGTCTGCCATATGAGTTTGAACGCAGCCGGGCGCGGTGGTTTACTTGGGCGGACTACTTCGCGGAATACGAAGCGTTACGGGACCAGGTGCTTGCAACGTCATTTGCGCGCGTGTACACGGAACGGGGCGAATCGCCCCCCGCCGAGCTCGACTATCAAGCCTGGGTCACTGCGGGCCGCCCGGCCGAGTGGCAGGGTCGCTCCGAGTCCGATGACTATGATCCCGACGCGGAGGCGGTATGATCCGCCGGCGTGGAGTAACGACCCGTCGTCACTTCGCCGTGACGATCGAATTGCGGTGCGTACTGGCGAACATGCGCTGCGGTGGGGCCGATGCCGCTCGGGCAGAATGGGAGCGGTTTTGGGGCGGCCCCGATGAGGGGCGCGAGGCTTACGCGGCGCTGCGCGATCGTCCACCACATCCGACGCTCGGCCACCCCCTAGGCACTGAGCCCGGGGATTCTTACGAGCAGTGGTTCCAGCGTCTCGAGTGCTACGCCGAGCGGTAACGGCCAGACCGCTTAACGGCACATTGACTCATCTGCTCATGTGCTTATATTCCCCCAATGGTTCGGTGGTTTCGGACAACCAATCGGAGGGGGCAATGATCTTCGTCAGAGGCAAAGGCGTTCCCGTGACGCTGCGCGCACTGTTGCAGCGCATTAACCGACGCTTGTTGGACGACGGGGAAACCGTCAGGGCGGCCCGTGGCGACCAGGCTCGGAAAGACCTTGGCGATTATTACCGGCTCGATTTCAAGCGCAACGCCGTCGTTGAAAAGGATGTCGACGTTGAACAGTTGGGCCGGAAGCTCGGAGTGCTGCAGCCGTATGAGCACCTACGCGCTCGGGAGGGCTGACCATATGTCCACGATCACGACAACACCGGAAGGTGCCTCATGAGCCGCGGCGCGAGTCTCCCCATCGACGTGATTATCCCCGGTGCCGGCCGCGTGAAAAAGCAAAGCGGCGTGAGCACGAAGGGCGAGCGCGACGATCTCGTCGCGATGCTCCGGCTCTTGCCCAAGCAGGGCCACGTCGCGCTGGTGCAGGACGTTCAGGCGGGCCGCCGTGGGCTCCTTGAGGTGTACGCGCACTTCACCGCGGGCACGTTGGCGCAGCTCTGCGGACCGCAGGACGATCAACCCCTCGCGCCGCTCCTCGAACCGTGGCTCGACACGGCCATGTGCGCCGAAGGGACCCGCCAGAATCGCCGGGACGCGTTCCGGGCGCTGCAGGCGGACGGGCGGCGGGTGTATCTGCTGCAGGAGCTTGCCGCGATGCTGCGGACATTCAGGGGGGAATGCGAGCGGGACCGCTTCCCGCGCAAGTTCAACATCGCGCGGACGTGCGTGCAGGCGTTTCTCCGCGATGTCGTCGGCAAGCGGAAGGCGTTGACGCTCGAGGTGGCCGACATTGAGCAGCTCACCGAGCGGAAAAAGGGCAGGGCAGGGCTCGCGCTGGCCGATGCGATCGCCGTGCGGGACGGGCTCGGCGGGGATGCCGGCCGGATCTGGTGGAGCATGGTGCTTACCGGAATGGGGCTCAAGGAATACTTCACCGATGGCTGGCAAGTTCTCACCGATCGCATTCACATCGATGGCACGAAGGCAGAGGCGAGATCTCGCGATGTGCCGTTGACCGATTTTCCCGTGAGGCCAGAACTCAAGCGAACGGGGTTCAACACGGCGCTGCGGCGGTACGCCGAGAAAGCGGGTCTAAAGCTGAACCCCTACCAAGCCCGCAAGAGCTTCGCGCGATGGATGGAGGACGCACACATCCCGCGGGCGCGGCGGGTGGCCTATCTCGGGCACTCTACCGCCGACGTGCAGGACCGTTACGAACGCTACGAGATCGACGCTTACTTGCGCGAGGATGCGGAACGGATGCGCGCGTTGATCGGGCCGCAGAAACTTGCACTCGCGCGGTAAAAAACTAGGGGGTTCTCGACTCCAAGGGGCTTGACATGCATACTGAGCGAAGCGTGGAACGTCTAACTATTACCATTCGCCCAGGCCCCTCTGACGAGGGCCTTCTTCGTGTTGCCGACGCAATGCAACAAGTCTTGGACCTAGTCAGGCTACACGAAGAGGCTGAGAAGGCGATGGCCTCTCCAGAGCAGGCATTTGAATGGCGCCTGGAGAGAGCATCGGCGAGCTCACCCTTTACGGTCGTAGCACTCGCTGACCCCATAGATCCGAACGTGGACGTTTCGGGTCACGTGCGAGAGGTAAAATCCGTCGTGGCGACTGGGATTCGCAGCCTCATACGGGGCGAAGCGCCGTGGTGGATGGGACCAGACGCGATGAACGTGGCGCGCTCCGTTTTTGGGAGGACGCAAAACGGAGTCTCTGTGACTCGCATCGAGTACGGACCCAATGAGTTCATCACTATTGATCGAGCGCAAGCTGCGGCGGCCATCCGCGCGATAGGCGCCATCAATGCGTTGAGTTTGGATGCCGAAATCACTGAGCGGGAGGCGTCCGGCGAGATTCAGGGCATCATGGTTGCGGCTGGCAGGTATAGGAACCGGCCGGGGATTCAGATCAAGACCGACCTGTACGGCTTCGTATGGTGTCAACTGGCCGATCAAATCAGTCAGCGTTTCGGTAGCGAGCACGCCATGCGCGAGATATGGGAAGGCAAGACTCTCGGCGTGGCGGGGAAACTGATTTACGCCGCCGGGGGTGCCAAGCTTTCAAGAATTGAGGTGTTTGAGATTCGAGAAATTCCGGTCGCGGTGCGGGTTGACCTAGAGAACGTCTTGGACCCCAACTTCACCGCCGGGCTGGACCCCGTGGAGTATCTACGTCAGTTACATGAGGGTGAGCTTGCCTAGACGTGTCTACTGGGATGCCTGCACGTTCATAGGACTCATTAATCGTGAGCCTCGGAAGTTTGATGCCTGCACTGATGTGTGGAAGGAAGCCGAAGCGGGCACCACTCACATTTTTACGTCTTTTCTGTCCTTCGCTGAGGTATTCAAAGCGAAATGCGAGGGCGAATCGGCCAAGCCGCTGTCCGATGAGGACGATAAGAGGATCGAGGGCCTCCTCAGACAGAAGTTCATCAAGCCGGCCGTCGTAGACGAAAGAATAGCCGTCGCGTCTAGGCGGCTCATGCGCCATTATGCCGAATGCAAGAAGCCTGTCGATGGAATACACCTCGCCACGGCGATGGCCCTAAACGTGGACGAGATGCACACCTTTGATCGTGACCTTCAGAAACTAGATGGGAAGATCAACCGCGCTGACGGAAAACCGCTCAAGATTTGTCTGCCGTACGCCATCGCTCCATCTGCGCCAAGCTTGTTCGGGGAGGCGTCGTAGGTTTTTCCTCTGACCGCGTCGAGACGGATCACGTGTGCCGCGACCCCTTAAAGCAAAAGTGACTCGGTGACAAACTGTGGGACCGTTGAGAGAATCCCGGTAGGTATTCGGGTTTCGGCGTCTCGTCGGGGCGAGAGGTTCTAGAATTGGCGGGCCGTGTCACTGGGTGTCGTTTGGTGGCGTTCTCGGTAAGCTTCCCAAGCTGGACGTCACGGGTTCGAATCCCGTCGCCCGCTCTGATGTTCAGACGAAAAAAGGGACCAACCACCGTTGGTCCCTTTTTTGCTTTTTGCTATTATGAACC
>WNGI01002698.1_pt1 | contig 15451 bp, 17 predicted proteins | sample 5400621 | NCBI WGS metagenome assembly WNGI01 (sample SAMN13153374, study PRJNA577476) | soil metagenome | isolation source: 20 cm soil or saprolite under Garry oak tree replicate 1 | place: USA:California | collected 2016-06-15 | reverse complement strand
TCGGGCCCTGCGCGTGGTGTGTCGTGATTGCTACTCTCTGCCACGTGCGGGTGCGATTCGGGTGGTTGCTGTGTCTTTTCATTGTCGGGTGTGGGCTGGCTGCCTGCACGAGGACTGCGAGCGGCGCTCACAGTCCGAGGTCAACTGCCCCATCGTCGACGGTGCAGCCCTCCACGTCCCCGACCGCCACACCCAGCCCGACCGGCCCGAAGACCACTGTCGCAGGCGTCCGCCCCGGCGAAAAACCGCCCGTCCTCGACGCAATCGCAAAGGAACACAGCGCGCTAGGCGCACACGAATTCGCCGTGTACTACATCCGAGCTCTGGACTGGAGTACGGCCACGAGCGATCCGTACTTACTAAAAGAGATCAGCGCGCCGTCCTGCAAGAGTTGCAAGATCAGTATCGACAGTCTGAACAATCTCAGGACCGACGGCGCATATGTCGCGAGCGGCCGATACAAGATTGACTCGACGGAGACGATCAGCGGCAGCGGTGATGTGAATGCCGACTATGTCATCAAGTTCGTGCTGACCCAAGAACCCGTTACGGTAATCCACCCGACTGCCACGAATACGGTGACAAGCAAATCGCAGACGTTCACGGCATACGTTTACGTCTCCTGGCTGCGGGGTCATTGGCTAGTCATGGAGCGGGAGGGCGTGCGATCATGAGGCGGCGCGTTGGTCTCATCTGGGTGCTGGCGATCTTGGTGGTCGCACCCGCAGTGGAGGCTCATCGTGCCTTGGCAACACCTCTGCCCAGCAAGTCGCCACCGAGCGACGTAGGCTGTGACGGCTCAGCCGGCGCGAGTGCGAGCGATGGCGGAATCAGCGGTACCGCGTCGGCGCGCTGCGGCACCACGCCTGGCGATGGGCACGGCACCGCCCGCCCGAAGCCAACGGTTGTCTTTCGGCACGTTGATTGTGGTCCTCGGGTTGGCGTTCCAGCGGTGGTTAATCACGCGAATTTCTGCAATCTTGTGCGCCGGGATTGCAGTGTTGTCGATCCGAAAGAGTTGACGACTGATCCGCACGTTACGACGCTGGCGTTATTGCGCAGCAGGGACGGTGGGAAGACGTGGGCGTACACCGGCGCGGACTGTGCCGCGCGCACAGCTCAGCCACGGGTGACGCCGTTGTTGGCGCGGCAGGAGATTGAGAAACTGGTGCCTCGTCCGGGGATTGGGGTGGCGCCGCCGGGCGGTAAGACGCTGGTCAATCTGCAGACGGTGTTGTGGGCCGATACGCCGGCAGATCGCAGTCTGGGCACAGTGACGCTGCTGGGTACCTACCGTGTTGCGTTGCGGGTCCATGTGCAACGCGTGGCGTGGGCGTTCGGCGACGGAGCCACCGAGGTCGCGGGCGGTCCGGGGTTGCCGTACCGCAAGGGCGAACATTGCACGACGGTCACCTGCCCGGGCCATTTCGGTCACGTCTATGCCACGACCGGGACGATGACGATCACCGAGCAGGTCACGTGGAGCGGCCAGTACTCGGTCGATGGTGGTGCGTGGCAGGACGTGGCGGGCACGGTGGACGGCCCGGCGGCCACGACCCAGGTCACGGTGTTGGAGGCTCGTGGCGTCCTCGTCGCCGACCCCACACCCAGTTGAGCGGAGTTGTCGATCTGCCGGCCGCCCGTTCGTCATCCACGTGACGGACGCCGATGGAGGCGACCGCAGAGTCTGGAGGTCATCGTGAGCCACCCTGTCGTGCACGCCGAGATCCGCTCGAGCGACCCCGACGCCACCCGCGCATTCTTCGGTGAGCTGTTCGGTTGGACCTACCCGACCGAGGGCGCATATCCCGGTTACACCTTCGTCGAGACCGGCGTTCCCGGGGCCCTCTACACAGCGATCGGCCCGCTGCAAGACGGTAATGATCTGGTGACGTTCTTCGTCGGCGTGACCGACATGGACGGCGCGATCGCCGACGCAGTGCGGTTGGGCGGCTCGGTCGTGCAGCAGCCACAGAAAGTGCCGGGCGTGACGTTCGCGGTGATCGCCGACCCGCTGGGTCACCAGGTCGGTCTCGCCCGGCAGGACTGACGCAGCCTGGCATCCTTCCTACGTCAGCGTGACGGAGGAGGCCCGGCAATGAGCACCGTCTCGGGCTCGGTCGCGGAACTGCTCGCCGGCGCGACCGAGCGCGAGGTCATCGTCGGCGGTGCGGGCAAGTCCGGGGCAGTGCTCGAGCGGTGCCTCGTCCAAGGCGAGCGGTACGTCCTCAAGCACCTGCGCCTGAAGGACGATTGGACGATGCGGGCGGCCGGCGACCTGGAGGGCGCGCCGCTGACCATGTGGCGGCGCGGCCTGCTCGCCAAGCTGCCCGATTGCATCAACCAGCCGATCGTCGGTGTGGCCGTCGAGCCAGGCGGCAGCGCATTGCTCATGCACGACGTGGGCGAGTACCTCGTCCCGGTCAGCGACGAGCCAGTTCCAGAAGAGCAGCACCTGCGATTCCTCGACCACATGGCCGCGCTGCACGCAAGGTTCTGGGACGGCGGCGCCGAGATCGAGGTCGTCCCGGTAATGCACCGATACCTGGAACTGTCGCCGTGGACGGCGATCGCCGAGGCGCACATCGGAGCCACACATCGAGTCCCGCAGCTGATCGGCAAGGGCTGGGCGCTGCTGGCCGAGGTCGCCCCACAAGCGGACGCGGTAGTCGCGAAGCTCGCCTGGAACCCAGGCCCGCTCGTCGAGGCGCTCGCGATCACGCCGCAGACGTTCGTGCACGGCAACTGGAAGCTCGACAACCTCGGCACGGACGCGGAGGGCCGCACCGTGCTCCTCGACTGGGAGCTACCCGGACGCGGGGCGCCGCTCAGCGACCTCGCCTGGTACCTGGCGATCAATTGCCGCAGGCTGCCGCAGTCGAAGGAGGCCGCCACGAACGCCTACCGGGCTGCGCTCGAGCGGCACGGCATCGACACCGCACCGTGGTGGGACCGCCAGCTCGCGCTGTGCCTGCTCGGCGCGCTCGTCCAGTTCGGTTGGGAGAAGGCTCTCGGTGGGTACGACGACGAGCTCGCGTGGTGGGAGGCGAAAGCCCTCGACGCTGCCCACCTCCTCGGGTGAGGTCATGGCGAAACGGCAGGGCATCGAGCTGACGGGCACGGAAGTTTGCCCGATCGGGCAGCGGCCGCAGGCAGCGCCCGCACGCCGTCCGAACCCCACTCGAATCGAACATGAAACCCGGACCGACCGAATAGATCGTTCGCGACGACGGTGAGCATTCCGCAACGCAGTGCAACAGCCGGCACATCGCCCGAGAAGGCGGCTGAAGATCACGCACCGTTCAAGTGGACAGTCACACAGAGTGTCTGCGAATCTGCCTGAATGGCGCTGAACTCTACGTCCGCGGTCATCCTCGGAGTGCTTCACGACGGTGCCGCCACGGGCGGCGATATCGTCGCCGCGGCATCGCGCCGGCTCGCCGTGCAGGGCGGCCTCACGCGCAGCCAGGTCTACCGCGAGCTGCCCGGACTAGCTGACGCCGGATACGTGCGAGCCGGCAAGGAAGGCGCGCGGTCCAGCCATCCCTACACGATCACTGCCGCCGGGCGCAGGGCGTTCGCGCAATGGGTCACGTCACTGAACGGCGGCGACTCCGTGCGGAGCCAAGTCGTGCTCCGCCTCGGCTTCGGCGCGCACCTGACGGCCAAGCAGCGCCGGACGATCATCGCGTCCGCGAAAGAGGAGCACCAGGCCGCGCTCGCCGCGCACCGGCGCGAGGCAACAGCATTGCGCAACGCGGGCGACACCTACGGTGCGGCCGCCGTCGAGTTCGCCGTTGCGTACGAACGCTCGCTGATCAAGTGGCTCGACTCGGTCCCGGCGAGCTGACGGGCCGCGGAGAGCCACCGACCGCGTACCGTCATGGAACGTGACAGACGTTCCCGCCGAGCTCAAGGAGCTCTCCAGCACACTCGCCGGCATCGAGTCGGTCCTCGATCTCGACAAGCTGCGCGGTGAGGTCACCGAGCTGGAGCGGAACGCGTCCGCGCCAGACCTGTGGGACGACCCGGCGAACGCGCAGAAGGTAACCAGCCGGCTGTCCTACGCGCAGGGCGAGATCCGCCGGGTCGAAGATCTGCGTCGCCGCGTCGACGACGCACAGGTGCTCTGGGAGATGGCCGACGAGGCCGACGACGCCCGCGAGAAGACCGAAGCCGAGACCGAGCTCGCCGCGTTGCGCAAATCCATCGACGAGCTCGAGGTGCGCACGCTGCTCTCCGGCGAGTACGACTCACGTGAGGCGCTCGTGACGATCCGCTCGGAGGCAGGCGGTGTCGACGCAGCTGACTGGGCCGAGATGCTGCTGCGCATGTACCTGCGCTGGGCCGAGCGGCACGGCTATCCGACCGAGGTGCTCGACACGTCCTACGCCGAGGAGGCCGGGATCAAGTCGGCCACGTTCCAGGTCAAGGCGCCCTACGCGTACGGCACGCTCTCGATCGAGCAGGGCACGCACCGCCTCGTGCGGATCAGCCCGTTCGACAACCAGGGCCGCAGGCAGACCAGCTTCGCCGGTGTCGAGGTCTTGCCGGTCGTCGAGCAGTCCGACCACATCGAGATACCGGACGACGACATCCGCGTCGACGTCTACCGTTCGAGCGGCCCGGGCGGGCAAGGCGTCAACACGACCGACTCCGCGGTCCGCATCACGCACCTGCCGACGGGAATCGTGGTGAGCTGCCAGAACGAGCGCAGCCAGATCCAGAACCGCGCCAGTGCGATGGCAGTGCTCCAGGCCAAGCTCCTCGAGCGGCGACGCCAGGAGGCACAGGCGAAGATGGACGCCCTCAAGGACAGCGGCAACAGCTGGGGCAACCAGATGCGGAGCTACGTTCTGCACCCATATCAGATGGTTAAGGATCTGCGTACGGAGCACGAAGTCGGCAATCCGCAGGCTGTTCTCGACGGTGACATCGACGACTTCATCGAGGCCGGTATCCGATGGCGCCGTCGCGGCTGAGCGGCTCACTGAGGCGGGATGGGTAAACTTCGGCGCCGTGATCCGACTTGACCACGTAACCAAGATCTACCCGACCGGAACACGTCCGGCGATCGAGGACGTGACGATCGACATCGAAAAGGGCGAGTTCGTTTTCCTGATCGGCGCGTCGGGATCCGGAAAGTCGACGGTGCTGCGTTTGCTGCTTCGTGAGGAGCTGGCAAGCAGGGGCAAGGTGTTCGTCGACGGGCGCAACGTCGGGCGGCTGCGCAGCCGCCGCGTGCCCGAACTTCGCCGCAAGATCGGCTGCGTCTTCCAGGACTTCCGGCTGTTGCCGAAGAAGAGCGTGTACGACAACGTGGCCTTCGCTCTCGAAGTGATCAACAAGTCGCAGCGCACGATCCGCCGCTCGGTGCCGGAGGTGCTCGACCTGGTCGGCTTGGCAGGCAAGGCCAAGCGGCTGCCGGGCGAGCTATCCGGAGGAGAGCAGCAGCGCGTGGCAATCGCGCGCGCGTTCGTCAACCGGCCGCTCGTGGTGCTCGCCGACGAACCGACCGGCAACCTCGACCCCGATACCAGCCAAGGAATCATGAGCCTGCTCGAACGCATCAATCGCACCGGTACAACGGTGCTGATGGCAACCCACGACAACAACATTGTCGACGCGATGCGCCGGCGCGTCATCGAGCTCGATGTCGGGCACGTCGTCCGTGACCAGTCCCGCGGCGTCTACGGCGTCGGCCGCTGACGATGCAGCGCCCGATCCACACCAGTTAGGAAGTCATGCGCGCGAGCTTCGTGATGTCCGGCGTCGGCCAGGGCCTTCGCCGGAACCTGTTGATGTCGGTCTCGCTGATCATGATCACGTTCGTCTCACTGTATTTCCTCGGCGGATCGCTGCTGAGCAGCAAGGAGATCGACAAGTTCCGGACGAAGTACGAGGACAAGCTCAACGTCTCGGTGTACTTGTGCGGGCCGACGAAGAGCGATACCTGCAAGCACGCGTTCACGCCGGATGAGAAGTCGCGCTTGCTGAGCAAGCTGCGCGCCGACCCGCAGATCGCAGCGGCGCAGTTCCTCGGCCAGCAACAGATCTATGAGAACAACAAGGACTATCTCGGCTCGAAGGCCAGTCAGTTACTGCGCGCGTCGGACTTCCCCAACCTGTTCTCGGTCAAGCTGAAGGACCTCAAGGGGGACTATCCCGCGGTGGCGGCGCGGTACGCGAAACAACCGGGCGTCGATCAGATACAGAGCCAGGACGACAGCCTGAAGACGATTCTCGACATCCTCGACTCGTCGCGGGTCGGCGCGCTGGCGTTTGCCTTACTGGTCCTTGTGGCCGCCGTGCTGCTCATGGTCATCACGATCCAAGTCGCCGCGGCGCAGCGCCGTAACGAGACAAATATCATGCGCCTGGTGGGCGCCTCGAGGTGGATGACCCAGCTTCCGTTCGTCCTGGAGGCGATCATCGCCGCGATCCTCGGCGGGATCCTGACCATTCCGGCCCTGTGGTTCAGCAAGCGCTACGTGCTCAACGGCATCTTCTCCGAGCCGGTGAGCCGCAAGGTGCTGCCCGACCTGGCCTTCGGTGACGTGCTCGTCGCCAGCGGCTCGGCGATCGCAGTCGGCGTGATTCTGTCAATGCTCACCGCGTACGTCACGCTGCGGGCATACGTGCGACTCTGACGGATGGCCACGTCGAGCAACCGCCAGGCCGCCCGCAAGTTCATCGCGCAGAATCGAAAGGCGCGGCACGACTACGCCATCCTCGACACCTACGAGGCGGGCGTGGTGCTCACCGGCACCGAGGTCAAGTCGCTGCGCCTGGGACGCGCCTCCCTCGTCGACGGGTTCGCGACCATCGACGGCGGCGAGGTCTTCCTGCGCAACGTGCACATCCCCGAATACCTCGAGGGCAGCTGGACGAACCACGAACCGCGGCGCACCCGCAAGCTCCTGCTGCACAAGGCCGAGATCCTGCGCCTGATCGGCAAGACGAAGGAGAGCGGCCTGACGCTCGTCCCACTCTCGATGTACTTCGCCGAGGGCAAGGTCAAGGTCGAGATCGCCCTCGCGCGGGGCAAGCGGTCCTACGACAAGCGACAGGATCTCGCTCGACGCGACGCCGACCGCGAGGTGCGCAAGGCGCTCGGCCGCCGCGCCAAGGGCATGGACTGAGCACGGTTTTGGCCGTCCAGGTGGCTATTTGACGCTGGGCGGCCAAAAGCCTGGCGGGTCAGCCGTGCTTGCGGGTACGCCGCCGCGCCTCCGCCGCGCGCTGGCGCTCTTCGGCCACGAGCACGCCGTAGGTGAAGGAGTCCTCGCCTCGCTCCGACGCGTCAGACGCCAGGCGGCGCAATAGCTCGGCGGCGACCACGCTGTCCTGGAACTCGCCCAGAATCTCCTGCAGCTGCTTGATCTTCTTGGCGATCTTGTCGGCGCGTGGATCGCCGGCCTCGGTCGCCGCCTCAGCCGCGTAACGCACGCGCTTGCCGGCCTTCCGGGCGCGATGCATCTGCTCGTCCGTGCTCGACTTCTTCGTGGCCATGGCCAGCCGCTTGGCGAGCGTCTTCTCGATCCGGCCGACGGCTTCGTGCAAGGTGCTTGCCGGACGCCCCGCGGCCGCGGTGAACGGTGGGTCGTCGCGCCAGCGGGTCGATTCGGCCAGCAGCTCCGCGTAGCGCTCGCCGGCCATCGCCTCGAGCAGCGCGGCACGTTCGACTGACAGCTCGTCGGTCAGCTGCTTGTCGATGTGGTCGGCGACCGGGCCGACCACGAGATCGTCGGGCAGTCCGGCGACGGCCGCCGCCAACCGTTCGCGCAGCACCTCCAGATCCCTGACGTCGCCGAGGACGGACGCGTACCACTTGAGCTCGTCCTCGAACGCACTGGCCTGCTCGGCGTCGAAGCAGCGCTCGAATGTCCGCAGCGTGCTGCGCAGGCGGCGCGACGCGACTCGGGTGTCGTGGATCGACTCGTCGGCATCACGGTGGACGGCGAAGTGCCCGGCCACCAGCGCGTCACACTGCTGGGCGATGTAGTCGACGAGCACGGCACCGGCTGACGTCCGGGGCGTGCCCACGCCCTCGTTGCCGATGCCGACCAGCGCCCGGGCCAGCTTCGAGCGACTCGTGGACGGGCGGGCGGCCGCCTTGCGCAGGGCCCCGCCGACCTTGGCCAGCACGGCGCGCGACCCGGCCGGCCCCAGCTCGATCTCGGCCTCCTGCCAGCGCGGTGCGCGTACCTCGGCGCCCAGCCCGACCGCCCGGACGTCGTCGTGGGCAATCTCGGCGATCAGCTCATCGTCGCTCGTGTGCAGCCGGTAGCGGACGCGGGTGACGTCCAGGCGCAGGGACGGCGCGAGCGGCTTGTCGCGCACGAACGGGCGGAGCAGATCGCGCAACTCGACCGGTGGCTCGTCGCCCACCGGCCAGTGCAATTCGGTGCGTTCGCCGCGTCCCGGGATCTTGAGCTGCCAGCCGGTATCGGCGTCGCCGGCGCGCTGGCGCAACGTCAGCCGGTAGCGCAGCAGGTCTTGGTCCGCGGTGTCGTGGTACGTGCTCGACAGGTTGACCGTGTCGGTGGCGACGCTGGCGGCAAACCGGCTCAGGTCGGGCATGACGAAATCGGGAGCAATGTCGTACTTGCTCTCTATCTCCCGCGCGACGGTGGGCTCTCGTGCCACATTGTCAGTTGTACCGGTGCGGGACGCCCTGCCGGTACCCTCGGATGAGTAAGCCGTCCAATCCAGGGGGTGAATGGTCTCGACTCCGGACGTCGAGACAGGGGAAGCGGGCCGAGGACCGCGTTGCTGACCTCGTTAAAAAAGCGACGCAAACAAAATAAGCGCCGATTCCAATCGCGCTGAGTTCGCTCTCGCTGCCTAGGTAGCGAAGTGACTCCGTCAGCCCGGGTTCGTCACCGGCTCGGTTCGCTGGCGTCAGCTAGGTGACTTACCGTCCTCGCCGGTCGCGGGCCTGGACGGGACAACTCACAGCGACTGGGCCTGTCACACCGGCTTGTGTGCAAGACCGGTGGGGCCGAGTAGCGGCAACGCACACTGCGCCCGGAGAAGCCCTGTTGAGGCGACGGAGGACGCGGGTTCGATTCCCGCCACCTCCACCGCAGCGCTGCTGTGTCTGCGATCTGGCCCCGAGCCGCCGCGCGGCCCGGGGCCAGCGCATGTCGCCAGCGTCGGCGGCACCGGCCAGCCTCACCGCCGTGGCAGTGGACCGCCTCAGCCACCGTGGATTCATCGATCGTCAAGCGTTTGCGCAGGAAGCATTCTTGTAGGCTCCGGCCATGCCCGCGTTTGCCTCCGTTGCCGCAAATGAGATCACCGCGGGGCAGGTTCACGACACGATCGCCCGGCACATGCTGGCCGACGGATTCGCATTCGTGCTCGACATCGACGCCTCGCGCGGGTCGCGACTCGTCGACGCGCGCACCGGCACGTCATACCTCGACCTGTTCACGTTCTTCGCGTCCTCTGCGCTGGGCATGAACCATCCGTCACTCGCCGGCGATGCGGCCTTCCGCGACGAGCTGGCGCGGGTCGCCGTCAACAAGCCGAGCAACTCCGACGTCTACTCCGTACCGATGGCGCGCTTCGTCGAGACGTTCGTGCGGGTGCTGGGCGATCCGGCTCTGCCGCACCTGTTCTTCATCGAAGGTGGCGGGCTCGCCGTCGAGAACGCGCTCAAGGTCGCCTTCGACTGGAAGAGCCGATGGAACGAGGCGCACGGCATCGACCCGTCACTGGGCACGCGGGTGCTTCATCTGCAGAACGCGTTCCATGGACGCACCGGCTACACGATGTCGCTGACCAACACCGACCCGAACAAGGTCGCGCGCTTCCCGAAGTTCGACTGGCCGCGCATCCCGGCGCCGTCGATCAACGGCACGGCCGACGTCGATGCGGCGGAGCTGGAATCCCTGGCGGCGGCGCGAGCCGCGTTCGAGGCGCATCCGGACGACATCGCCTGCTTCATCGCCGAACCGATCCAGGGCGAGGGCGGCGACAACCACTTCCGCCCCCAGTTCCTGCAGTCGATGCAGGCACTGTGTCGGGAGTTCGACGCGCTGCTCGTCCTGGACGAGGTGCAGACCGGCGTCGGCCTCACCGGTACCGCCTGGGCATACCAGCAGCTCGGCGTGCAGCCCGACGTCGTCGCGTTCGGCAAGAAGACCCAGGTGTGCGGCATCATGGCCGGCGGGCGCGTCGACGAGGTGCCGCAGAACGTCTTCGCCGTCTCGTCACGGATCAACTCGACCTGGGGCGGCAACCTGACCGACATGGTCCGCGCCCGGCGCGTCCTCGAGATCATCGAACGTGACGGCTTGATCGCGCGCGCCGCCGGCCTCGGCGATCACCTGCTCGCCGGACTGCACGCCCTCGCGGCCGACCATGCGATCGTGCGCGACGTCCGCGGGCGTGGCCTGATGTGCGCCTTCACCCTGCCGAGTGCGGAGTTGCGCGACGCGCTGATCATCGGCCTCCGCGAGGACGAGCAGGTGCTCGTGCTCGGCTGCGGCCCGTCCAGCCTGCGTTTCCGGCCTGCGTTGACGGTCTCGGCGGACGAGCTGGATCGAGGGCTCGCGGCGATCGGTCGCGTGCTCGCCCGGCTGGCCTGACGGCTGTCACTGGTCCAGCGGAGCCGTTTCACGCGCGACGAAGTGCCCGTCGGCGACGACGAGCCGAGTCCCGCGATCGAGGTCGATGTCGCCGTTCGAGTCGAAGCTCCACCGGCCGAGCAGGCCGTCGAAGTCGCGCGTGCTCAGCACGGCACGGGTTATCGCCGCGCGATCGCCAGGCCCTGCTTGATCGATACCCGCAAGAACGGCGCCGACTGCGTCGTATGCGGAGGCTGCATAGCTTTCGGGCGGGCTGCCCAGCAGGTCCTGGTAGCGCTTGACGAACCGCGCGCCCGAGCCGGTGAGCAACTCAGGCGCTATGCCAGCGAATGTGATGAGCGTTCCCTCGGCGGCCTCGCCGGCGTCCTGGATGAATGCGCGCTCGAACAGCGCGTCGGCGCCCATCAAGGCGACGTTCGGCAACACCGGGCGAAGCGCGCGCCACAGCGGTCCCGCGCCGTTCTGGATGATTCCGCCGTAGAAGACGAGGTCGGGCTGCGCGGACGCGACCGCCGCGGCCAATTCGCCGTACTCAGCGCGTTTGCGCTCGATCTCGAGTGGTGGCATCGGCAACCTGACGCCGAGCGCGGCCAGCTCGTCGGCGAATGGCAACGCGACGCCTCGGCCGTACGGTTCGCCGTCGTGCAACACCACTGCCCGCCGTGCGCCGACTTGATGCGCCCACGCCGCAGCGAACTTCCCCTGCCGATCGTCGCGAACCGCGGTGCGTGCGTAATTGCGCGTCCCGGTCGGGTAGTGGACGTCGGGCTCGCCCGGCTCGAACGCGACGGTCAGGCCGGGGTAGGTGTTGCACGGCGAGATCATGAGCAACGGGCCGGCCTGGTTGAGTATCGGGATCGAGATGGGTGCGGCGTCGGCATCGAGCGTCCCGATGTAGGCGAGCACCTCGGGATCTGCCGCGGCGCGTCTGGCGTTCGCGGCCTCCACGACCGGATCCCAGGATCCTCGCTCCGCCGAGCCACCGTCGAGATCGTCGTACCCGATGGGCAGGCCGGCCACCGTCCAGTCGGCATCGTCAAGTCGCATCCTGATCGCCGCGACGATGCTGTCACTCTGGCCTCGTGACGATCCGCTCCTGGTGAGGCTCGAGACGAGTTTGACGCGATCAGGGGTCGCGGCTGATCGCGTCATGACGGTCTCTCTTCATCCGCGGTGGCTGGTGCGTGAATTCTCGTCCGCGCGGCGAAATTGCACACCATGCGTGTACGCCTAGCCGCGCAGCGTCGAGCGTGGTGAGGGTCATGTGCGCGATGGCGGATTGCGAGTCATGCTGAATAAGGCTCTGGCCGGATTCCCCCCGATGCCGGTCAGGGCCCTTAGCGTCAACGCCCGCTCCAGCACATCCGCTGATACCCTCGCGGGGTATGAAGGCGACTCCGGGCTATCACGAATCGAAGGACGCCCAGCTCAAGCGGTTGCGTCGGATCGAAGGCCAGGTCCGCGGTCTGCAGCGGCTCGTCGAGAACGACACGTACTGCATCGACGTACTCACCCAGGTGTCGGCCGCAACCCGTGCGCTCGAGTCGTTCGCGCTCGGCATGCTCGACGAGCATCTCGCGCACTGCGTGGCGGACGCGATCAACCAGGGCGGTGCGGAGGCTGACGCCAAGGTCAAGGAGGCGTCGGCGGCCATCGCTCGTCTCGTGCGGTCCTAGACCCGGTCAGGCGCCGGGCAGGATGTTCACGGCCCGGGCGGCGATCAGCGCCACGGTTACCAACGAGATCGCGGCCTGCAGGGCGAACAGCAGCTTTGCCCAGCGCGAGAGCGGCAAGGTGTCGGTGGGGGAGAACGCCGTCGAATTGGTGAACGACACGTACAGGTAGTCGAGGAAGATCGGCTCCCACTTCGCCGCCATGTGCTCGTCGGTGAGCTGCGGGAACAGCAGGTCCGGCATGTCGGCGGTGCCGTGCGCGCGGGCGGCCGGCCCGCCGCGGTCGTACTCCCAGAACCAGAGGGCGAACACGATGGTGTTGGTCAACCAGATCTCGCCGCCACCGACCAGCAGGGTGTCCGCGGCGACGTGGTGGCCGGACGTGATCGTGCGAATCAGCAGCACCACGGATGCCGTATTGGCCGCCGCGATGATCGCGAGGAGGATCTGCGAGGCGATGCGCAGCCGCTGCGTGCGCCGTGACAGGCGGGTCGGATGCATGATCGTCAGCACGACGAGCAGCACGGCCTCGACCGACGGGGCGATGTAGGCCGGATGCAGCACGAACCGGCTGGGCAGCGAGAACTGGGCCGCGATGGCCACGACGAGCGAGGCGACGATCCACCAGCGGTGCTCGCCTTCGGTGGCACGCAGCCAGGCGGGCTTGCTCTCAGCGGTCCCTAAGGCCAGGGTTCGCGCGCCAGCGGGTTGCTCGGCCATGATGCGCATTGTCCTTGCGCGCCCGCCGGGGACGGGAAGGACACGCGTGCATCACCATCTGAGCTGGCTCGAGGCCGGAGTCGTCGGTGCCATGCAGGGGGTGGCTGAGCTGTTCCCCGTGTCCAGCCTCGGCCACAGCGTGCTGTTGCCGGCGGTTGTCGGCGGATCCTGGGCTCGCGACCTCAACGTCCGCACGCCGGAGTCGCCGTACCTGGCGTTCATCGTGGGCCTGCACGTCGCGACCGCGATCGCGCTGCTCGTCTACTTCTGGCGTGACTGGATCCGGATCGTCACGGGCCTGGTCACGAGCATCGCCCGCCGCGAGGTCCGCACGACCGACCAGCGGCTGGCGTGGCTGCTCGTGCTCGCGACGATCCCGGTCGGCGTCGCGGGGCTGGTGCTCGAACACTGGTTCCGCACCACGCTGTCCCGACCGGTGCCGACGGCGATCTTCCTTGCCGTCAACGGTGTCGTGCTGCTCGGCGCGGAACAGTTGCGCCGCCGCGAGGGCAACCTCGACACCGAGTACGTGGACGAGCGGGTGAGCGGGCCGCAATCCGATGAGCGACTGGCGAAACTGCCTACCGCGCAGGCAGTTCTGGTCGGATCGGCGCAGATTCTCGCGCTGGCGCCGGGCATATCCCGGTCGGGCATCACGATGGTCGGCGGTCTGCTCCGCGGCCTTTCCCGCGAGGACGCTGCGCGCTTCTCGTTCCTGCTCGCGACTCCGGTGATCCTGGCGGCGGGCGCGCTCAAGCTGGGCGATCTGAACGGACCGCTCGGCGACGGTATCCGTGGCCAGGTCTTGTTCGGCTCGCTGCTGTCCGGCATCGGAGCGTACCTGTCGGTACGGTTCCTGACCCGCTACTTCGCGAACCGGTCGCTGCGCCCGTTCGGCGTGTACTGCCTGATCGCCGGGGTTGCCAGCTTGCTGGTGTTCGCGGTGCGCTGACGTACGGTCGTCGCATGCGTTTCCTCGCTCCGCGATGGCTGGCGCTGCACGTCGTCGTCCTCGCGGCCGGCGTGACGATGGTGCTGCTCGGGCGGTGGCAGTGGCACGTGGCGCACGTCCGGCACGGCGACATCCAGAACTACGCATACGCCTTCCAATGGTGGGCGTTCACCGGGTTCGCGCTGGCGATGTGGGTCCGGGTGATGCGTGATGCGACGCGAGGGCGCGCGACTGACGTCGCAGCCGCCGAGCCCGCGCCCCCGCCCGACGAGCCGGTCGCCTACCGTCGGTACGTCATGCCGAGCGACGCGCCCGAGACCGCCGACCCCGAGCTCGCGGCGTACAACGAGTACCTCGCCGAGCTCGGGCGCCGCGGCCCAGACACTGATCGAGAGGACGCCTGATGAGCGCCACCGCCCCGGCACGCGGCATGCGGGTAGGTGGTGCCTTGCTGCGTTACCGCGTCCTGGCGATCGTCACCGGCGTCATGCTCGTGCTGCTGGTGTTCGTCGCAATGCCGTTGCGCTACCTCGCAGACATGCACGGCCCGGTCGCCGTGATCGGCACGGCCCACGGATTCCTGTTCATGGTCTACCTCGTGACCGCGCTCGACCTCGGCGTGCGTCGCCGTTGGCCGCTGCTGCGGCTGGGCCTGGTGATGATCGCCGGCACCATCCCGTTCGCGTCGTTCGTCGCCGAACGCCGGGTGACGCGCGAAGTGCGGTCAGCCTCACCCTGAAGCCGAGCGGTAGGCGCCGTCGCCGAACGCGGTCACCAGATCGCCTCGGGCGCGGGCCACTCGCGAGCGGATCGTGCCGACCGGGCAGCCGCAGACGTCGGCGGCCTCGGCATAGGAGAGCCCCACCAGCTGGGTGAGCACGAACGCCTCGCGCCGGTCGTGGTCGAGCACGTCGAGCAACGCCCGCAGGGTCACCGATTCGGCCGGATCGGGGGCGACCCCCGGCCTGGCTTCCCACGAGCGGGAGCGGACCGCCTCGCGCACCGCGTCGGCGCACACCCGGCGGGCGATGGACAGCAGCCACGTCCGCGCCGAGGAGCGTCCGGCGAATCGATGCAGGGACGCGAACGCGCGCGCGTATGTCTCCTGGGTCAGGTCATCGGCGGACGAGCGCGCGGACAGGTGTGCGCACAGCCGCCACACATCTGTCTGGGTCGCACTAACGAACGCCCGGGCCGCGGCCGCGTCGCCGGAGCGCGCACGCAGCGCTGCCTCGGTGATCGCGTCTGCCATTGGCATGCCCTTTCCTGTGAACCGGATCGGGCCGGGAACCAATCCGCCCGCGGAACCGACTATCTCGTCGTGAAGTGCGACCGATTCCGCGAAGCCGCGTCCGCCCGGCTCGACGGCGAGCCGATCGGCATGTCGGCGTCGGTGCTGGACCATCACCTCGCGACCTGCGCCGATTGTGCCCGATGGATCGAGGCGGCAACCCGGCTGACCCGCCACACCCGTGTCGGCACGGCCGATACGCCCGATCTGGTCGATC
>WNGI01007049.1_pt1 | contig 15459 bp, 10 predicted proteins | sample 5400621 | NCBI WGS metagenome assembly WNGI01 (sample SAMN13153374, study PRJNA577476) | soil metagenome | isolation source: 20 cm soil or saprolite under Garry oak tree replicate 1 | place: USA:California | collected 2016-06-15 | reverse complement strand
CCCGCACTTGCGGTAGCGCCGACTGGACTAGTGGAATAAATTCCGCTTCCCACGCTAATGTTGAGGGTTCCGGCCGCGACGGTGATATTGCCCGCCGGAATCGTCCCCACCGACATCGTGTTGAGTGAGCCGCCGTTGGACAGAGTCAATGTTCCCGAGGCGAGCGTGGATGTGCCGGTCAACCCAATCTCGGCGGCGCCTCCTCCTACGGCAATCACCCTCACGTCTCCAGCCTGATTCTGAAGCGTCGCATTGTCCATGGTCACGTCGCCAGCAACGATCTGGAATGGGGTGTTGGGTGTGCCAATGTTGGCATTGTTATTGATGGTAACCGCAGCCCGCGTGGTGCCGAGAAACCCGAACGCTTCCGGTGCCGCGCTCGATAGCGTGCTCACCGCTTTCGGATCGGCGTAGAAGTTACCATCCGAAAACTTGAGGTAGTCGGCGGTGCTGACATTAAAGCCCGCGGGCACGTCGATCTGCGCACCCTTGCCGAATACCACGCCCGCAGGATTGATGAAGAAGAAGTTGGGCGTCGCATTGGTCGATTGGACGCTGACGAGGCCATTGATCTGCGATGGAGTGCCTCCGGTCACCCGGCTGATCAGGTTGGTGAGCCCCGCCGTCGTGGTAATGAAGGTGGCCGACTCCGCGTTGCCGACGTTGAACACCTGAAAACTATAAAACAGGTTGCTGCCCGCCAATCGGCCCAGCGCCTCGGTGATCAGGAAGGACGGGCCGGTCAGCCCCACTGCGGGACGACCCAGCGTGCCGTCCGTGCGAATCTGCGCTTGCGCCGCCGTGAGAAACGCGCACAGGAGGGATATTGCCAACACCCACGCTCCGCGCACGCTCCCGAGCCCATACCGCGAAAAATCGTTGTTGGCCATCGTCGCGCTCCCCTCAGTTCGCACGAACTTTCCGATTTGTCAGCGCCAATTGCCGATCAGAACGAAGGGAGCCCAAAAGAAGGGCCGCGCAGAATCCTTGTTCTTCATTACGGTGAGCTGCGCCTCCCGCAGGGCTTGCGCCTTGGAGAGTTGTCCGGATTTAAGACCGGTGTAGAAACCTTCCATCACGACCCTCGCCGCGTGGTCTTCTACCGGCCACAGAGTACCCAAGACGCTTTTGGCGCGCGCCTTGATCGCTGCGCCGGAGATCCCCAATGGTGAACGGTCGTCGCCTTCCGCGGTCTCGCAGGCGGAAAGGCTCAGGAGTTCGACCGGGTTGTTCTGAAATTTCTCGGAACGCAAAACCGCCTGCAAGTCGTCGAGGGTGATCAGGTCATCGTAGGCCATGATGTAACTGGAGCGGGCCGTTCCACCGAATACGCCATGTGAAGCAATATGGACGATTTGATACACCCCGGAGCCGGCATCGCTGCGAAAACTGTCCACGGTGAAACTCTCGTTGAGCAGCGTCTTTCCATGGAGAATGCCGCCGACAGCCTCGACCTCGTCCTTGACGCTCGGCAAGGCCAGCGCCTTGCGCAAAATCGCGTCCCTTTCTGCGGAGCGCTCAACTGCGACGGGCAAACCTCGAGCAAGCTGCGCGCGCGGAGACCGCACGGACTGATTCGCCGCCAACACACTGGCATCGATCGGCTCCTGGACGTCGCCCAGGATCTGTCTGACGGTGGCGTCGTCCAGCTTCGCCACGACCGGACCAGGCTCGGACATTCCCGTTACCAGCGACTCGATGCGACGTTTGTCCGGCAGGGTGCTGTTCGTCATCGACAATCCGGTGACGGTGCCGGTGGCATACTTTTCGAGGACGAATTGCCGTCCATCGAAGAGCGCATCGATCGGAATCAATCGCAAGACACCGTCAGGTACGAAGACCAACGTGTCGATCAAATTCTCAGCTAGCACGGCCTCGAACGGTTTGATTAGCCAAGCATAGAGCTGTTCGGCGGGCGCGAGATAATTCGCTTCACCGTTTCGCAGCACATCGGCAAACATGCGCGTCGTGGACTGGACGGTTTTCGCGTCGACTTTGACCCTCCGGCGGACAATACCGGACTCGGTTTTAAGCAGCAGCTCGATCCGATCCGGAAGAAGGATTGGGTAAAGCCCCGCGGTTTTCGCTGGAAGTTTCTGGTCCTGGGCATAGTGTGCGGATTCGACCGCGCACCGGTCACCGAGAAAATCCTGCATTTCGGTTTGCTTGGTCAGCTCGACGATCGCGATCGTGCGACGCAGGCGTGCTTCCTGCAATTCAGCTGTTTGCTGATCGGCTCCTTGGAGGAGGAGGTCAACGAGTCCCAGGTAAATCGGTCCGAGCGTGGATTGAAACGAAGAGCGGCCATCTTCGTAGTCGATGGGGATGTCTTGCCGAACGGCGTCGATCTGATCAACGGCGCGTTGATACGCGGCCAACGCGAGATCATCCTGCTTGTCGGCACGCAACAACCGCCCTTGGCGCCATTCCAGATTGCGTCGTCGGTACGCCCTTGATCCTCGTAGAGCTGGGCCAACGCGTCGAGGTCTTCGACCAGGGCGCGACTGTTGCCGGCAGGGGCGAGCAAGCGGCGCGCCTGGTCTAGGCTCCGGTAAGCCACCGGCAGTCCGGCGGTGCCGAGCGCGCGAGCCTGGATGCCGAGGTTAATGTAGAGCTGGTCCTTGGTTGGTGAATCGGCAAGCTTGCCCACGGCAGGGAGCACGGAGGCAAGTTGCGTGAGCCGTTCCTTTTCCGGAGCGAGCTGGACCAGGTTGAGGTCGATCACCAATCGAATTTCTGGCTTGCCATCCGCCAGGGTCCGCGCCTCCACGTAGTAGCGCTCGGCCTCTTTCGGCCGCTTGCGCAGTGCGGCCAGGTTTCCCAGATCCACGGCATAGCGGGCACGCGCGATACCCCCCGAAAAATCGTAGGCCTGGCGCAGTTGCGCTTCAGCTTCGTCATAGCGGTGCGCTTGGACGAGCGCTGCGCCGAATTCACCCGCGGCCGTGGCTTGCTCCGAAGGCGTAACCGCGGCGCGCCGAGCGGCGTCGAGGCTTTCCAACGCGAGCGTCAGATTACCTTGCATCCGCTGGGCGCTGCCTTCAGCGAGCGCGGAGCTCCAGGTCGGATTACCTTGGGCAAACGCAGGCGTGCCGATGAGCAGCGACGCGACCAACATCAACGCACGATACAAGGCGCGCAGGCTACCGATATCGAGATCTTGGGTCGCTGTCATGGCCGGAAATCAATGGCAAGTATTGCTTGCTCAACGCATAATTAGGCCGTTCGGCGCCCGTCAGGCGCAACTGCAGGCAGGAGGTACGTCGATTGCTCCGTGCCCATGTCACAGTGCCATGTCACAGCTTTCTTGAGACAAGATATTGTCAGCCATTCCCATGTATTTTGCCATCGCCTCAGGGGGCAAATTGGCAAGATCAGAAGAATAGTTGGCTGAAACCAGCTATGCTGAGCTGCGTTCCAAGCCATCTGGCGCCAGGTAAGTTATCGAAGGGGTGGCTGCCGCGCGCAGCAGTATTTGTCGTAGCGTTGCTCGCGACCGTCCATGTGTTCGCGGCGGATGTCGTTGACCCACTCAACAAGCGAGAGCCCGCGCGGCCCGATTATCTTCCCGCCAATCCGGCGGTTCCCTTTGCATTGCCGCCGGTCGAACGAAAACCGATCTCGCCGGGCTCGACTGGCCAGGAGACTCGGTACGTCCAAGACATTGTATTTCGCGGCAACACCGCCATTCCGACATCCGAGTTGGACGCTGTCGCGGCCCCGTACCGAGGTCGTCTGGCAAGCGCCGCCGAAGTTGAGGAGTTGCGCCAAGCTCTGACGCGATATTACGTTGAGCGCGGCTACATCAACTCGGGTGCGTTGCTGGAACCCAATGAGCCGCCACAAACGCTGATGTTTCGGATCGTCGAAGGAAAGATTAGCTCCATTCGGCTGCGTGGTCTGGACGGTCTGAACGATGCTTATATCGCCGATCGCCTGGTTCGCGACAACGATGGTCCGGCCAACATCGATGTATTGCGCGAACGATTCCAGTTGTTGCTGAGCGATCCGCTTATCAGGCGGATGAATGCGCGTCTGATACCGGACGAACGGCCGGGCGAAGCGATTCTGGATATCGACGTCGTGCGTAATCGCCCCTATCAAGTGACGGCATTCTTCAACAATTACCACTCGCCTGCTATAGGCTCCGAATTCGTTGGTCTTACCGGATCCGTGGCCAATTTGACCGGCCGGGGTGATCGGCTCGACGTTTCGTATCAGAATTCGACAAAGTTGTCCGCAGGTGGGTGGGGTGGCGTCGCATGGAACGTACCGCTCAACTTTTCCGGCACCAGTTTCAACGTGCTGGCCCAGCGGGTCCAATCAGCCGTGGTCGAGTTTCCACTCGACACGCTCAATATCCGGAGCACCCTCGACATCTACGACGTGGGTCTGTCGCAATTCGTCTTCGAATCCTTGCGGCAAACGCTTGCGGTCGGGGTAAATGCCGTCTATCGCCAGGATAGTACGACGCTGTTGGGTGAGCCCTTTTCATTCGTACCCTCAGAGCCCAACGGTACGACCAGGGCCAAGACATTGCGTCTTTGGCAGGAATATTCGTACCGCCTTCAGGATCAAGTGCTCGCGCTGCGCTCGACGTTCAGTTTCGTTCATAACAATGCGCAGGACGTCCCCGGCTTGCCGCAAACCACGGGCACGGACAGCCGATACTGGTTTTGGCTCGGGCAGGCTCAGTACGCGCGCCAGGTGATCGACAACGGTGCGCAGGCCGTGTTTCGTGGCACACTTCAGGCCACCTCCGACGACCTCCTGCCTCTCGATCTGATACCGATTGCCGGCGTGTACGAAGTTCGAGGCTACCGCGAAAACCAGATTGTTAGTGACAAGGGCACTGTGTTCAACGCCGAATTTCACTATCCACTGCTGCACGAGGCGCGCGACGGCGTTGGCGTGTCACTGATTCCGTTCTACGATTGGGGGCGGGGCCGGAATCAGAATGCAGAGGCAACCATCTTGTCATCGTGCGGACTGGCGGCCCGCGTCAACTGGAAAGGCTTTAGGTTCGACGTGTTGAAAGCGTGGCGCCTGATTCACCCTGCCATCCTAAATAGCCTGCACGGCACGGCCCAGGATCGCGGCATAAGTTTTCAGGTGACCTATGCGTTCTTCGGTAACTGAGTTGCCCGATTGAAGTGACTGTTTGGCGCGGGCTGTGTTTACGCAATACGCAGACGAACGTGCCAGCCGCATCAAGGAGAATGGTTGCGTGGGGTAGACATGTGTTAGTAAGCTCGTGCAACGAATCGGGGCCTGCGCCACAAACACAGTATGCAGGCCCACACGTGATCAATGGAACGACGAGGTGAAGGCCGTGGCAACTGTAGACCGCAGTAGTTTCATGAAAAAAACAGCCGCCCTAGTGGTACTCATGGCGCTGCCTGCGATGCTCTATACCGTGTTGGCGCGATCTGCCAGCAACAACTCCGCCGTCGCCGCACTCGTCATGGAGGTGAATGGGGTGACCAAGCCACCCTTGGTGGTTCACCGGGAAATTGCACCTGGGACAAGAATTGCGATCGCACCAGGCGCACGCCTGGCGCTGCTTCACTACGCATCGTGTTCCATCGTTACCTTCTCCGGCGGCACGGTAAAGGTGAGCGAGCAGGGTTTGGAAGGCGACGAAGCTAACATCGAGAGCAGGACGCCCGGACCCTGCCCGCGCGTGCATAAGATTGCCCTTGGCGGCCCGGGTCCTTTGGGCGGGGGCATCGTCTCGCGTGGGATCAATCGCGACCCGGCGGATTACGCCGACATAGCGGCGGATGGCTTGGTAGTCATCACGGGCGCTCGGTCGGCGAATGCGGTAACCGCTGACGTACTGGATTCAAATCGAATGCTTGTCGAACGCGACATTCCAATTCGCCAAGAGTCGTTCCGGTTAAGCGGCGTCCTGCCGCCAAGGCGCCCTTACTACATCAACATTCATTTCCGCGGACGGAGCGAACCGGTCGAGGTGCCGATTTCAATATTGGCATCGGACGCGAAAGGCCTACTGATACTCCGACTCGAGTAAGCGGACGAAAGACCGGGATTGAATCTCCGCCGCCGCTACCGAGAGATCGTCATCCTCGCGGCGCTCCTCGCGGCGGCGATGCTGGTGGCCGTCACAGGGGGACGCGTCGAGCTCGTCGACGGCTTTTTGTACGATCTTGCGATCGCCATCACGCCGTTTCGACCACCGCCGACGCCGTCGAAGGTCGTGGTCGTTGCCATCGATGAGAAGAGCCTTGCTTCGGAAGCGCTTTCATCCACTCCGCGAGTATTGTTCGGCCCCTATTACGCCGAGCTACTCGATGGGCTGTTCCAGGCTGGAGCGAAGGCCGTCGGATTCGACATCATCTTCAACTACACCGCAACTCGTTTTGCCGCGATCGACCCCGGCTATGACGACGCGCTGCTTGCATCGCTTGCGAAGCATCGCGACCGCGTTGTCCTCGCGCGCACAGCCACGATGACGGTTGCCGAGCCATTTGCGGCCGCCATCTTCGATCCTGCGCGCGACGCCCAGCGCGATGAGCCTCTGTCCATTGCCTATCTGGAGCTGGTGCCGAGCGAAGACGGCGTTCAGCGCTGGATCTATTCGAGCTATCCTGCGGCGGATGGCACGCGTCTGCCGACGCTTGCCGCGCGGCTTTCCGAAATTGCCGGCGGACCCGGCAACGCTCCGCCATTCCTGCTGGCGCCGACGGCACCTTTGGAAAGCCTGCCGACCTATGCGATCGCCGATGTTTTAAGTTGCGTCAGATCCAATCCCGGGGCCGTAAGAGAAGCGTTTGCGGACAAGGTCGTTCTGATCGGAAGCAATCTCGCGGAAGAGGATCGCAAGCGCGCACCCGATCGATTCCTGAAATGGCCGTCGTCGTCCTCCACGCAGACCGAAGCGTTCGCCTGCGGGCTGCAAGCGCTGGGTCCGTCCGCGCCGGACAGCGATACCGTGCCTGGAGTGCACATCCATGCAGCAGCCGTTGGCAGCTCGCTTGGCGGAACGGGTACGGCGCTAGTTCCCTGGTCGGCACGCGTCGCAGCGGCGACCTCCGCCTCGGTGATCTGCGCCGGCCTCGGTTTGCTACTGTCACCCGTGGTCGCGGTGGTCGCCTTGACCGGCTTTCTGGCGGCGCTCTTCGCAGGCTCAGTCGTGGGCGTGGGGGCAGGCCACTGGCTGCCCGTCGCAGTGCCCGCCATCGCGGGGTTGTGTGCGCTTCTCGGCGGGCAATTGGCGCGCTTTTTCGTCGAAGAGCGGAGGCGACGGCGCATGGAAAGCGCATTCGGCTGCTATCTTGCGCCGGAAATCGTTCGGCAATTGTCCGAGGAGGATATCGATTTGCATCTTGGCGGTGAGGTTCGCGAGATCTCGGTCATGTTTGCGGACCTCAGCAACTTCACGGCCATTTCCGACACCATGCCGCCCGCCGAGCTGATGGAGCTCACCAATCGATACTTCAAGGTCATCGTCGAGGTGATCGACGAGATGGGCGGCTACGTCGATAAGTTCATTGGCGATGCAGTCATGGCGATGTGGGGAGCACCGGCGAGTGCGAGGGACTCGGCGGCGCAAGCGCTGGAAAGCGCCTTTCTTATCGAGCAGCGGGTCGGCGAGCTCAGGTCCGCCGCAGAGGGCGGCGATTTCTCCAAATTCGATGTGAAGATCGGGATTGGCACCGGACCTGCCATCGTCGGCAACGTCGGTACCCCGCGCCGTTTGAGCTACACGGCGCTCGGCGCGACGGTCAACCTTGCCGAGAGGTTGGAGAAGGTGTGCGGAACCTTCGGATGCCGCATTGTTGTCGACTCGACCACTATGGCCGCGCTTAAAGACCGCTATCTTTTCTGCGAGCTCGACGCGGTCACCTTGAAGGGCAAGCGGGCGCCCGTGTCGGTCTACGAGGCGATCGCCCCGATCAGGACGGCGACGAAGGAACAGCGCGAGTACGTCTCCCGCTACAACGCCGCGCTGCAATGCTATCGAAATGGCGACTCGGAGCAGGCTGTGTCGATATGGATGGAGCTCGACGCGGCGATCGTTCGGCGCGCGGTCGCTTCCGCGCCCGCGGTTATGGCACAGCGCGCGAAGACCGGCGCTGCCGTACCGGAGCTTCCTCCCCGCGTCTAGGGCCGCAGGTTCAATTCGCGGCTCGTTGACTCGCGGCGCGCCAAAGGATCAAATCTTCGGCGGTGAAAAGATGAAATCTCCCGACTCGCCGCCGGCAAAGCGAATCGGCGCGTATTCCGGACGCTGCTCGAAGTTCAACCTGCGCGCGATATTGAGAACACGCGCAGAGAGCACGTCGGAAAGCTGCCTGCCCAGGAGAAAATCCTGGTTCTCGGAGAGGATGTCGATGAAATTCTGCGCGAAGATGGAGTGCCTTCCGCCGCCTCCGTCCATGACCGGGCTCACGCCGCCGCTGGTAAGCACGGTCCGCGAAGGTGAAACAGCAAGCGACTTCAACTGATTTAACCTTTCCTCGTCGGACAAACCCGGCTGCAGCTGGCCCATCGACGAGCGGGTCATCGCTCCGGAGTAACAGGAATCGGCGACTACCAGAATATGCTTCGCCGACATCGTGTTCCAGGTTTCGGTGAGCGTGGAGTTTGCGATCCAGTTCGCGCTGCTGGACGGGTCCGCATCGATGGGCAGCCAGTTCGCCAGCGAGTTCACGCGATCGATCTGGCCGTGGCCGGCGTAATAGACGAGAAGACTGTCTTTTTCGGTAACGACCGATCGCAATTTGTTCAGCTCCTCCATAATCTCCCAGCGGGTGGCGTTGAGCAGCAGCGTGACGGTGAAGCCGTAGCGATCCTTGAGCAGCGCCGCGATATCCGATGCGTCCGCCTCCGGCGTGTTCAGGCGTGCCAGCTTCTGATACTTCTGATTCCCGATCACGAGCGCGTAGTACTTGCCGAGCCCAAGACTTTGTCCCGAGAGCCGGGGCGGTGCTGCAGCGACCGGCTTGGTGACCGCCGCGTCCGCCTCCAGGAAAAACTCGAGCGCGGCGCGCTTGCCTTGGCGATCGACGGCAACCATCGTGACGCGCGTCTTGCCCGCGCCCAGATCTACACTGGTCTTGAACATGCCATCGCCATCGATGTCCTGAGGGACGTCGTTGGCCGTGAAAGACAGCAATCCGGCGGCCGCGGTGACACGTCCCACGACCGGCCGTGCGCCTACACCGGAGCGAACCTTGACGGTCGCGGTATCGCGCGTGAGAACGATCGGGGGATCGATGATTTGAATCGAAGGCGGCGCCATCGCCACAAGCTGTCTTGGCGCTTGCTGCTTCGGCGCTTCCGGCCTGAGCTCGAGCTTGGAAACCTTCTCCTTGTAGCTGGTGACGTCGGTCTCGAGCCGGGAAATCTCCTGCTTCTGACGCGCAAATTCGGTCCTGCTTTTTTCGAGCTCTGCTTCGAGCGCCTTGATGCGCGCAGGGTCCGCCGGGGCGGCCGCATTTTTCTGGCGCGCGAGCTCCGACTGCATCGCATCGAGCTTGCGCTGGGCTTCCGCCGCCGCGTTTTTCTTGTCTTCGATGTCGCGCTGGCTTTGCGCGAGTTGCCGCCGAGCCGTTTCCAGCTCTTGGCGCAGCGATGCGCTTTCGCCCTCCAGGCGCGCCAGGCGGGCTTTGAAGTCCTCGTTCGCCTGTTCGGACTGCGCGACCTGCGTTCGGCGTTTTTCCAGCTCGGCCTCGCGTTCCTTGAGCAACGATTCCAACCTGCGCGTTTCCTCGGTGTTGCCGGCCGCCGCCGCCTGCAGTTTTTTCTGCGTCAGTCGCTCGATCTCCTGACTCGATTTGAGGCGCTCTTCGTCCAGCGCACGACGCGCCTTTTCGAGCTCCTGCCGCGTGCGCTCGAGCTCCTTGCGCAGCGAGTCGAGCTCTTCCTTGGAAGCCGTTGCGGGCGCAGCGTCGAGATTGATGCTCCCTTCGAGGCCGGCAGCCTTGCGATAGAGCTTGAGCGCGTTTGCCTGATCCTTCGACACGCCGAGGCCCTGTTCGTACAGGAAGCCGAGATTGATCAGCGCCCGCGGATACCCTTGGTCCGCGGCTTTCTGGTACCAGAGCGCCGCGTTCGCAAAGTCGGGCGCCGTGCCCAGACCTTTTTCGTAGATCTCCCCCACATTGGTCTGCGCGACCTTATCGCCGCCTTGCGCGGATGGGAGCCATACCTTCAGCGCCGTTGCATAGTTCGACCGGTCGTACGCAACGTATTCGCCGCCACGGATCGCGCATTCCGAGCCGGTGGTCTTGATGGCGCGTCGCGGCGCCATATAGGTGATGCCGGTGCCAAGCTGGCGCACTTGTCCGGGCAACATGCAATCCACCACCAACAGCCTGTCCGCGTTCTGGCGATCGTCGATGGCGGCCACCATGGTGTTCGGTGCCGCGAGGCCTGCCGACTGGCAGACAAGGCTGATGATGATTGCGCCGGCGCCCGGTAGCGACTGCCGGAGGCGTGGGCAAACTAATCGTGAGCGCGTCATTTCAGGGCAGTGCTCATGCGAAGTGCGAATTCCGCCACAACCGGCCCGAGCATTAGCGCACTGCACTTGCATTTGATTGACATGGGTTGATTTTCTCTGCAATTCTATATGACAGGCAGTAACGTTGCTCAAAAAGGGACCGGTTGCCCGCCGCCTCGAATTCGAGGCGGCGCCGCCGACTGGCCCGTGCTCAAACATGGCAAGGCATTGATTTCTGGGAAATCACGCGCCGGGCGTCACGCAATCATGCGCGTCTGCCGTGCGGGTGACTCGAAAGGGGAACTAATTGAAGAACCTGTTGCGGTACCGGCTGCTCGGCGACGTTGCGGTAATGACCGGAAGCGTGGTTTTGTGCGCCGGCTATGCAGGACTCGCCTCGGGTCAGGGTCTTCCCAGCGTACCCGGAATCACCGAGCTTCAAAAACCCGTTGCCAGCACGGTGCAGACAGTTTGTATCGCACTTAACGGCCTCGGCGGGAAGCCGGCTCTCGCTACGCCCAATCCAAACGGCACGCCTGCCGAGCGGCTGTCGAATTCATGCACGCTGATGGTTTCGACCGCGTTTTTCAACCAGGGGACGCCGCCGCCCTTTGACCCCAATGGCAACTTCAATCTGAAAATCAGCGACGATCAGTTGAAGCGTGGCATCCAGGCCATCGCCCCGGTACAGGCGAATGCTCAAAAGCAGATCAGCGTGGAAGCATCGAAAATGAGTCTGGTGGGCTCTCGGCTGCTGGATCTGCGCGGCGGCGCGCGAGGCCTGGTCATCGGCATGAATGGCCAGGAAGCGCAACAAGCCGCCGATGGTCGTGCCCCAACGGGCGTCTTGGCGGGCGACAGAGGCGGCGCCGCGGGCCCGGACGATGGGTTGAGCGGCCGCTGGGGCGGCTTCGTCAATCTCGGATATGCCTGGGGCGACGTGGACCAAACCCCGCTGCAGAACGCCTACAATTACGGCAGCTTCAGCGTGCTCGCCGGCGCCGACTACCGCATCAGTGACAAATTCGTGCTCGGCGGGGCGTTCAGCTATAGCGACACCCATTCCGACTACGAGCAATCGCTTGGCAACGTCAAGGCGAGGACGACCGGCGTCGCCGCTTACGGAACGTATTATGTCGATACCTGGTACGTCGACGGGTTTATCGCGTACGGCTCTGTCGACTACGATTCGACCCGCAACATTCTCATCCCGTCGAATAATCCAACAGCGAAGGCCATCAACACATCCGCGACGGCCAGTCCGAACGGTGACCAGTGGTCTGCGTCCATCGGCGTCGGCCGCAGCTTCGAGATGGCGCCGATCACCCTTACGCCAACCGCAAGGCTGGGATACATCCACGTCAAGAACAAGGCCTTCACGGAAAACGAGCCCAACAACGGACTCGGACTATCGGTGGATTCGCGAACCATCGAGTCGCTGCAGTCGGCGCTAGGAGGCAAGTTATCGACGGTCGTCAACAGCTCGGTCGGGGTTTTCGTGCCGTACGTCACCGCAAATTGGATGCACGAATTCAAGAACGACAATCCGTCGATCGTCTCGAAATACGTCGCCGATCCCCTCAACACGATATTCGCCATTCCGACCGCGACGCCGACACGGGATTATGCGGTTCTTGCGATCGGGTCCAGCGCAACGCTGCCCAACAACCTGTCGGGATTCGCGCAGTTCAGCGGCGCCGTCGGGCTCAAGAACGAGAGCAACTACGGCATCGTGCTCGGCGTTCGCAAGCAGTTCTAAAGAGGAATCTTTAGCGCTCTCCGACTCGGCGCAGGGGCGCGGTCTTCATCGCCCTGATTCCGGCTGTTCGCGCGGCGCCTCCCGTCGATCTATTTTTCCTGGCGCCCGCGGCCTTCGATTGCCTCGAGGCTGGATTGTCCTGGTTGCGGCACTGCTCGCCGCCTGCGCCACTCCTGCGGATCGCTTCGATCGTCGCGCGAACGCCTTGGGATTTGCATCGATCGGTTTGCAGGGCACGGAATTTCATCACATCGCGTATGTGGCCGGAGCTCTCGAGAATTCCGACACCTTGCACGTGTACGTCGAACACGACGGCACGCCCTGGCTCGATCTCACGCACCCGGCAGCCGATCCCACTCCGCGCATGCCCTTGGCGCTCGAGCTCATGGGACAGGATACGGGTCCGCGACTTTTTCTGGGCCCCGCTCCTTTGGACGCACCAGCGTTACTCGCCCCAAGTCGTCGCCAGCATGGTTGCCGCGCTGCGACGTTTCCTCACGCCGCATCCGTTTCGTCGCGTGGTGTTGATCGGCTATAGCGGGGGCGGAACCGTTGCCTGGCTGATGGCCGCGCAGGTGCCGGAGACGGTGGCAATCGTCACGGTCGCCGCAAACCTCGACATCGATGACTGGACGCGCATCCACGACTACAGCCCGCTCGCCGGCTCGCTCAATCCCGCGTTGATGCCACCGCTTTCTCCGACGATCAGCCAGTTTCACTACGTCGGCGGGCGCGATCGCAACGTGCCGCCCTCCGTCGTGCAATCGTTCGCGCGTCGGCATCCCGAAGCTCGAGTCATCGAGCTTGCCGATTTCGATCACGAGTGCTGCTGGATGGAGCGATGGCCGAACCTTCTCGAGGAAGTGCAGAGGGCCCGGCTTGGCCCTCGTCGTGCACGAGACTGAAGGGCGACCAGGAGCTGCCGCCGGTGAGACGTGGCACTCGATATTTGCCGAGCGTCGAGCGGAAAGCGCAGAGCATTCGAGCAGATCGGGCCCACGAGCTGCCGAGCGGGTTCGATTTTCGGTAGTATTTCGTTCGTGACCTCGCGGATTTGACGGAGACTCGAATGGGCATGATGTTGACGAGCGAAGAAATACTCGACAAGGTGCGAAGAGCATTTGCGCCGTACCATGTCGTGGCCGAGCTGCAGGACTACCACAGAAAGCTCGGGTTTCGCGTCTACGACGTCGATAACGAAGTCATCGACACCTTCGAAGGCAGCTTGATCCAGGACCTGAAGACACCTGCGAACCTGAAGCGGCTGATTCTTGAGGCACGAACCGCCGTCGAGCGCAAGAACAAGATTCTGAAGCCGTGGTCCTTTGAATCGGTATGACGCGCGAGGCCGGCCGCGATGCGCGCCAATTCGACCATCCCCATCGGGACCGCCCGGCAATGCGCGGTAACGGCGCAAGCGCTCGCGCTTAGAAATACGCTTCAGCGTGCCTTGACGAGCCGCGCATCGATGGCCTTGCTCAAGCGTTCCATACCGAACGAAATATCAACGACCTTGCCGTCCACGAAGAAGCCGGGCGTTGAGCGAACGCCGCTCGCGCGCCCGCTGGCCAGGTGCTCCTGAACGCGTTGCAGATAGATGTGGTCCGCGAGGTCCGCATCGAAGCGCGCGAGGTCGAGCTCGATGACCGCGGCGTACTGGCGAAGAGCTTTCGCCTTCAGATGCTGCTGGTTTTCGAATAGGCGGTCATGCATCTGCCAGAACTTGCCTTGCGCACCGGCGGCTTCCGCGGCTTCCGCTGCCAGCTCCGCGTTGGGATGCGCTGCGACGATCGGGAAATGCCGGAACGCAAACCGGATGCGATGTTTGAAATGCTTGAGCATGATCTTGACGCCGTGATAGGCCTGCGCGCAGACGGGGCACTCGAAATCGCCGTATTCGATGACGACTACTCGCGCGTCTGGAGCGCCGAGGACATGGTCGACCGGGCTCAATGACATCGCCGGGATTCTTGGCGGTGTAGGATTGCTCATGAGATGCCTTTTTTAAAGCGAGTGATCGAATGCGCGGACAACGTCACGCGGAGTAACCCTCGGCGCGAGTATTTTATAAGACTCCCGATCAAGTGCAAACGTTCAAGGTCGGGCTGCAACTGACCTTGCGCGAGTCCTGACATGTCAAGCAAGCCTTTGTTGACGGACGACGCTTCGCCATACGCATGGGCGCGGCTCGCGATCTCGCTAACGCTGATGACCATAAGCGGCTGCAGTATGTATGCCGTGGTCGTTGTGCTGCCTGCGGTGCAGGCCGAGTTTGGCGTGGCGCGCGCGGACGCGTCGCTTCCTTATTCGCTGACCATGATCGGCTTCGGCGTCGGAGGTCTTTTCATGGGACGGCTGGCCGATCGATTCGGCGTCATGGTACCGCTGCTGATCGGCGCGCTCAGTCTCGGTCTTGGCTTCGCCGCCGCGGGGATCGCAGGCAACATCTGGACCTTCTCACTCGCGCACGGAGTGCTGATCGGCGTGTTTGGAAGCTCGGCAATGTTCGCGCCGCTCATCGCCGACACATCGCTCTGGTTCACGCGCCGACGAGGAATAGCGGTTGCAATCTGCGCCAGCGGAAATTATCTCGCCGGAGCCGTGTGGCCACCGGTCGTGCACCACTTCGTCGCGATCCACGGCTGGCGCAGCACCTACGAGGGTATCGGACTGTTTTGCGTTATCACACTGTCGGTGTTGGCGCTATTCCTGCGCCGCAGACCACCCGTGCTCGCCACCGACGCCGCTTTGTCGGCCGCGGCCGCCTCGCCCCGGCCTTTCGGACTCCCCCCGGCCGTGGCCCAATCGCTGCTATGCGTGGCGGGTCTGGCGTGCTGCGTCGCGATGTCGATGCCACAGGTGCATATCGTCGCCTACTGCGGAGACCTGGGCTACGGCGTCGCGCGGGGCGCCGAGATGCTGTCGGTCATGCTCGGCTTTGGCATCGTGAGCCGATTATTGTCCGGCGTGATCTGCGATCGCATCGGAGGCCTGCGCACCTTGCTGCTGGGATCGGCGTTGCAGGGAGTCGCGCTGCTCTTATTTCTGCCTTTCGATGGATTGGTTTCCCTGTTCGTCATTTCGGCCCTGTTCGGGTTGTTCCAGGGCGGGATCGTTCCGTCCTACGCGATCATTGTCCGCGAGTACTTCCCTCCCGGGGAAGCCGGCGCCCGGGTCGGCACAGTATTGATGTTCACGCTGCTCGGCATGGCGCTCGGCGGCTGGATGT
>WNGI01002695.1_pt1 | contig 15460 bp, 13 predicted proteins | sample 5400621 | NCBI WGS metagenome assembly WNGI01 (sample SAMN13153374, study PRJNA577476) | soil metagenome | isolation source: 20 cm soil or saprolite under Garry oak tree replicate 1 | place: USA:California | collected 2016-06-15 | reverse complement strand
ACCGAAAGAACGTATTTCATGGCGCTTCCTCCCTTTTCTTCATTGTTAAGCGAGAATGTCCTTTTTGATCTCCGGGCTGACCGCCAACATACAACTACCGTGTCCAGAACGCAATGTTCCGGCCCAGTTTTTAATGTGTCGTTCTCCCAGCCACGTAGCGGGGTCAATTTCTGCCCCCCAACGAAAATTCCCAAACCGAGCTTTACAAATGATTTTCGCTGCCTGGTTCCGCCTGATCAAGGCGCTCCTCCGGGATTGGCTCCCACATTCCGAGATTATCGGTGTCTGGGAATTAGTGTTTTTTCCAGATTCCAGAAGTAGACTTCACGGGGCTGGCACTTTAGGACTGAGGGCTGCCAGTGCTCTTAGGCGGTTCTTGGCTAGTCTGGCGTCTTTTTCTTGGAGCATATTGCTCGAAAGAATGGACACCACTAAGCGTCCTTAGAACCTAATAACTACCGTGCTGCCATGAAGGTCAACCTTCGTTTCAAACCGGAGTGTGAAGGAGAAATCAAACACACCTGAAAACCCTTTATGATATCCTTACGCTTCCCTTATGAAATCTTTATGCGGCCTTTACGTGCTGCCAGAAAAGCAAATGCAAGGACCGATTGGCAGGAATTGATTCGTTCCGTCTGCGGACCCTACTGGGTGGGACTTTTTGACCCGGCACAATATGACTCACACATCGTCTCGTTTGTTAATGTTATGGGAACTGGCCAAGCATCTGGGAGGGTCAATCCCTGACACTTGGAACAAATATCTTTTTCGGCGGTTTTGGGGTGAAGGAGCCTTATCCAGAGAGTCATATCTTGTGTTGGAGAATTATCAAGATGTGGGCCTGAGACACAGCCTCAGATTCGTAACAGATTTGCCGCGACAGGCAAATCCTCAAGACCTCATCGACGCAGAAATCACCTACGGCAAACTGTCGCCCAACGCGGCGGCAATGCTGTCAGCACTCTTCTTGCGACATACGGGCAAATTACTTCGGATTGCAACTGACACAGAAGTAGAGCAAACGATGGATGCGACTTTGATTTGTTACGGCAATTCCGACTCAAACCTGAAGACATTTGACATCGAGGAATCATCGGGAAACGCTTTGTTCCAATTTGTATTCGATGGGGCGGGACAGCGCGCATTTCAGATATGCGAACAGCTTTACTCCGCGGAGAACCGCAGCGGTATAGCCTACGATAAGGCGATTCTTCTAAGATTGAACAACCCACAGAATCCGAATCATTGCTACGTAGTGTGTGCTGGGCTTTCCGAATGGGGCAGTCTTGCAGCTGTTTATTATCTCACAAAGAAATGGAAGGTTCTTCACAAGCGGTTCGACAGGTTTTGGCGCCGAAGAGACTTCTGCGTGCTGTTGGAAGTCCGGTCGGGGCAGTTCGAGAACGCAACAGAAGTGGCCTCGGTTGTCCGGTTGTCGCCGCTTCTCCAGGGCTGACGCGATGAATGCACTTAGATACCTTTGACAGGCAGGCATATGGCATCGGATCCAAAAAGTCCCTCGTTCACACAAACAAAATTTACTGCCCGCCCCGTCGCCAAAGTTCTCGTGGCCACAACTGCCATGCTGACTTTCATCTCGTTCTGGCGAGCAGCGGCCATCGTTCTGAACGATCTGGCGTCTTCCGCGTACTACGCAGGGGGTGAGGCCGAGCAGTTCATCGGTAAGACGGCCCCGTGGTTCATTCTCGCGACCATGCTCCTCTCCTACGCCGTTTCCCAGTTATACGTGGAAAGCTGCAGCATGTTCGTCCGCGGAGGCGTCTATCGGGTGGTGAAGGAGGCGATGGGCGGAACACTGGCCAAATTTTCCGTTTCCGCGCTCATGTTTGACTACGTTCTTACCGGACCGATCAGTGGTGTCTCGGCGGGCAGGTATCTTGCTGGATTGCTGAACGAGGTATTCGCCTTTGCTCATCTGAAAGTAGTTTTGAACGCGAACGCTGCTGCCACGATATTTGCCATGGCTGCCACCCTCTACTTCTGGTGGCAGAACACAAAGGGCATTCACGAATCGAGTGAGAAGGCGCTATGGATCATGCAACTAACCACTGTCATGGTCATCGCGTTAGTCTCCTGGTGCTGCTATACCTTGTGGATGCGCGGGGGACATCTGCCGCCCGCACCGGTTCCCCGAAACATCATCCTCGACCAACATTCGCTCGGTTGGCTATACGGCAGTAATCTTCCGGGCCTGATCACCGTGATCGCCGTCTTCGTCGCCTTGGGACATTCGGTCCTCGCCATGAGCGGAGCAGAATCGCTTGCTCAAGTGTATCGGGAAATCGAGTACCCCAAACTTCCGAACCTTAAGAAAGCCGCACTGGTAATTTTTCTCTATAGCCTGATCTTCACGTCGCTGGTTTCCTTCTTTGCCGTGATGATCATCCCGGACAAGACCAGGCCCGAATACTTTCAGAATTTGATCGGCGGATTGGCGATGAACCTTTCCGGACCCTACGTGGCTCGTTTGGTTTTTCAAGTGTTTGTTGTCGCCGTGGGAACATTAATTCTCTCTGGCGCAGTGAACACCGCAATCATAGGTTCCAACGGCGTCCTCAATCGCGTTTCCGAGGACGGCGTTCTCTCTGATTGGTTTCGCCGGCCGCATCCACGATTCGGAACCTCATACCGGATCATTAATTTCGTGGTGATGTTTCAACTCCTGATGATCCTGATAAGCCGCGGCGACGTTACGTTCTTGGCGAACCTTTATGCTTTTGGCGTAATTTGGAGTTTCGTTCTCAACGGTCTTGCGGTTCTCGTCCTGCGGTATACACACCCCGGAGGGCGGGAATTCCGCGTACCACTTAATTTCACAATCGCCGGCAAGGAAATCCCCGTTGGGGTTGGTCTCATTACGCTAACGCTGCTGACGACCGCGGTTGTGAATCTTTTTACAAAACCGGCGGCCACTGTCTCGGGCATTATTTTCTCAGGTGCACTATTCATTCTTTTTACTCTCTCCGAGTTGAGGATCCGGCGGCAGCGGGGGGAAAAGTGCGTCGAGCTCGATCAATTCAATCTCGCACAAGAAGCCGAGCTCACGCAGGACAATCTCGACGTCCGGCCAGGCAACATCCTTGTTCCCATCAGCACAAACTACGCGTTGTACGCATTGGAAGCAGCGCTGCGTCGAGCCAAACGTCGAGAAGCCGAGGTCGTCGTCCTGCACGTTCAAGTTCTGCAGCGCGCAGGTTCCGGTGAAAGTGACCTGACACCGGATCAGCTCTTTAGCACGATTGAGCAGTCATTGTTTAGCAAGGTCCTTTCCATCGCGGAAACGGAGGGCAAACCGGTACGGCTCGCGGTTGCGGCCGCGAATGACCTCTGGGAAGGCATCCTGCGCATGGCCGCGGGCTTGCAGTCAGGTTCAGTGGTTATCGGAAGTTCGTCAAAAATGTCAGTCAGCGAACAGGCGCGCCAGATCGGGCTTGCATGGGAGCGGATGCCTGAACCGCGCCCACGGGTCTCACTCGAAATCTTCAATTCGTCCGGCCAAGCACAAGTCTTCTATTTGGGACCGCATGCACCACGCCTTACGCCCAAAGAGATCGATCTGCTGCATGAACTCTGGGTCAACATCAGCGACGATGTGGAAGGGGAAGAAATCCATCATCATGACATCGTCCATTTCGCACTCACTGAAATCGAGAGACAGATCGCCAACGGGCAACGCGACGAGGTTCTCCTGAGGATTCGAGATCACTTGCGAGGGATCAAGGATCGCCGTCTGCCTCCACCGTGAGGTTTGGGAATGCCGGACCTGGGTTGTCTCCTTTAATTTGCCACTTCCTGATCAGCGAAATTCTCGGAGACGTGCCCATTGCCTTGCGACGTTCCACCTTGCTACCCGCTAAAAATGTCCAGATTCCCCGCCATCGGGAGCCTTTGGACCGGCTGATTCGGATGTGATTCGGTCCCAGGCCGTCCGCTTCGATTTCTCCACGAATTTCGCGCCTATGCCCCACGATGGAATCGGCATGAGCAGACGCCGGGAAAGGCCGTTCAATTGGGGCTCGTACGTGCTTCGGAGTTCGCTCAGTTTCTGGTCGCCAGCTTCCGTGCACTTGCAGGCGCCGGATTCGGCGAGCAAGCTGCGCACCTCGGCAAGGTCTTTCGGGGGGAGCCGGTCGGCGGCGGGAGCGACGGGGCGGACCCGCAGCACCTCGCACACATCCGCGATCGCATGGCGAGAAATCGCGAACGTAAGCTGCGCCTGCCATTTGGCGTCGCCCACGCCGTACGCGACTATCAGTGCGCTCACATCCAGGACCGCCGTAAACGCCGCGAGCCACGATTGGTTGTCATGCTGCGACCGGAAGTAGCAGAGAACCGGATACGACAAATGGCTCTCCATCAACTGCGCGCACCATATTTCCCAATCTTGTAGATACCTGCTAAGTATATCAGGTCCGCGAAAACGGGCGTGCCTGCGAAGCAACTCCCCGGCGGTGGGTGGCGAGCCGGCGCGCGCGTCGAGCAACGAAATGTTCAATTCCCGCTGAGAAAAAGCGCCATACATGGTCGGCAAATAAGAAATGACGATGGCCAAAAAGCCGAAGCCCATTCCGCCCTCGCCCACCGTGATCACGCGCGCCATCGCCGTGCGCGGCGTCACGTCCCCCAGCCCGAGCGTAAAGAACGTGGTCCCGCTCAGATACAGATCGGTCCGAAATGTCGCCGCCCCTCCCGACACGTTGAGGGACGATCCCGCGGCCCAATGCAGCATGGCGAACGCCACCACCAGCGCGAAGGCCCACGTGGCAAAGAGCATCAACAACGAGAGCGGGCCGAAATAACTCAGATGAGTTTCCCGCACCTTCTTGGAGGGGAGCCACCGGTTGACCACCGACCAGACAGCCCAACTGACTTGATAAAACAGGCGAGTCACACGAAAACGGCGTGTAACGCGACGGGGCAGAATGATGCTCTCGAACGTCTCCCACAATGTGGCAAACATCAGGAGCAGGCCCAAAATTCCCACGACGATTCTCATCATCACTCCAACGCGCTAGCAGCTTGCGGAAAAACTCTCCAGTTTTGTGGGTCGTGCCTTTTCATCCCGACGAAGGAAGGACAGGCACGACATCGGGTGCGGGCTCTACACTCCCTCGCCATCGCGCCGGCTTCGGCGCGTCGGCGACTTGGAGCCCGCCGGAATAAAATCCGCGTTGTCTTCAGGGGTTTCAACCCCTGAAGGCCCAATGTTGCATTTTTCCGCAAACCGTTAGCACACGATATCAGGTCTTTGAGGATAGAAGAAATTCCTGAAGCGCGGAAAAGCGATTGGGAAATGGAATGGACTGCTTCGCCCGGCCCAGCAAAGACGCCAGGCGCTCCGGCATTTCGGGCCGCAGGCCTGTGGCGCGAGCGACCGTCTCTGCGAACTTCGCGGGATGAGCGGTGGCCAGGACGATACCATGAGAGCTTGCGAGACTCTGTTTCGCAAAGCTTTGCCATCCGAGCACGCCGACGGCAGTGTGCGGATCGAGCACGTAACCGTGGCGCTGTTCCACGTCGTGCATGACGCGGAGCGTCTCTTCGTCACTGAAGCTGCAGCCCCAGATGTCGTGGCGGATCGCCTGAAGATCGTTATCGTAGAGATCGGCAATGCGCGCGAAGTTGCTCGGATTTCCGACGTCCATGGCATTGGAAACCGTGCGGCGGGAGGCGCGCGGAATCAATTTGCCGCTGCGCAGAAATTCGGGCACGACGTCATTGGTGTTCGTCGCGGCGATGAATTGAGCGGCCGGCAGGCCGATGCGTTTCGCGAACAGGCCCGCGGTCAGATTGCCGAAGTTTCCGCTCGGCACAGAGAATACGGCCGGAGCGGCTGCGGCGGGAAGCCGCGCGCACGCCGCGAAGTAATAAAACATCTGCGGGATCAGCCGCGCGATATTGATTGAATTTGCCGACGTGATCGTGAATTGTTTGGCGGCCACAGGATCGACAAGCGCCTGTTTCACCAGCCTCTGGCAGTCATCAAACGAGCCGGCCACTTCGAGAGCTGTGATGTTCTGCCCCAGCGTGGTGAACTGTTTTTCCTGCGCAATACTGACCCGTCCGGCCGGGTACAGAATCACGACGCGAATTCCAGAGACGCCCAGAAAGGCATGTGCGACGGCGCTCCCGGTGTCGCCGGACGTCGCCGCAATGACTGTAAGTGGTTGTCCCGATTCCCGAACAAAGTAGGCCATCAGCCGCGCCATGAAGCGTGCGCCGAAATCCTTGAACGCGAGAGTCGGGCCATGGAATAACTCGAGGATGTGCAAGCGTTCCGTGAGGGAAATCAACGGTACGGGAAAATCAAGCGCGCAAGTCACGATTTCGGTAAGAGCGTCCTGTGGGACATCGTCGCCGAGGAATAATGTGCCGACCTCGCACGCCAATTCCGGAAACGACAGCGACCGCCAGCGTCCGGGAAAATCTGAGGGGAGGCGAGGCATCTCGACCGGCATGTACAGCCCGCCGTCCGGCGCGGAGCCACGCAACACGGCATCGCGCAAAGACACTTCCGGACCGCGGCCGAGAGTGCTTCGAAATTTCATCGCGTGGGCCGTGTCTGCGGATCGAGGATTTCAAGGAAGCCGCGTGCATCGGGCTCCGTCTCTCGCAAGTGCGCCATCGACACAGTGATGTGCGCGAACCGCTCGTAGAGTTGTTTTCGATATGCGAGGAGTTGAGGATAACAGCGCGCGACCGCGTCCTTTGCCGGTTCGCCCGGGCGCTGTGAAAACAGGTCCCCCCAGAGGACGGGTTTCGGATCGGACAGGTATCGCGCGATCAGGGTTTCTTCTTCTCCAGCGGTTGCCGCGAGGTACACGACCGTCGTGAGGCGTTGGAGCCGGCGGCATATCGCTTCGCCCGTGTAAACCACGCTGCCCGTGGTGTCCACTACGATGCCGTCCTCCCCTGACGCCTCAACTTCATCCAGGGCCTCGCGCATGGATTCAATTTCGCTGGCAAGATAATTCTGTTCGCGGTCGCGGTACTCCGGCTGGTCCGGCCAGCCCATCCATGCCGCGACGCCACCGATGCCGCGGTAGCCGCCGGCACTCAGCTCCGGCTTGAGTTTCTCCTCAATACGATCGTCAATGCTGATCGCACGAAATCCCGCCTCGGCAAGTTTTCGAGTCCAATGGGACTTGCCCGCGCCGGACATTCCGATGAATGAAAGTTTGATCAAGGGACCTCGGCGACGCTTTCTCGCTCCCCGATCGAAAAATTCTGCACCCTGCACTACTAATTCTCAAATTTGTCGTGCCGCGCGCAGAATCTCGACTTTCGGATGGCCGGGCTTCAGCCCGGCCAGATCAATGTTTCCTTACAGCCGGCCTTAACCGCTGAAGCTGAGTTTGGTTGCGGCTCCGCCGAACTGTGGAATCTACTTGCTGCGGCCCAGCCGTGCCGGCCTGAGGAGGACCAGTTCTTGCCCCCGGCGACAGCCTACCAAGGATAGCGTCCCTCGACGGTCTCGGCAAGCGTCGAGTCCGGCCGGATAGTTGGCAAATGTGTATCGAGGCGGAACTGGCCTGGATTTCTCATCACGGACCCAGCCTAATCTTCGTTGTCGGACTAGCTCGCGCAGGGAGCATGGGATAGTGGCGCCGGCGTTACCAAATCAAGCACTCCGCATCAAGCACTCCGCAGTAAAGTGTCGGACGGCCGATCCACTTACTCGCGTCGTGTTGAGAAAGCGGTCTACGTACCCGCCGCAACTGAAGCCATCATGGCAACAACGCGAGGGAGTCTCGAATAATGTCATACACGAAGTTAAGTTGGCCGGGTGTTATGACGTAGGGCGGCAGGATGTACACAACGTTTCCGAGAGGCCGGAGTAGAACTCCGCGATTTAGGTAAAACTCGTACAGGCGCGGGCGAAGTGACGACAGGTAACCGGCGTCCGGAACTTTGAGTTCGATGGCTGCGACGCTGCCGATGTGGCGGACGTCCGCCACGCCGGGATGCGCCGCGAACTCGGGGAGGCGCGCGGCGTGCACTTGTTCGATGGCGGCAATGCGCTCGAAAACCGGCTCGGTGTCGAAAATGTGAAGATTGGCGTTGGCGGCGGCGCAGGCGATCGGGTTGGCCGTGTACGAGTGTCCGTGAAAGAAAGCGCGTGCGCGGTCGGCCCCGGTAAAGGCATCGTGGACGCGTTCGGTCGTGAGTGTAGCCGCGAGCGGAAGAAATCCGCCGGTGAGGCCCTTGGCGACGCACATAAAATCCGGAAAAACTCCGGCGCGGTCGCAGGCAAACATCCGCCCGGTGCGGCCAAATCCAGTCAGAACTTCGTCCGCGATGAGCAGGACATCGTGCGCGGTGGTGAGGCGCCGGATGCCCGCAAGAAACTCTTCTGGATGAACGATCATTCCGCCCGCGCCTTGCAGCAGCGGCTCGACGATGACTGCGGCAATCTCGTGGCCGCGTTCGGCGAGCAAGCGTTCGAGTTTCCCAAGACATTCGATCTGGCAGGTCGCGCGTGTGAGGCCCACCGGACAATGCGCGCAATAGGCCGAATGAATGCGCAGAACTGGAAGGCGAAGCGAATCGAAAGCCGCGGTGAATGGCGAATCGTCACTCACTGACATCGCCCCGAAAGTATCGCCGTGGTAGGCGTTTTCGAGCGCGACGATTCGGCACTTCCCGGGCTGGCCGCAATTCCTCCAATATTGCACCGCGAGTTTGAGCGCGACTTCGACGGCGGTCGAGCCGTCGTCCGAGAAAAAAATGTGCCGCAGCGGCGCCGGAACGATTTTCCCGAGGCGCGATGCGAGCTCCTCGGCCGGCTCGTGCGAAAAACCCGCGAAGAGAACGTGTTCCAGACGCGCAGCCTGCCCGGCAATGGCGGCGGCAATGGCCGGATGTGAATGGCCGTGCAAATTCACCCACCAGGACGATATGGCATCGAGAATTTGGCGGCCGTCCTGAGTCTCAAGAAACACGCCTTCTCCACGCCGAATCCGAAGCGGCGCCGGATCGGCGCCTTCCTGCGTGAACGGGTGCCACAGATGCAGGTCGGGTGCGCTCATGGCCTATGGAAACGACTGCCGGTCGAAATTATTCGCGAATACTTCCAGCAGCGCCGCGCGGTGGATTTTTTCGAGCACGGGGATGTGTCCGATTACGCACACTTTGCCGAAGTGTTCAATGGCGCGCCGATTCTCAATGTTTTTTGCGCCGATCAGAACGACGCCGTGGACGCTCAATTGCGCGGCACGCAGCGCGGCAAGTGTGAGCAGAGTGTGATTGATCGTGCCCAGCGACGTGCGCGCCGCGACGATTATGGGAAGTCCGAGATGCCGCATCAATTCCAACATCAAATCCTGCTCGTTGAGCGGCACCATCGCCCCGCCTGCGCCTTCCACGATATAGGGATGATTCGCCACCGGTGCGGGCAATTCGAACTCGTCGAGGGCGATTCGAACTCCTGCTTCGCGCGCCGCCAGGTGCGGCGATACGGGTGGGTCGAAACAGTAGCGCTCCAGCAGGAGTCTTTCCTCCGGGCACGCAGCCCACGCTCGCACCGAGTTGCGGTCCGTGCCTTCGATTGCCCCAGTCTGCACAGGTTTCCAGTAAATGCCGTCGAGCGCGGCGACCAGCAGCGCGGATAGAACTGTCTTACCGACGCCCGTATCGGTGCCCGTCACGAAGAATCCATTCATCGGGAAAGTGGAATCGCTTGAGTGGGTGCGACTTCCTTGCGAATTTGGATCAAGGCCCCGGCAAAATCGGCGAGGATGGGTTGCGTGAGCTTCGCTGCGAGCGACACGCGCAAGCGAGCCGTTCCACGCGGAACCGTCGGCGGGCGAATCGCACGAATGCCGAAGCCGCGGGCTTGCAAGCGCGACGCAAAAGCGAGCGCCACGTCATTCGTTCCCAGCACGATGGGCACCAGATGCGAATCGCTCCCCGCGATATCAAAGCCGTTTCCTTGCAGCTCGTTTCTGAGAAAACTGCCGAGATTTGCCACGTTCGTGCGTCCAGTTTCCGCAGCTGCGGCCAGACGCATTCCGGCGGCGACTTGCGCGGAAAAGTACGGTGGGAGAGCAGTATTGAATATAAATATTCGTGAACGGTTAATCAGGAAGCGGCGCAGCGCCTCCGAGCCACAGACGAATGCGCCGGCGGCTGCCAGCGCCTTGCCGCAGGTGTGGACGGAAGCAAACACGCGGCCAGTCAGCCCCGCCTCCGCGACGCAGCCCCGGCCGCCGGGACCGCACACGCCGGTTGCATGAGCTTCATCCACGATGAGTTCTGCGTCATAGCGCGCCGCGAGTGCTGCGAGATCCCGAAGCGGCGCGCGGTCGCCGTCCATGCTGAAAATGCTTTCGACTACGATGAATCGCGCTCCAGAACCGGAAAGAGTCCAGCGCAGTTCGGCTTCGAGAGCGTTGAGATCGAGATGAGGGAAAATAACGCGCTTGCACTTTGCGAGGCGAATGCCATCGATCAGGCTGGCATGGTTCGCGCTGTCCGAAAAAACGGCGTCTTCGGGACGGAGAACGGCGCTCAGCAATCCGATATTCGCCGCATACCCCGAAGTGAAATAGAGTGCGGCTTCAAAGCCAACCCAGCGCGCGAAATCATTTTCAACTGCCGTCCAGACCTCGTCGTGGCCGGACAACAAACGCGAGCCGGTGGACGCGACGCGCGATGAGGAATCCAACGCGTCACGGATCGTCTGTTTCATGCGGGGGTCGGTGGAGAGGCCCAGATAGTCGTTGGAACCGAGATCGATACCGTGAACTGTTTCGAGATGACGTAGCTGCGCCAGGGATTCTAAATCCGCAAGCTCGGCGAGGATGCGCTGTTCCATCTTCACGGCGGTGGCTTCAACGAAGCGGCAGTGGTTCGAGACCCAGCGCTTGGAGCATGGCTGCGTCGTCTTCGGGTTCCGGATTCGGTGTGGTGAGCAATTTTTCGCCGATGAAGAGCGAATTCGCGCCAGCCACAAAGCAAAGCGCGACCGCTTCGCGCGACAGCGACCGGCGCCCCGCGCTCAACCGAACCATGGCGGCGGGCATCAGAATACGCGCGGCGGCGATGGTCCTCACGAAAATGAGTGGATCGAGCAGCTCCTGATGTCCCAGCGGCGTGCCGGCCACGCTCACCAGGGCGTTGATCGGCACGCTTTCAGGATGCGGGTCCATTGTGGAAAGCTGATGAAGTAGCCCCACGCGGTCTTCATCCGACTCGCCCAGGCCTACGATCCCGCCGCAACAGACCGTGATTCCAGCTTTGCGAACCGCGGCTAGCGTTCGAAGGCGGTCGCTGTAGTTCCGAGTGGTGATGATCTGGCCATAAAACTCAGGGGAGGTGTCCAGGTTGTGGTTGTATGCGGTCAGACCGGCGCCTGCCAGGCGTTTGGCCTGTGTTTCGTCAAGCATTCCGAGCGAGCAGCAGACCTCCATTCCCATTTGCGCAACGCGGCGAACCATCTCGAGAACATTTTCGAAATCCTCGCCCTCTTTTACCTCGCGCCACGCGGCGCCCATGCAGAACCGCGTCGCACCCTCGGTGCGAGCCCGTCCGGCAAATTCCGTTACCTCATCTACGGGGAGCAGTCCGCCACGGGCCACCTCAGTCGAGTAATGCGCGCTCTGCGGGCAGTAGGCGCAATCTTCCGGACATCCGCCCGTCTTAATCGAGAGCAGGCGGCAGAATTGGACGCGCCTCGGGTCATGGAATTCCCGATGCAGTTGCTGGGCTTGGAACAGGAGATCGGGAAGTGGCTGCCGGTAAATCTGACGAATCTCTGCGCGAGTCCAGGCGTGACGTACGTTTGCGTGGACGCTTGTTCGGTTTTCCGACAAGTGCTTCCTCCAGAATCGCGAGAATTACATGCGGAACCTGACTGATTCCGTGTTTCGCGTGGATCACCTGAGCGCTGGGTCAGCGCAAGCCGCGGACGGTGCATTTTAGCGCAGAACGGCTTCGAATACCGCATCTGCTCCGACAATCCAAGGCGGGGCGGCGATGAAGCGCCATGATATTTGAGGTGACACTTCCGGCGGGGGCAGCGCCATTAGAGGACGATGCCCTACTTATGCGTTGACAACAACACTGCGCGGGCGCAAATTCGCATCATTCAGGTGGGTTGGGGCCATCCGCGTGGGGTTCGCACGGAGTGGAGGCTAGAAGGATGCGCGGAACCATAGAGAGGATCGCTGTATTCGTTTTTCTTACCGCCTATCTGTTTGGACCGATTCCAACGTTCGCCCAGAAGTCAGGTGTATTGAGTAAGAGCACGGAAGCTGAACCGCCCGCATTCGGACCTGCAAATTCCAATACCACGTCGCTTACCGGTGCGCGAAAACCCAACGAGAATTGGATACCGGAAGACATCGATCGTGCCATACCACCCGTTGCGCCTGGTGTGACCTGTTCGCTCCCGGCAGTGCTCGAGGGAGCGGGGCTGAGGATCAAAGAACTCGTGCAGAACGTGGATCGATTTACCGCGACTGAGGTCCTTGTACACCAGGAAGTCGATCATTCGGGCCGCCTGGGCCGTGCGGTGACCGTCAAGTTTGAGTATCTGGTTTCCATCTCGGAGGAACGCGATGGCTGGCTAGGAGTGGATGAGTTAAGGAATCGCAGTCATTCCCTCGATTCATTTCCGAGCCACCTTGCAACGACTGGCACCCCTAGCCTGGTTTTGATTTTTCACCCGCGATACACAAGCGATTTCAGGACGCGGTGCGAAGGCCTGGGGGAGTGGCATGGACAACCGGCTTGGCAAGTTCGATTTGAGCAGCGCGCGGACCGCCCCAACCACATCTGCTCGTTCATTGTAAACGGGGCAATGTACCGCGTGAACCTGCGCGGGAGGGCCTGGATTCTTGCCGATTCATTTCAGGTCGCGCGGCTCGAGACAGACATAGAAGAATCCGTCCCGAAGATCCGCCTGCGTTTGAACCACGAAAGCATTGAGTATCGGCCCGTGAGTTCGCCCACCCGCAATCTACAGCTTTGGCTGCCATCCAGTACGGAACTCTATTTGGATTTCCGGGGCCACCGCTTTTACAGAAAGCACTCGTTCACCGATTTCAAGATATTTTCTGTCGATATGCAATATCAGATGAGTGGCCCCAAATAAAGCGTTGTGGCTCAGTAGATCTGCAGGAAGAAATCCAAATGCTAAGGATGAACTGGTGGAGGAGTCGGAATGCGGACCTACCTGTGGGCCTCTTCGATCCGGTTTGTCTTGCGCGAGTGCGAGTTCGATTTCGAATCCTGCGATGCCGATTCCTTCGCAAAGGAACTCTTCTTATGGCAGGAGGTCGCCCACCAGCGATTCTCAAATTTTGGCAATTCACACATCTTCGTGCATTGCTTCGCGCCAGCTCCATGCTCGCAATGGCAGTAGCATATCGACGTCCGGGGACCTGAAACCGGGGTTGGAGACTGGTTCGCCAGGGCGGTTGCGGAGGCCGTTCCCAGAAGTATCGCGATTCGAATGGCATGGCGAATTCTGTGGGCTTGTAATTTCATGATTCAGTTTGGAGTGGGGAAGCGGAAGGGCCGATAGCGCGTAGGATTGGATTCGTTGGTATCGGGGTAGTAGCTGTACTGGTACCGGGAAAGGAAGACTGTGTCCCCCAAAGGAGCGCGTTCGATATTCTCTATATATATCTGAAAGGGAAGGGCTTATATGCAGACTTGAAAGTTTTGGCCACCATTGGCGACAGGCTGGGTTGCTGACGAATTGTACCCGCCTCTTTGACTTGCATCAAACAACTTCGGGAAACGATAACGGGCGTTGGTGGAACAAGGGGAGAGGCTTGGCTATAGGGCCACCGGAGCACCGCGCACAAAGGCTTCAGCCTGTGGGGAAAAAGGGTCCCGCCGTACCTACGATTGTGTTACGCAACTCTCCGCGAAATCCGCAAGTTCCAGTCGAAGATTGCCGGCGTTGGATGCAAAGCCAAGCCCGGTCTCCAGATCGATGACGCCTGCGCGGATCATGCGGTCGAGTTCACCGTCAAAGTTCTGCATTCCTTCGGTGGCGCCGTCCCGCATCGCGTCCAGCAGTGTCTTGCCCTCGCCCTCACCTTTTTCGACGTACTCGCGTGTGCGCATGGTGGACTTCAGAATTTCGATGGCGGCGACGCGGCCATTGCCGTCCTTTCGAGGGATCAGGCGTTGTGAAACGATATAGCGAAACGCCTTCGAGACGCGGCCACGGATGGCATGTTGATCGGCGATGGGAAATACGCCGATGATGCGCTCGACAGTTTTTGAGGCATCGATCGTGTGGAGGGTGGAGAGCACAAGATGGCCGGTTTCCGCGGCCTCCAGCGCAATTTCGATGGTCTCCCTGTCGCGCATTTCTCCAACCAGGATCACCTTCGGCGCCTGCCGCAAGGCCGCCCGGAGCGCCAGCGCAAAACTCGGGGTGTCGCTATGGAGTTCCCGCTGGTGAATCGTTGATTTTTTATGCCGATGAAGGAATTCGATGGGGTCTTCGATCGTCAAGATATGGTATGCCTTTTCCTCGTTGATCTTGTTCAGGATCGCCGCAAGCGTTGAGGATTTGCCGGACCCGGTCGGGCCCGTCACCAGCACGATGCCATTCCGCAATTCCGCGATTTCACCGAGATGAGGCGGCAGATTGAGCGCTGCGAAATCGGGAATCGTCTGGGGGATCACGCGCATGACGATCGCGTAGGTGCCTCGCTGTCGAAAGACGTTCACTCGAAACCGCGCGACTCCCGGCAGACTGTATGACAAATCGGCCGACCCCTCTTTTTCCAGCTTGCCGGAGACAATTTCATGCCGCCCGATCATGTCGTTGGCGATGCGGGAAGTCGCCTCGGGCAAGAGTTTGCCTACGCCCGCAATATTGATCTCTTTCAACTGACCATTGATCTCGACTTGCGGGGTCCGGCCGGGGGAAAAGATCAGGTCGCTCACCTGCTTCGAAGCCCTCAGCATCGTGGCGACAATCGCCGCCGTGGATACTTTGGGCTCCGCGGGCGCGGCGACAGCAGCATCTGGTTTGGTCCCAGGCGCTTGAGGGGGCAGCACGGAACCATCTGAAGCCATAGAGATCTCCTCGCTAATGTGCTGGGTTCAGCAAAAAAAAGATGTCGGCCAACGCGCGCGTGCCTATCCGTGGAGATTTGGTTACTTTTTCTTCGCGCGAGTCTGGTAGGAGGACCTGATTTCTCTTTCGATTGCACGTACCGCTTCAGGCCGAATGCCCACAAACTCAACCCCAATCCCGATACCTGGAAGGCAATAGCGAACTTCTCCACGAGTCTGCACTTCCACGTTCGACTTCGTCAAGCGGAATCGCAGTATTACGATGGCGCCTTCCGGGAAATGTGTCGAAGTGTTTACGAACATTCCGTGCCGGCTGATGTCAGGCGGACGCAGCGGAATGTTTTCACCGCTTCCTTCGTAATTCATCCGTATTTCAAGAAGTTGAGAGAGGCGC
>WNGI01002688.1_pt1 | contig 15470 bp, 11 predicted proteins | sample 5400621 | NCBI WGS metagenome assembly WNGI01 (sample SAMN13153374, study PRJNA577476) | soil metagenome | isolation source: 20 cm soil or saprolite under Garry oak tree replicate 1 | place: USA:California | collected 2016-06-15 | reverse complement strand
GCAACATCACCGCCACACGGGCGGCCTACGGGATCAACGTCACGTCACAGCCCTATACCGACACGGGGACGATCACCGCTGACGCCATCGCCAGGGAGGGCACGACGCTCAGCAACATCCGGCTCTGGGACCCGGCCACGCTCCAGACCGCCTACCAGACGCTCCAGGAGATCCGGCCCTACTACTCCTTCGTCGACGTGAACCCGGACCGCTACTCCATCAGCGGGGGCCTGCAGCAGGTCCTCGTGTCGACGCGCGAGCTCAACACGACCAACCTCAACGGGCAGAGCTGGCAGAGTCAGCACCTGATCTACACCCATGGCTACGGGGTGGTCGCCAGCCCCGCCAACGCCAAGACCCCCGAAGGGCAGCCGGTCTTCCTCGTCCAGAACATCCCGCCGACCTCCACGGTCGCCGAGCTCAACGTCACCCAGCCCGACATCTACTTCGGGGAGGGCCAATTCGGGGACTACTCGTTGGTGGACTCCAAGCAGAAGGAGCTCGACTACTCCACCCCCACAGGCGACGTCTACGCCAACTACCAGGGCAAGGGCGGGGTCCCGGTCTCGGGGTTCTTCTCGAGGCTGATGTACGCATGGCGGTTCAAGAACGTGAACATCCTGATCTCGGGCCTGATCGGCAAGGACACCAGGATCATGTACTACCGGCAGATCCAGGACCGCCTCGCGAAGGCGGCTCCCTTCTTGAACTGGGACACCGATCCGTATCCCGCGGTGGTGAACGGCAGGGTGGTGTGGATCGCCGACGGGTACACGGTCTCGTCGATGTACCCCTACTCGGAGCAGACCGACTTCGGCGACCGCACCACGCGCGCGCCGGCTGGCCTTCCCCCGGTGACCGGCATCCCCGGTTTGAACAACTATGTCCGCAACTCGGTGAAGGTCACCATCGATGCCTATGACGGCACGATGAAGCTCTATGTCTGGGATCCGAGCGATCCGATGATCCAGGCGTGGAGCAAGGCGTTCCCGAACCTCTTCTCGGATGCCGCCACGATGCCGGCGCCCATCGCGCAGCACGTCCGTTACCCCGAGGACCTGTTCAGCATCCAGACGTTCGCGTATGAGAAGTACCACGTCACCGACCCGGGCACATTCTTCGCCCAGGGCGATGCCTGGGCGATCCCACCCGATCCCAACCAGCCGAACGTCACAACGGCATTGAGCCACGGCCAGGAGATCCAGCCCTACTACGTCCTGATGCTGCTCCCCGGCGACACCCAGCCGAGCTATGAGCTCATCCTGCCGATGAACCCGCAGAACAAACAGAACATGATCTCTCTGATCGCGGCGCGCTCGTCGCCGCTCGTCGGGGGCCAGCAGCTCGTCGATCTGCACTTCCCGCCCGGTGCGCTCGTCGACGGCGTGGGCCAGGTCCATGCCCGGATCAATGCCAACAAGGACATCTCCACCGCCAAGACCCTCCTGGGCCAGCTCGGTTCGACCGTGTCCTTCGGCAACCTGCTCGTGGTGCCTCTCGCCAACTCGCTGCTCTACGTCGAGCCGATGTTCGTCCAGGCGCAGTCCAACGCGGTCCCCCTGCTTGTCTACGTGATCACCGCCACGTCCACCAAGGTGGGGTTCAGCACGACGCTGCAGGACTCGCTCAACCTGCTCGTGGGAGGAACGTCCACGGCGCCGACGGGAACGGTCTCCACCACGCCCGGCACGCCAGGGACCACCACCACGCCGGCCACGGGCGGGTCGGCCCAGAGCCTCGCCCAGCAGGCCCTGCAGCACCTGCAGAACTACCAGCAGGCCGAAGGCAAGGGCGACTTCGCCACGGCCGGCCAGGAGCTGGCCGCCCTCGCCAAGGTGCTCCAGGACGCCGCCTCGCCCAGCCCGACGCCCTCGTCCTCGCCCAGCCCGACCCCCTCGCCGTCCAAGAGCTGAGCCCCCCGGCAGGGGGACGACTGGAGAGCAGGGGGGTCCAGGGGGGAGTAGCAGCCCGGCGGAGCGCAGCGGAGCCGGACAAGCTGCGGATCCCCGACTGGAGAACCGAGCGTGGTAGTCTGGGCGAGCGAGGTGGAGCAGTCTGGTAGCTCGTCGGGCTCATAACCCGAAGGTCAGAGGTTCAAATCCTCTCCTCGCAACGATAGAGCCCTGGCCAGCGTCACATGGCTGGGGCTTTCGTCTTGCCTGGAGTCCTGAGGCTGTTTACCGCCATCGCCGGGTGGGGTAAAGCGACCGTAAAGGATGCAGGCGTGGAATCGACGGTGATCGGGCTGACGCGTCACGCCGGCATGCACCAGTTCGCCGCTGCCGGCGTCATCCTGGGGAGCGGGCTGCTCGTGGGCCTTCTGCTCTCGAGGGTGGTCTTCGCGCGGCTGCGCCGGAGCGGGCTGGTGTCCCGGTGGGCGGTGGTCAGGGCGGCGGGGGACATCGTGGTCGTCGCCTCGACGTCCGTCGGCGCCTACGCGGCAAGCCTGACACTGCCGCTTACCCCTGGGCTCGCCAGCCTCGTGCAGAAGGTCGTCGCGGTGTTCCTCCTCCTCTGCGCGACCGTGTTCGCATCGCGGCTGGCGGCCGCCACGGTTGAGCACCATGCGCTGCGGTCCGACGGCTCCGGCATGTTCGGATCCATTTTCGTGAACATCACCCGACTGGTTGTCTTCGTGGTCGGATTCCTCGTCATCCTGCAGACGCTGGGGATCTCCATCACGCCGATGCTGACGGCCCTGGGCGTCGGGGGACTCGCGGTGGCACTGGCCTTGAAGGACACGCTCGCCAACCTCTTCTCGGGCATCCACCTCATCGCCGCCAAGTACATACGCGGCGGGGACTACGTGCAGATGGACAGTGGCGAGGAGGGCTACGTCGTCGACATCACCTGGCGACACACATCCCTGCGACAGCTCCCGGACAACCTGATCCTGGTGCCGAATGCACGACTCGCAGCGGCGGTGCTGACCAACTATCACGAGCCGCAGCGTGGCCTGCGGGTCCCCGTGCAGGTCGGCGTCAGCTACGACAGCGACCTCGAGGTTGTGGAGCGCGTCACGGTCGAGGTCGCTCGGGAGGTGATGCGCGAAGTCCCAGGCGGTGACCCCGACTTCGAGCCCTGGGTATGGTTCAGTGCCTTCGGCAGCTCGAGCATCGACTTCACCGTCTACCTCCGGGCCGGCGAGTTCTCCGACCAGTACCCCGTCCGCCACGCATTCGTGAAGCGGCTCCATGACCGGTACCGCCGAGAGGGCATCGAGATTCCCTTCCCCATCCAGACGCTGCGTTGGGAGAGGGACGGGCAGCCCGGGGGCCTCCTTCAGCCACAACGAAACGATCACCGCATCCGGACCCCGTAGGCCGATCGCCCGGCGGGGTAATATCGGGAATCCACCCTATGCGAGAAATTCCCACCCCCCACGTGGGCCCGACTGGGCCGCCGTGGCCGGGGTCTTGCCGGTAGGATGGCTATCCGGCCCTTGAATCAGCCTCACGTACGCAAGGAATCCAGCGTGGCCACGTCGTCGCAGTCGCTGCCCGCCCCCGTCCACCGTTTCGAGGACGAGGCGCTCGTCTACGCCGATGCCCTCTACGGCTCGGCGCTCCGTATGACGCGCAATCCCGCCGACGCCGAGGATCTGGTGCAGGAGACCTACCTCCGGGCCTTTCGTGCCTGGGACCGTTTCGAGCCGGGGACGAACCTCAAGGCATGGCTCTTCAAGATCATGACCAACCTCTTCATCAGCGGCTACCGGCAGCGCCGCAGGGAGCCGGTCACGGTCTCGACCGACGACACCGAGGAGTTCGACCTCTACCGGAACCTCCTTGCCCACGACGCGGAGGTGGGCAAGTCGGCGGAGTCGATCGTGCTCGAGGGCCTGGTCGACGACGACGTCAAGCAGGCCCTGTCCGACCTCGCCGAGAACTTCCGGATCCCCGTGCTGCTGGCCGACGTCGAAGGATTCTCCTACCGGGAGATTGCCGACATGCTGGGCATTCCGATCGGTACGGTCATGTCCCGCCTGCACCGGGGAAGGAAAGCGCTCCAGAAAGCGTTGTGGGAGAAGGCGGTGGAGAGTGGGCTCGTCGGAGGAAGGTCGTAAGTGATGAACTGCCGTGAGGTGCTGGAAGAGATTTCTCTGATTCTGGACGGTGAGCTTTCCCCCGAGCGGTGCGAGGAGCTGAAGGGTCATCTGGAGCGCTGCACCGAATGCTTCGGGCGCCACGAGACCGAGCGCCTGTTCAAGGATCTCATCCGGCGCCGGTGCGGTTGTGAGTCCGCCCCGCCGCAGTTGGTCGCCCGGATCCGCTTCGCGATCGAGGTCGAGCTCGCCGGGTCAGAGTAGTTCAGGAGTTTCCCTCGGAGCTTCGTGCACATTGAAGCCCCCCCAACCTGCGTAGTCAGTCGCTCCTTCTGACCCGAAATGCCTAGGGCAGGTCATCACCTTGCCTCACGCGCCCGGAATAGCTCCATATGGCTACCCGTATTGGGTCTTTGATTTTGATCCTATCTGTCCATTATTTCTCGCCCCGAAAAGGCCGAACATTGAGGCGAACGGGTCCGCGGCTTTCGCCGAGACCATGGTGCTTCGAGTAAAGGAGAAACGATGGCAGAGGTACGAACCGCCGTCCGCAGCAACGAGTACCTGCGGACCGCCGATGTTGCCCGGGTGCTCCACGTGTCGACCAAGACCGTCTCGCGATGGGCCAATGACAAGAAGCTTCCGTACATGCGGACCCTCGGAGGCCACCGCCGCTACCCGGCGCAGGCCATCCATCAGCTCGCCGAAGGCCTCGTCGGTCGCAGCTAGCTGGTAGCACCCAGGAACGACGACGCTGCGAACAGCTCTTCGAAGGTACCGGGCCGTCCTCGACCCGGGACCTACCCGCAGTGTCCGGAGCAGGGAGGGGGCTCGGGCGCATTCGGCCGGTGGTGGTGATGGCCCGGCCCCCCTTCGATTGGGTTGTCGCCGCTTCGCTCCCCGATGCTTCGCTCCCCGAGCCCTCGCCTCCTGAGCCGTCGCTTCTTGCCGCTCCGATGGCTGGTTGGCGGGGCCATGAGGTAGCTCATCAGGACGAACACGCCGGCGCCCAGGACGACGTCGCCGACGCTGACCACGCCGATCGGGGGCACCGGGATGATGTCACCGAGGAGCCGGAGGCGGGTATGCGACCGCATGTCCATGTGCTTCACCGAGTTCTGCAGGTGGGGGGGGGAGTGCGACCCCGAGAGCTTCACGGCCCATCGTGAGACGGGCATGGCGCCGTTGGCCAGGATGACACTCAGGTTGAGGGCCAGGCCCAGGCCGATGATCAGCGCCCCGGGGAACCGGAAGTTGAGCGCAACGAATGCCCCCACACAGCCGTAGGAGATGGCCAGGACGATAGGGCCGGCCATTCCCCGGTCGATTTCGGGGAACCTGGCGGCAGCCACCTCGACGCCGATCTGAAGGCCCAATCCGAGGAAGACAAGCCACGGGAGCCGGAAGCGCACCCTGTTGATATTGTCCAGGCTCCCACCGCGCAGCACACCGAAAGCCACGCCAGCCAGGAGCAGGACGAAGGCGAGGAGCACGGGCGAAGGATACCGCCGGTTTCGATGGGCAGGAGCAACCAGCGACGCTCGGTCCAGGCCCGGTCCGCAACTGGCGACGGCGAGGTTGCCGCGTGGCAGACCGACGACGAGGGCGGACTAGAGTGGCTGCCTTCCGGGGAACCCCGTGTCCTTGTCGTGCCAGAAATCTACTGCTTCCTCGCCGAGTCGCCAGCAGAGGTAGATCTCCCTTCCCTCACGGCGCCCGGGGAAGTCGATCAACCCCTGCTCGATGTCGCGCACCACGATGTCCCTGTCTACGAACCAGGACAGTTCGTCTGCCGCGGTTCGGGACGAGGCGAGCCACCGGGGGGCCCCGGCGTCACCCCCGTTGCCGCTTGCGGCCGAGGCCATCGACGCCCGGTGTTCGGCGATCTCCGCGTAGGCCTGTCGCAGCCGCACGAGCCGCTCGCGCACCTCGTCGAGGAGCTGGTTGGCAGTCTCCCGCGTGTAGAACGTCCCAGGCTTCTCCAAAACGAGCCCATAGTATGTGTGCAGGATGTCGACGGTGGCCGAGCGCACGTGGGAACGGACCGATCTGGATCCGCCAGAGGTCGCACATCTGCACCGCTTCCTCGGAGCCTGGCAGCTCATCGCCGACCTTTCCTTCGCCGACCTGCTCCTGTGGTGCCGGCTGTCCGAGTCCCAGGGATTCGTCTGCCTGGGCCAGCTCCGGCCCGTCACCGCACAGACGCTGCATCCCGAGGATGCCTTCGCTCGGGTCGTGCGGCCCGAGGAGCTGCCGATCATCGACCGGGCCTTCGCCGAGGCCCGGAGCTGGCGAAGGGACGAACCCGTGCTGGTCGACGGCCTGCAGGTGCGGATGGAAGCGGTGCCGGTGCCGTACGAGGGCCGGGTGATCGCCGTGATGACCATGGAGGGCATCCCGCTCGGCCACCGCCGGCCGGGTCAGCTCGAGCAGACCTACCTGTCGTGCGCCCTGGCGCTGACCCGCATGGTCCAGGAGGGCAATTTCCCGTTCGAGGGCGAGGCCCTCGATCCCGAGCTGTCCCCCCGGGTCGGCGACGGTTTCCTTCGCCTCGACTCGGAGGGCCGGGTGCTCTACGCGAGCCCCAATGCCGTCTCCGCCTACCGTCGCCTGGGGGTGGTGTCCAACATCGTGGGCGAGCGCCTCGCCGACATCGGCGTCGAACCGTCGCTGGCCTGGGCCGCCCTGCACATGGGCACGCCGCTGGAGGCGGAGGTCGAGGTCGGCAGCACCGTCGTGCTGCAGCGCGCCGTGCCGTTCCTGCGGGGCCCCCACCGGGATGTCGTCGGGGGCATGCTGCTCGTGCGCGACGTTACCGAGCTTCGCCACCGCGAGCGGATGCTCGCCCGCCAGCAGGCCGTCATCCAGGAGATCCACCACCGGGTCAAGAACAACCTGCAGACGATTGCCAGCCTGCTCCGCCTTCAGGCACGCCGGCTGGGCAGCTCCGAGGCGAGGGCCGCGCTCGAGGAGGCCCAGCGCCGGATCGCTTCCATCGCCCTCGTGCACGAGACGCTGTCGCGCGACCCCAGGGAGGCTGTCGAGTTCGGAGAGGTGGGCCGGGCGATCATCCGGATGGTCGCCGACGGCCTGACCTTGCCCGACCGCCGGGTCGACATCCGTTTCGAGGGTGACCCCGGTGAGCTCCCGGCCGAGGTGGCCACGCCGCTCGCCGTCGTCCTCGTCGAACTCGTGCAGAACGCTGTCGAGCACGCCTTCGGTCCGGGAGGGGGCATGGTCGTCGCCCGTATGAGCCAGGAGCCGGGCCTGGTCCGCCTGATGGTGGAGGACGACGGTGAGGGCCTGCCCGAGGGCTTCAACCTCGCCGAGTCGGGGCTGGGCCTCCAGATCGTCCGGGCGCTTGTCGGCAGCGAGCTGCACGGCAAGATCAACATCTCGTCGGGAGGCCGGAACGGGAGCCACCAGGGCGTTACCGCCGTTGTCGACATCCCGCTGCGGATCCCCGAGCGGCAACGGGACGCTTGAACGCCCGGGGCGGCTCCATCTCCTGCCTAATGGGGGGTGAATTACTCCGAGGTAACTCTGGCGAGTAACTCTAAGGATGGCTCAGGCGAAAGAAGGTTGCCGCCGGCTGAGCTGAATCTCTTTGCGTTCCTCTTCGGAGAGGCCCCCCCAGACGCCGATGTCCTGACCGGTGGCGAGTGCCCAATCCAGACAACGACGCCTCACGCAGCAGTCATTACAGATCCGTTTGGCCGCTTCGATCTGCTCCAGGGCGGGTCCGGTTGTCCCGATTGGGAAAAAGATGTCCGGATCGTCGATCTCGCGGCACGCAGCGTCGTGGCGCCAGTCGCATGCTGCGGATGATTCGGGATCAAGGTAAAACGTGACGTCTTTCAACCTTCAATCCTGACCAGGTCGCGGTGGCAATAGGAGCGTGAGAATAGCGATCCTCAGCGCGTCAGACAAGGGTTTCTCAGGCTTTTTTACGGCTAATTTCGTTACTAATGCCCCATCTGGCGCGAATAAAACTGGTGCGGCACCGCACTCAAATAGCCAGAATTGGACCGCAAAGCCCGGATGTGGCCGCCGGAGACTCCTGAGGCGGGGGATGAGCTGCGAATCCCCCCTGGGTCGTCGAACACTCCGGAGGAATGGGCGACGGCTGGAGAGCTGGGGTCAGCCGGAGGCCCTGGCGGGCTCCGCCGCTTCGGCCTCCGAGGCGTCGCGCTTGGCCTTGGTGGCCTCCACACTCGCCTTGAGGGCCTCCATGAGGTCCAGGATCTGGGTGGGCTCGGCGGTGGGGGCGACGGCCACCTCCTGTCCGGCGATCTTCGCCTCGGCGGCTGCCTCCAGGCGCTGGCGGTAGCTGTCGGTGAACTGCTCCGGGTGGAAGTGGTCGGTCAGGTTGTCGATGAGCGCCTTGGCCATGGCCAGCTCCTGTGCCCGGATCTCGACGTCCTTCTCGAGTTCCTCGAACTCGGGCTCGCGGATCTCATCGGGCCAGTACATCGTCTCGAGGACGAACACGCCATCGCGAAGGCGAAGTGTGGCTAGGCGCTCCTTCTCGCGGAGCGTGAACTTTGCGATGGCAATCCGGCCGGAGTCCTGGAGGGCCTGGGCGAGCAGCCGGTAGGCCTTGACGCCGGTCGGCTCGGGCGCCAGGTAGTACGACTTCTGGAAATAGATGGGATCGATCTCCTCCAGGGGCACGAAGGAGACCACGTCCACTGCCCGGATGCTGTCGGAGGGGAGTCGCTCGAGCTCCTCGTCGCTGAAGACGACGTAACGGTCCTTCTCGTACTCGTAGCCCTTCACGATCTCGTCGTAGGGGACCTCTTCCTCGTCGAGGGAGCACACCCGCTTGTAGCGGATCCGCCCGTTGTCAGAGGCATGGAGCTGGTGGAACTTGAGGCTCTTCTCCTCGACGGCCGTGAACAGGCGGACCGGGATGCTGATGAGGCCGAAGGTGATGGCCCCGTTCCAGATGGATCGCATGGCGGGCATGGCATCCATGATACTGCCCCGGCTTTTCGCGCCGGAGCTGTTTCCGGGGTGGCCCGAGGCGCCCCTCAAGGCGCAGGATAAGAAGAAGCAACCAGCCGGCCGCGAAGAATTCTCGGACAGAGTCGAGAATTGCCCTGTGGTTGTCGGTGCCGCTCAGTACGATCCCAACCATGACTGGTCGCATGTGGGTCGAAGCGTGGAGTCCCGAGTACGGGACGTCGTACGGCATCGATGCCCCCGACCCCGACGCCGCCGAAGCCCCCGGGGCCGCCGGGGCACAGGCCGTGCCCGCCGAGGACGTCCCCTGGGCCCCGATCACCCCCGCCACCGGCGAGCCGCCGCCGTTGGCGTTCCTCGACGGTGTGAGCCGGGTCGATGCCAGGGTCTTTCTCGAGGCCGGCGGGGAACTGGTGGCCGGGCTGTGCGGATCGGTCGGCGTTGGAGCGATGAAGACCAACGGGACCACCCGGTTCGGGGCGACCAGGGTCCACCGAGCGCTGGTCATGCCGGAGGGCCAGCATGCCGAGATGCCCTTCGTGTCGCAGGTGCTGCACTACGAGTCCCGTCAGGCGACCGGGCCGCGCCCCGAGGACACCCGCTTCGCTCTCGAGGCCCTGCGGGAGGAGCGGGAGGGGCTGCTGGCGGCCTCGCTCGCCGACGAGGGCTTCATCGTCATCGCCGACGGGCGGCTCCGCCGCGAGCTCCCGCTCAGTGTCATCGGCTACGTGAAGAGCCAGGGCGGCAGGTACCTCGACGCCTCCCTGCGGCCGATCGTCCCCGCCCTGGGGCCGGGACAGCGAACGCCCGTGTTCTCCCTCATCGACAGGAATCACCACCATTACTCGTGGTACCTGTGCCTCGCCGCCTCACCGGGTGCCCACCCGTGGGCGGGGGTGGCCCGGTGCGAGGTGAGCGCCTCCCTGCCGCTGCCTCGTGCCGTCGAGCTTGCCGACCTCACCGCGGCACACCTGCCGCGCTTCGCCTCGAAGCCGTTCTGGGACTCCCGCTCGCCCCAGAACCTCGTCCCCATCGCCACCCTCGAGCGGCGGCTGTGGCACCTGCAGGGCGACCGGCAGCTCGTGCTCCGCCGCATCCGCTCCGCCGTCGCCCGTGCCCCGGCGTACAACCGTTCTTCGCCCCAGGGGGACCCCGACCTTGCTTGACGACGAGCTGGAGCAGGTGGGACTGGTGCTGGGCCTCGAGCCCGCCACCACCACGGAGTTCCGGATCCTCATCGACGAGACCAACTACCTGCAGCTGGACGACCTCGTGGTCGTGGAGACCGAGGTGCCGAAGGCCGGTACCGTCCGGACCTACGGCGTCGTGACCGAGGTGGCCTCCCGGCACGAGGGCGGCCGCTTCGAGTCCGACACCCTCCGCATCGCCGAGGAGTTCACCATGGATGCCGACAAGTCCCGGTCGGCCACCGTGCAGACCATCCGGGTGGTCCCCGAGATCTGGGTGGCTCCCGACCCGGGTGAGCCCGCCTGGCGGGTGTCGGGCGAGGCGCGCGACGAGGCCCTCTATGCCGACGAGATGGGGCGCCGCCTGCCCGTCGGCTTCGCCAAGGACGGGGCGCCGCTGTGGGTCGACCTCGACTTCTTCGACGGGACGAAGGGTGCCCACGTCTCCATCTCGGGCGTGTCGGGGGTGGCGACGAAGACGTCGTTCGCCCTCGCATTCCTGCGCCTGCTGACCGCCCACCACGGCATCGTCGGGCCCGCAGCCGCCAACCTGCGGGCGCTCGTGTTCAACGTGAAGGGTGAGGACCTGCTCTGGCTCGACCGGCCCAACGCCCGGATGACCGAGGAGGCCAGGGAGCAGTGGACCCTCCTCGGGGTGCCGGCCGAGCCGTTCCCGTCGGTGTCCTTCTGGGCGCCGGTGCGAGCCGGGCCGGAGCTGATCCCCGACACCGAGTCACGCATGGAGGGGGTGACGGCCTTCTCCTGGACGCCCCTCGAGTTCATCGAGCGGGGCCTGCTGCGCTTCCTCTTCACCGAGACGGGGGACTTCCGCGCCCAGCTCACCTTCGTCGAGGAGCGTGTCCGGTCGCAGCTGCAGCGCCATACCGTCCCCGACCCACGCAACCCCGGCGTCGCCGTGGTCGAGGGAAGGCCCGTTGCATCCCTGGCCGACCTCGTCGAGGTCATCGAGGAGCACCTCGACCCCGTGGACAGCGAACCCGAGCTCGCCTGGACCGGCCGGGTGGCGGGCGGGACCGCCCAGGCCTTCATGCGCCGCCTGCGCGCCGCCGAGTCCCGGATCGGGCGGCTCATCCGTCCCGGTGGGCGCCGCGTGGACCGGCGCGCCGAGACGATCTGCGTCGTCGACATCCACAAGCTGGCCGACTTCGCCCAGCGCTTCGTCGTCGGCGCCATCCTCGACGAGGTCTTCGCCGACAAGGAGGCGACGGGCCAGCGCCAGCCACTCCAGGTGATCCTGCTCGACGAGCTCAACAAGTACGCCCCCCGGGAGGGTCAGTCGCCCATCAGGGAGACCCTTGTCGACATCGCACAGCGCGGGCGGTCCCTCGGGATCATCCTGATCGGTGCGCAGCAGACCGCATCTCGGGTGGCCCAGGAGGTCGTGGAGAACGCGTCCATCCGGGTGACGGGCCGCCTCGACGCCGCCGAGGCGGAGCGCAGCGAGTACGGGTGGATGCTGCCCTCGACCCGGGCGCGGGCCCGGCTGTTCAAGCCCGGCACGATGGTGCTGTTCCAGCCCGGCATCCCGGCCCCCCTCGTGTTCACGTTCCCGTTCCCGCCCTGGGCGACGCGCAAGGAGGAGGCCGTTGAGGACGACGACCCCTTCGAGGGCCTGTCGTGAGGCCCGTATCCCTGCCGGGGTGTGGTGGATTTTCAACCATATTTGTGGAAAATCCTCCCCGCCCGCTCGCTGGCGAGGGCCGGTCGTGAGGATCCTCCACACCGCCGACTGGCATGTCGGCAAGAAGCTGGGCCGGGTCGACCGGCGGGGCGAGTTCGAGCAGGCCTTCGACGAGATCGTCGCCATCGCCCGGGACCAGAGGGTCGACCTCGTCATCGTGGCCGGCGACTTGCTCGACCGGGCAATCGCTCCCTACGACGCCATCTCGCTCGTCCTCGACGCCCTCCGGCGCCTCGCCGATGCGGCTGGCCACGTCGTCGTCATCGCCGGCAACCACGACTCCGTTGCCCTGCTCGACCTCCTGGCTCCGTGGCTCAGGGACCTCGGCATCCTGCTCGTCCCCCACATCCGCCGTCCTTCAGAGGGCGGCGTGCTGAGGGTGCCGTCCCGCGACGGGACCGAGACGGCCGCCGTCGCCGCCTTCCCCTTCCTCCACGAGGCGGAGGTGGTGGACTTCATGCAGGAGTCCGAGGAGTGGTTCAAGGGCTATGACCACCGGGTCCAGCGGATCTGCACGCGTCTCTGCGATGCCCTCGACCCCGAGGCGGTGCGGATCCTAACGGGACACTTCTTCGTTGCGGGGGCCGAGCTTGGCGGGGGAGAGCGCAGGATCCAGGTCGGGCCCCAGTACGCGGCAACCGCCCAGGCGATCCCGCCGAGCATCCACTACGCCGCCCTGGGCCATGTCCACCGACCGCAGGAGATCGCGGGGGCGGCGGTCCGGGCCCGCTACGCGGGCAGCCTGCTGCAGCTCGACTTCTCCGAGCGGACCCATCGCAAGGAGGTCGTGCTCGTCGAGGCCTCGGCCCACATGCCCCCCAAGGTCTGGTCGTTGCAGCTGGCCTCGGGCCGGCGGCTGCTCCGGGTGGAGGACACGATGGACCAGCTCCGTGCCCGGACCGCGGCGGGCGAGTTCGCCGACGCCTTCCTCGACGTCCGGGTGACTACCGCCGGGCCCGTTTTCGGGGTCGCGGACGAGGTCCGCAGCTTCCTGCCCGATGCGGTGCTGGCCCAGGCCACCTGGGAACCACACCTCGCCGACGCGGCGGCGGTCCGCGGAGGTCCGGAGCGCTCCCTCGCCGCAGCCTACGCCGAGTTCCATGCCCTGCCAAAGAGCCGCGGCGGGTACGAGGTGCCGGCCTCCGAGGAACTGATCGCCGCGGTCGCCGAGCTCGAGGAGGAGGTCCTGCGTGCGGCCCCTTGAGCTCGACCTGGAGGGCTTCCGCTCCTACCGGGCGCCCACCACGTTCGACTTCCAGGACCGGGGCCTGTTCGGCATCGTCGGGCCGACCGGCGCCGGCAAGTCCTCGGTGCTGGACGCCCTGATCTACAGCCTCTACGGCAGGACGCCGCAGATCGGCAAGGACACGAAGAAGCTCATCACCTCCGGGGCCAGCACCGCTCGGGTGCGGCTGGTCTTCGACGTCGACGGCGCCACCTGGGAGGTGCTCCGGGTCCTCCGGCGCGAAGGTCCGTCCCAGGTGATCCTGAAGCGTCTGGGCGAGGGCACGCCGGACACCGCCGGTGAGCGGGCGGTCAACGACCGCATCGCCGGCATCGTCGGGCTGGACTTCGACGCCTTCTGCTCGTCGGTCACCCTGCCGCAGGGCGAGTTCGACCGCTTCCTCAAGGCGACGCCGTCGGATCGGTCCAAGATCTTGAAGCGCATCTTCCGCTACGAGCGCGTCGACGCCATGAAAGACCTGGCGAAGCAACGGGTGGCCGCCATCGACGTGGAGTTGAAGGCCGTGCAGGCGGAGCTCTCGGCCCTGCCCACCGAGCCCGAGGCGCTGCTTGCCGACCTCGAGGCGAAGCGGTTGGAGCGAGAGGAGCGGGTCACCGCCCTGCGGGACGGGGCTGCGGGGTTCGCCGCCGCGCGGGTGGTGGTGGCCGCCGCGGAGGAGCACCTCAAGGACATCGCCCGGCGGTCCGAGCAGGTCGGGGCGACGGTGGCGCAGGTCCCGGCAGCGGCGGCTCTGGAAGCACTCGCCGCCGACGAGGATGCGGGCCTGGCCCGCGCGGCGGCCGCCGAGGCCGCCCTCGAAGCGGCACGACGCCGGGCCGAGGCCGCCGAAGCCGCTGCGGCGCAGAGGGAGGCCGAGCTCGGCGGCGAGGCGCTGGCACAGGCCCGCGACCTGTCGTCCCGTCGGGTCCGGACGCTCGCCGGAGCGGCGGGCCGCCGGGAGACCGTTGCCGCCCTGAAGGTTGCGGCGGGCCGGGCTGCGGACGCCCTGGAGGTTCAGAAGCGTGCGGCCGCAACGGCCGAGGAGGCAGCCGAGGCTGCGCAACGTGAGCTGCATGCCGCGAGGCAGAGCCATGCCGCGCATTTCCTCCGGGAGGACCTCCGGCCCGGCGAGCCCTGCCCCGTCTGCGCCCAAGAGGTCACCGTGCTACCGGAAGGGGGCCCCGTGCCGGCGGCGCTGGAGACGGCCGAGAAGGCAGCGGCCGCCGCCGCACGGGCTGCCAAGGAGCAGGCTGCCCGGGGGGCCGCGCTGCTCGGCGCCGCCTCGTCGGCCTTTGCCAAGCTGCAGGCGGCGGAGGAGGAGATGGCAGCCGCCACGAAGGAGCTCGCCGAGCTGGACGTGGCCCTGGTGAGCCTCCTCGGGGCGGGGGTCGAAGCCATCGCTGAGGTGGCCAGGCGGGAGTCAGTGATCGGCGCGGCGGTCAACGAGGCCACGGCGGCGCGCAAGGAAGCGGAGATCGCCGCCGAGGCCGCCCGCGCTGCGCACCGCAGCCTGGAGGCCGCTGCGGCGAAGCGGCGGCAACTCGCCGGGGAGCTCATCCGGATCTCGACCATCCTCGGCGTCGAGGGGCCGGGGATCGAGGACGAGGCGGCCATCCTGGCCGGGGCCGCGAAGCGGGCCCGGGACGCCGGGGCGGCGCTGCTGGAGGAGCAGGCGAGGCTCCGCCGGGAGGTCCTCGCCGACGAGGCGGCGAGCAGGGACGTCCTCGCACGCCTGCGGGAGCGGCTCGGGCTGGGCCCCCGAGACCAGATCGAGGACGCCCTGCAGGCTGCGTCCGAGGCGGTCGGGGCGCTCGGGGAGCGCATCGAGCAGGCACGTCAGGCCATCGAGCAGCAGGGGATCCTCGAAGCTCGGATCGTGGAGATCCAGGCCCGCCGTGGCACCTACCAGCGCCTGGTGGCCGATCTGACCGACGCCAAGTTCATCGCCTACCTCCTCGACGCCGATCGCCAGCGCCTCGCCGACGTGGGCTCCGAGAAGCTCTTCCAGCTCACCGGCAGGTACCGGTTCGATGACGAGGGCCAGTTCCATCTCCTCGACCTCGCCAACGACGTGGTCCGGTCCCCCGACACCCTGTCCGGCGGCGAGACCTTCCTCGCCTCGCTGGCCCTCGCCCTCGCCCTTGCCGAGGCGGTGTCCGAGGGCGGGAGCCGGCTCGACTGCTTCTTCCTCGACGAGGGCTTCGGCTCGCTGGATGCGGCAAGCCTCGACCTCGCCATCGACGGCGTCGAGAGCCTGGCGTTGCCCGGCCGCCTCATCGGCGTGATCTCGCACGTCGGCGGCGTCCAGGCCCGCCTCGACGACCTGATCGTGCTCGAGAAGGCGAA
>WNGI01008735.1_pt1 | contig 15471 bp, 19 predicted proteins | sample 5400621 | NCBI WGS metagenome assembly WNGI01 (sample SAMN13153374, study PRJNA577476) | soil metagenome | isolation source: 20 cm soil or saprolite under Garry oak tree replicate 1 | place: USA:California | collected 2016-06-15 | reverse complement strand
CTCGGCCTCGACGAGACCTTCATGAAGCGCGGGCTGAACGAGGGTTTCTCCGGCGGCGAGAAGAAGAAAAACGAGGTCTTCCAGATGGCGGTCCTCGAACCGAAGTTCTGCATCCTCGATGAAACGGACTCCGGCCTCGACATCGACGCACTCCGCCTCGTCGCGAACGGGATCAACACGATGCGCAGCCCGACCCGCTCGATGCTCGTCGTGACCCACTACCAGCGCCTGCTCGATTACGTGATTCCCGAGCACGTCCACGTGCTCGTCGATGGCCGGATCGTCAAGAGCGGCGATGCCGACCTCGCCCGGAACTTAGAGAAGCATGGCTACGGATGGATCCTCGAGGAGGCACCGAGGCCGCAGCCGGCCCGGGCCTAGGCCGGTGACGAACGTGGCCGTCGCGTTGGACGCGAAGCAGACGTGGATCGCAGAATTCGCGTCGTCGGAACCGGACCTGGCGGGCCCGGCGTGGCTCCGTCCGATCCGCAAGCAAGCCATCGCCCGCTTCGAGGCCGCGGGCTTCCCCACCCAGAAGCACGAGGACTGGAGGTTCACGAACCTCGCGCCCCTCCTTCGCGTGCCATTCAAGCCCGCGATTCTGGGCCGGCCCGATGGCGTCCTGGCGGAGCGCCTCGAACCCTTCTCGTTCGGCGTCCTGAAGACGAGTCGCCTCGTGTTCGTGAACGGGCAATTCTCGCCCCGCCTCTCCTACCTGCGTCCGCTCCCGGAGGGGGTACGGGTCGCCTCCCTCGCCGAGATCCTGCGGAACGATCCGGGGAGCGTCGAGAAGGATCTCGCGCGGCATGCGAAGTACGAGGACGACGCGTTCGTTGCGCTCAACACGTCCTTCTTCACCGACGGAGGTTACATCGAGATTCCGAAGGGGACCGTCGTGGAGGAACCGATTCATCTCGTTTTCGTCTCGACCTCGCATGAGATGCCCACCGTCTCCCACCCGCGGAACGTGGTCCGCCTCGGGGCGAGGAGCCAGGCGACCTTGATCGAGACGTACGCCGGGTGGGCGCCGGATGTGACCTTCACGAACGCCGTGACGGAGATTTCCGCCGGGCCCGGGTCGGTCCTCGACCACTACAAGATCCAGCGGGAGTCTGAGTCCGCGTACCACATCGCCACGATGACCGTCGACCAGGACCGCGATTCCAACGTCATGTGCCACTCGATGGCCTTCGGCGCCGCCCTGTCTCGGAGCTACGTGCACACGAATTTCCACGCCGAGGGCGGGAGCGTCGCGTTGAACGGCCTCTTCATGCCGTCCGGCGTCCAGCAGGCGGACAACTACACGCGGATCGACCATGCCGCACCCGCGTGCACCAGTGTCGAGCTGTACCGCGGCATCCTTGGCGGGAAATCGAGGGGCGTTTTCAACGGCAACATCTACGTTCGAAAGGATGCGCAGAAGACGGTGGCTCGCCAGACGAACAAGAACCTCCTCCTTTCGAAGGAGGCCTTCGTCGACAGCACCCCCGGCCTCGAGATCCTCGCGGACGACGTGAAGTGCAACCACGCGTCCACGATCGGACAACTCGACGAGAACGCGATCTTCTACCTCCGGTCGCGCGGGATCGACGAGGAGGCCGCCCGACACATCCTGACGTACGCGTTCGCCTCCGACGTGGTGAACCAGGTGAAGGTCGCGCCGATCCGCATCAAGCTCGACCAGCTGATCCTCTCTCGGTTGCCGAAAGGGGCCGGCCCCGGGGAGGGCTTATGAGGGACCGTCGGGATAAGATGCCTGCGATCTTCCCGGCGAACGAGGTGCGATGATGGCCGATCTCCGTGAGCTGTATCAGGAGACGATCCTCGATCACAGCAAGAGGCCGCGGAACTTTCACGAGATCCCCAGCGCCGACGCCTCCGCGGTGGGTCACAACCCGCTCTGCGGCGACCGGGTGACGGTCTTCCTCCGCCTCTCGGACGACGTCCTCTCCGATGTGGCGTTCGTCGGCCAAGGTTGTGCGATCTCGAAGGCTTCTGCCTCCCTGATGACGGATGCCGTCAAGGGCAAGACGAAGGCGCAGGCCCATGAACTCTTCCAGAAATTCCATCGCATGGTGACGGGCCGACCAGGAGACCCGGTCGACACCCCGTCTCTGGGCAAGCTGGCGGTCCTCTCCGGAGTCTGCGAGTTCCCGGTTCGCGTGAAGTGCGCAAGCCTGCCGTGGCACACGCTTGAGGCCGCCATCGCGGCGAAGAAGGAGATCGTTTCGCTGGAGTGACGATGACGGCGCGAGACGTCCCTCGGACTCCTCAAACGGCGGAGCCGGGAGGCGCGGTCGCGTTGGGCGCCGGTCCGAACGAGGGCGTGGTCCGGGATCTCTCACGACGGCGAGGGGAGCCCGAGTGGCTGTTGCGTTTGCGGCTCCGAGGGCTCGAGGGCTTCCGGTCCGAACACCTCCCGCCGTGGGCGAGCTTCCTCCACGACACCGACTTCGACGAGATGATCGGGCCTGGGACGGTTGATGAAGACGAAAGGGGCGCACCTCCTCCTGCGCTCACCCCCGGACTCACGGCCCTCGCGGCATCCGAGGACGCTTACCGGGCGATCCGAAAGGACCTCGAATCGCACGGCATCCGATTCTACTCACTGTCCTCCGCGGTCAACCGGATTCCCGACCGGATCAAGGAGCATCTCGCGTCCGTCGTGCCGCCGGACGACCCGATCGCCTCCCTCAATGCCGCTCTGTGGACCGAAGGATCGTTCGTCTACGTGCCGCCCGGAGCTTCGGCGTCCGTGCCGCTGCAGGCGGAGATCCGGGAGGACTACGCCGGCGTCGAGCCCTTCGAACGGAACCTGATCGTGGCGGACCGAGGATCGGAGGTCACGTACATCGAAGGCTGCACCGCGCCGGTCTACACGCCCGAGCGACTGCATCTCTCGGCGATCGAGATCGTCGCCTTGCCGGATTCGCACTCGCGGTACATCGCGTTGCAGAACTTTGCCAAAGAGGTCGACAACCTCGTGACGAAGCGCGCGCAGGTTCACGCGGGCGCCTCGATCGAGTGGGTCGACGTGAATCTGGGGTCCCGTCGGACGAACAAGGTGCCGCGCGCGGATCTGGTCGGACCCGGGGCCTCCGCGGAATTCATCGGATTCACCCTCGCCGGACGCGGGCAATCGGAGGAGGTCGGAGCCGAGATGGTCCATCGGGCGCCGAGGACCCGGTCGCGAATCGCGAACCAAGCCGTCGTCCTGAAGGGCGGGCGGTCGGCCCTCCATTCCGGGGTGAGGGTCGTCGTCGGGGCGACGCAGGTCGCATCTTCCGTCGAATGGTCCGCGCTCATGCTGGACTCCGACTCCCGCGTGGAGACGATCCCCGGGATTGAAGTCGACGAGGCGGACGCGGAGATCGCACAAGAGGGCAAGGTCCGGAAGGTCGGGGAAGAGATGCTGTTCTACATGGCCTCCCGCGGAGTGACGGAGGAGGAGGCCACTCGAATGGTCGTCCTCGGCGTCGCGACCGCCGCGACCCGGCGAATCCCCGTCGAGTACGCCGTCGAGGTCGACCGACTCATCGAACTCGAGCTCGGGGGCGGGATCGGATGATCCTCCCCGATGGGAACCGGCGTCGCACGAGAAAACTCAAGTAGCCACCGTGGCATGGCAACAAGGAACGCCAATGGCAAAGCCCGCGAAGATGCTGCTCAACGTCCCCGCGATCAAGGCGGACTTCCCGATCCTGCAGCGCAAGGTCCGGGACCGGCGCCTCGTCTACCTCGACAGCGCCGCGACCTCGCAGAAGCCGAAGCAGGTCATCGATGCGACGACGGACTTCTACAGCCGGTACAACGCGAACGTCCATCGCGCGATCTACGAACTCGGGGAGGAGGCCACCCGCGAGTACGAGGGGGCGCGGGAGAAGGTCGCCGCGTTCATCGGGGCGAAGTCCCCCAACGAGATCGTGTTCACGAAATCCACCACGGAATCCCTCAACCTGGTCGCGTACGGATACGGACTGAAGGGGAAGCTCCAGAAGGGAGACGAAATCCTCGGCACGGTCATGGAGCACCACTCGAACCATGTTCCCTGGCATTTCGTCAAGGACCACAAAGGGGCCGTCCTGAAGTACGTCGACGTGAGCGACGATGGGACGCTCAAGATGGAGCAGTACGACGAGCTCCTCACAAAGCGGACGAAGATCGTGACCGTGGCCCTGTGTTCCAACGTCCTCGGGACGATCAACCCGGTCAAGGAGATCGCGAAGCGAGCCCACGAGGTCGGGGCGGTGTGCGTCGTCGATGCCGCTCAGGCGGCACCGCACATGCCGATCGACGTCCAGGACCTGGACGCCGATTTCCTCGCGTTCAGCGGACACAAGATGCTCGGGCCGACCGGGATCGGCATCTTGCATGGGAAACCGGAGGCCCTCGAGGCGACGGAGCCCCTCCTCGGCGGCGGCGAGATGATTCGCGAGGTGCATCTCGGCCGCGCCTCCTGGAACGACGTGCCTTATCGGTTCGAGGGTGGCACCCCGAACATCGCGGGGGCAATCGGCCTCGGGGCGGCGGTCGACTACCTGACGAACCTGGGGATGGAGTCGGTCCGGGCGCACGAAATGGAGATCACGCAATATGCACTGGACAAGATTGGACGGATCAACGGCGTCACGACGTACGGCCCGAAGGACGTCAAGAAGAAGGCCGGCGTGCTGGCCTTCACAATCGACAACGCCCATCCGCATGACGTCGCCTCGATCCTCGACGTGGAAGGCATCTGCATCCGATCGGGCCACCATTGTGCGCAGCCTCTGATGGAGCGCTACGACCTGCCGGCGACCGCGCGGGCGTCCTTCTATGTGTACAACGACCTCGAGGATGTGGACGTCCTCGCGGCCGGCATCAAGAAGGTGCAAGAGGTCTTCGCCTGATGCCCGCGGCCTCCGACCTGTACCAGGAGCAGATCCTGGACCACTACAAGCATCCGAAGAACAAAGGGCCTCTTCCCGGAGCGACCTTCAGCGCGCGCGACACGAACCCCCTCTGTGGAGACGAGGTCGCCTTTCACCTGAAGGTCGACCGCTCCCAGCGCGTCTCGGACGTGCGGTTCGAGGGCCGCGGATGCGCCATCAGTCAGGCCAGCGCCTCGATGCTCACCACGATGCTGAAGGGCCTTCCCCTGTCCGAGGCGGAGGCGCTAGGCGACGACGCCCTCGTGAAGAAACTGGGCATTTCGCTGAGCGCGGTGCGATTGAAGTGCGCGCTCCTTCCCCTCCATGTGATGCGCCTCGCGGTCCGGGAGAAGAAGGCCGCCTCGACTTGAGGCCTCCGAAATCCATGTCTCCGGATCCCCCGAGTCCGGACGGGAGCCGCCTCGCGGACCGGATCGGTCACACGCCCCTGTTTTCCCTCGATCGAATCGCATCTCACGTGGCCCGCGGCGTGCGGATCTCCGCGAAGGCCGAGTGGCTGAACCCGGGAGGGAGCGTCAAAGATCGCGCGGCGCTCGGAATGCTCCGGGCCGCGGAGAAGGCGGGACTCACGAAGGATCGGACGCTCCTCGACGCAACGTCGGGCAACACGGGGATTGCAATCGCAATGCTCGCCGCGGCGGAAGGATACCGCGCGACCTTGTGCGTCCCGGGAAATATCTCTCAAGCGCGTCATCGGATGCTCGCCGCGTATGGAGCCCACCTCGTCCTGACGCCGCCTACCGAGGGGACGGACGGAGCTCAGGAGGCCGCCAAGGCCCTCGTCGAATCCGAACCGCGCAAGTTTTGGTACCTGGACCAGTACAACAACGAGGCGAACTGGCGGACTCACTTCGAGACGACGGGCCCTGAGATTTGGGAACAGACCCGCGGCGGCATCACCCATCTGGTCGCTTGCCTGGGCACGACCGGCACCTTCGTCGGCGTCGGCCGGTTCCTCCGTCAGCGGGATCCCCGTGTCCGGTTGGTGGCGGTCCAACCGGACGGACCCTTCCACGGCATCGAGGGCGTGAAGCATCTCGAGAGCTCCCGCGTCCCTGGCATCTGGGATCCGAAGATGCCGGACGAAGTCCTCGCGGTCGCGACCGAGGATGCCCAACGGGCCGTCCGGCGCCTCGCTCGGGAAGAGGGTCTCCTGGTCGGCACCTCCAGCGGCGCCGCATTCGATGCGGCCCTGCGCCTAGCGGAGCGGATCTCGCAAGGCCGAGTCGTCGTCATCTTCCCGGACAGTGGGGAACGATACCTGGAAGAACGGTATTGGGAGAACGGATCGTGATCGAGATTACCGCGGCCGTCTTCCGCGCCATGGAGGGTCACGCGCGAGAGGCTTTCCCCGAGGAGTGCTGCGGCTTCCTCCTGGGCCATGTCAGCGAGCCGCGCCGGGTCGAGGAAGCGAAACGCGCGAAGAATGTCGCGGTGGCGGACCGCACTCGACGATACGAGATCGATCCACTGGAACTCCTCCATGCCGACGACGACGCCCGGGCGCGAGGCTTGGACCTAGTCGGGATTTACCACAGCCATCCGAACCATCCCGCGGCGCCTTCGGAATTTGACCGTTCTCGCGCGAGTCCATGGTATGCCTACGTCATTGTGGGCGTCACCGACGGAACCGCGAAGGAGATCACCGCATGGCGACTCGACGAGTCGACCAAACAATTCTTGCAAGAGGGGATCGTCGTGCGCGGAACGCAGGCCCACTCCCGCGAACCTCGGAAAAAGAAGTTGCGTTAACCTTATTTAAGGTTGATTTGAAGGGGGGTTCGGGACTCGCCATTTCCATTCGTCGGGGGGCCAGTCTCAATCCATATTTACGGGGGGCCGAAGCTTAAGTATAACACCGTATTGGGCGACCAAAGATGGCGAACGTTCGCATCCTCATCCCGACGCCTCTCCGGCAATACGCGGGCAATCAGAACGCGGTGCAGGTCGAGGCGGAGAGCGTTCGTGAGGCCCTCGACGACCTCGTGGAGAGGCACGATCAGCTCCGACGCCACCTGTTTGCCGAGGACGGCCGCCTCCGGAATTTCGTGAATGTCTACGTGAACGAGGAGGACATCCGCTACTTGGCGCAAGACGGCACGTCGCTCAAAGCCGGCGACACGATCTCGATCGTGCCGAGCATCGCGGGCGGTTCCTTCTCGCTCATGGATCGCCTCGCCGCGAAACGGAAGGACGTCCTCTCTCCCGCCGAGATCAAGCGGTACTCCCGCCACCTCATTCTCCCCGAGGTCGGCATGGCCGGACAGCTGAAACTGAAGCAGTCCTCCGCCCTCATCATCGGGGCGGGCGGGCTCGGCGTGCCGCTCACGCAATACCTGAGCGCCGCGGGTGTCGGTCGCCTCGGCATCGTGGACTTCGACGTAATCGACGAGTCGAACCTGCAGCGTCAGGTCTTGTACGGGACGAAGGACGTCGGTCGCAAGAAACTCGAGGTCGCGAAAGAGCGCGCCGCCCAGATTAATCCGAACGTCGACGTGCAGGCCTACGACACGCGGCTCACCTCGGACAACGCGCTGGACATCCTGAAGGACTACGATGTCGTCATCGACGGGACCGACAATTTCCCGACGCGGTACCTCGTGAACGATGCCTCGGTGCTCCTCAAGAAGCCAAACGTCTACGGTTCGATCTTCCGCTTCGAAGGACAGGCCAGCGTGTTCGATGCCCGAAAGGGGCCGTGCTACCGCTGTCTCTACGCGGAGCCGCCCCCGCCCGGGCTCGTCCCCTCGTGCGCCGAGGGCGGAGTCCTGGGCGTCCTCCCGGGGATCGTCGGCTCGATCCAGGCCATCGAAGCCCTCAAGGTCCTGCTCGGAAAAGAGGACACCCTCATCGGCCGGCTCCTGGTCTTCGACGCCCTCCGGATGAAGTTCCGCGAACTGCGGCTCCGCAAGAATCCCGCGTGCCCGATTTGCGGGACGAATCCGACGATCAAGGAACTGATCGACTACGAGGAGTTCTGCGGCCTCCGCGGACCGTCCGAGCAGGTCGGCGAGGAGCTCCAGATCTCCGTGGAGGCCCTGAAGGAGAAGATCGACCGGGGCCAGCCGGTCGTCCTCGTCGACGTCCGCGAGCCGATGGAGTGGGAGATCGCCCACCTGGATCGCGCGGTCCTCATCCCCGTGGCCCAGGTGCCCGGCCGAGTGAACGAGCTAAGCACCGCGGACGAGATCGTCGTGTACTGCAAGACCGGTGTCCGCTCCGGCCGGATCACGAATTTCCTGCGGGACCTCGGCTTCCGGAAGGTGAAGAATCTCGTCGGTGGGATCGACGAATGGGCAGAGAAGGTCGAACCGGAAATGCCGCGGTACTGAGCGACCTGTCGCTCGGTTAGGGAGTCCGGGTTCGAATTGGTTCCGGTTCGGGTCCCCTGCCGGCTTCCCGCTTCTGTTCGTGGAAGCGGCGTACCGAAAATAACTTGGAGGACTGGCCAACGCTCTCAAGGAGACAATTGGCACACCGATTGCCACCGGTACCGATATATCTACGACGGTTCGTGGGCCGTTGAATGTCGCTCGACCCCGGAACCGTCCATCGGTTCGCGATGCTCGAACGTGCCGTGAAGTCCTTCGCGAAGACTGGCCGATTCGATGAGTCGCTGAAGCTCGTCGAGGAGCTGCTCGCGATTGCCCCCGAAGATGCGGGCCTCTCGAAGTTGAAGGCTCGGCTCGCGGCCGATCTGGTCAAGCAAGCGGCTCAGGCTCAGAAGATCTCCGCCGCGACCGAGATCCTCACACTCGTCGACGCGAAAATTCCCGCGGCCCACTTGGGAGAACAGGAGAAGGCATTGCTCTCGAAATCGAGAGAGAGTCTGTATTCGATGTAGCCCCGCAGGCTTATCCGCCGCGAACGCGCTCGGCCGATTGCATGGCTCGCGAACCCGAAGAGGGGTACGTCAAGGAGATCGAAGCCCTTCGACGAGAAAAGGACTATTTCTTCCGGGAGGACCCGGAATCCCCGATCCCCCAATCCCTGCGAGCGAGCTTCACCGGACTCGCGTACTTCCCGATCGATCCGAAGTATCGCATCCGCGCGAAGCTCGTTCGGGACCTCAATCCCCAGAGGGTCGTGTTGGCGACCTCCAAAGGGGTCCCCCGGGACATGGTCCGAGTCGGATCTTTCGAGTTCGAGATCGAGCGACCTCGGGCAAGGAGACATACGGCGCCGCCCGGTATCTCGACATCGAGGAACGGCCGACGGACGACTACGTGCTGGACTTCAATCTGGCTTACAGTCCGTATTGCGCCTACAGCGACGCCTACATCTGTCCCTTCCCGCCGCAGGAGAACCGGCTGGCCGTGCCGATCCGCGCCGGCGAAAAGAACTTCCCGTTGAAGACCTGACGAGCGATCGGTCGCAGGCCTAATCCGCGCCGCCAAGCCAAGCGAGGCGCCTCTCGCGGTTCTCTTGGATTTCCTCCGGCCCTTTGAAATCCCGCTCCACGGCTGCGAGGCGCTCAATGAGGCTGCGAATCGCCACGTCGGTGGGGGCCCGCACGTCGATCCCTGCGAGGCCGAGTTGCCGCTTGACGATCGGCATCCCGGTTTCCACGCCGCCCGTCTCGTAACAGAAATCGGTCACGATCTTGTCCGTGACCCGGACGAGGCGATCGATCGGTTCTTGCGGCGGGGTGACGAGGACAATCCTGCGGATGGGATGTCCTGCTCCCTGGAGGATCTGCTCCCCGAGGGACTTGAAGGCCGGCTCGACACGCTCCCCCGTCCGCGCGCTCGTCAGGATGGCCGGACACGTGTACTTCTGACCGAGGAAGTAGAGGTAGTCTTCTGCCCAGACCCGGTCCGCGACGAGGTCCGCCTTGTCCCTGCGATCACCATCGGGACGCGGCCGGCGAGTCGCCACACGGCGGGCATCCAATAGTCCTCCAAGCTCCGACGGCTCTCTTCTGCCGTCGCATCGTAGACCATGAGCACACCCTGGGCCCCTTTCATCGCGGTCTCCTGCACGCCGCTGTACCCCTTCTGTCCGAGGACGTCCCAGATCTGCATCGCCATCTCGACCTCGGCCGCGGGATGGCCGAGGCTCAAGCTCCGCTTCGAGACCTTCGTCCCGATCGTGATGATGTATTCGTCCGAATACTGGTCCACGACGAACCGCCGGATCAGGGAGGTCTTCCCGACGCCGCCGTCCCCGAGGAGGACGATCTTGGCCTTCATCGACTCCGAGGCCATATGCGTCCGCCATCTCCGATGCCCCTTCATTAAGCGTTCCGTTCCGTTCTCATGGACGAAGTATTGCACCAACCGCGACGCTCGTATCTCGACGCTCCGCTCCGATCGAGGGGCTCAGAAGTCTTCCGTGGGATACTGCGCGAACGTCCCCGAGGGTACGCCGAATTCCTCGAGGAGGGAGCGGGGGGTGACATCTCCGCGCAGGGAGAGGACCATCGTCGCATCGGGGATCGGTCCGTCCAGTTCGTACCCGAGTCGCTGGAGCCGCTCCTGGTCCTTCCGGGCCGTGACCCAGTTCACGTTCGCGAGACCGTGCGGCGCACGCGCCTCCGCGAGCGCGACGGCTTCGCGGTAGTCCTCGATCTTCGGCAGGATGAGTTCCTCCATGTGGACTTCCTCCTGGGGGTGGGTCCGGAAGTATCCCACCGGCTTGTCACCGCGCAGCACGATTCGATATCGCTCCAGGAGTTTCGGATCGCCCGCGATCAGGGAGGGAATGTGAGACGGTTCCCGCGCGGTCCAACCGAGCAAGCCTCGCGTATACTCTCGGAAAAGCCTTCCGATGGTCGGGATGTCGTCGCGCGACGCCTGTCGAAATCGGAGGTCGCTCGGATGCGCGCGTTTTCCCGGCACGGACCGGTAGGCTCGATAAAACGGGGCGAGGTCTACGTACCCCATCTTCTCGTAGATCCGATACCCGCGGATGTTTCGACTCGTCGTGAGGGCCGCGAGCCGCAATCCTTCACTGAGGAACCATTCATGGGCCCGTTGCATGGTCGCCCTCGCGAATTCCGTCTTCGACCGCGTAGAGGGCGAAGCCATCGAAGCACCTCGGGTCGACCCGGCGGATCTTCCGAATGTGGTCCTCGGGGACATCCCAGCCGGCGGCCGTCACGCAGAGCTGCCGCACGGCCCGTGGGTCGACCTCATCGTACGTCACGATTCGCATCGCTCGTCTCCGCGCATCGCATCATGGATCCGCGCGGGGAGGGGGATTTGAACCCCCGAGCGCAAGCGCACTGGATCCTTGCGGACGGGATTTCGTCCTTAGCAATCCAGCGCCCTACCAGGCTAGGCGATCCCCGCAGGCCGCGCTCATCGAGAACCGATTATAAACGCTTTCTCCGCCGAGGCGGTTCGGAGTCTCTTTGTACGTCGTCTTCCGTCGCGCGACTCCGTGGCGATCGGTCCGACGACGACGTTGCCGCTCGGAACTCCGCGGCGTCGCGGCTACCGACGGCTGCTCGGGATCCTCGCGGTCCAAGCGTTCGGCAACCAGATGGCGGCGAGCTTCTGGCTCGTCTACCTCGTAAGCCCGCCGCAGTCCCTCTCCTTCGACGTCGCGATTTTCGTTTGGATCATTGGATTCGCGGTCGCGGCGTGCACCGTCCTCGGACTCGCCCGGGGACGTCCGATTCGCGCCACGACCGCCATGTCGACCGGCTTGGGAATCATGATCCTAGGACACATTTCGTTCGCGGTCCTTCCCGCCCTCCAGGGGATGGTATTCGGCGCCTTGTTCTTCGGGATCTACATCCCGCTGTTCTGGCTCCCGCTCAACTCGCTGATCGTGCGCGAGACCCATTCGGGGAACCGCGCGGGACGCCTCGCGGCGATCACCGCCGTCTTCGCGATCACGGGAGTCCTCGCGCCGATCCTCGGAGGGTTCTTGGCGGACGTCGTGAACTACCGCGCCGTCTTCGGCCTCGCGGCGGTCATCGTTGGCGTGAATTTCCTCCTGGTCCGGAGTCTCGCTCAGGCCGACGAGAGCCTCTCCTTCTCCCTGGACTTGCGGCGCGTCGGTCGGAGGGCGGCCCTCGCATTCTCGGGCCAGGGCGGGGTCGACGGCCTGACGTCCGCCGCAACGCCCCTCGGCGCCTTCCTCTTCACGAGCGCCTCCCTCGCCCTCGGGTTGCTCTTCGCCCTCTTCTCTCTCGCCGCGGGAATCGCCACCGTCGTCCTAGGTTGGATGTCCGATCGGGTCCGGGTCCGGACGCCGTTCCTCCTGCTCGGGCCGCTCCTGTCCGTGCCGGCCTGCCTCCTCGTGTACTTCGTGAGGGACCTCGCGACGTTCGCCTTCGCCATCGGATGGTTCTCGATGACTTCCGCGGTCGCGCCTTCCTTCATCTATACGATCTTGGTCGACCGGGCGGAACAACACGTCCCTTCCCTCACCGCGACCCGCGAGCTGATCCTGAACACGAGCCGGACGGTCGCCCTCCTCGGCGGGCTCGGAGTGCTCGCGCTACGCGGCGACGTCTACACGCTCTACCTGCTCGTCGGAGGGGTAATCCTCCTCGAAGCCCTCGCGAAATGAGCTGACCGACGCCATTTTTATCTAGAGTTGCATATTCAGCCCGTGGGCGCCGAAGGCGAGATCCGAATCACGAAGGAGCTCCGCGTCTCGCCGAGCGACCTGACCGAGCTGATGCACCTCTTCATCGACGACCTGCGAGTCGTCCTCGGGATCCTCGTCGTGGGCCCGCTCCTCGGGACCTTCACGCTCCTGGTGAACGTCTACTACGACATGGGGACGACGGACCGCGTGAATCCCCGTAAGAAGTACGTGCAGGTGGTCGAGGAGTTGATCGGCGAGGGCCTCATGGAACGGGACACGCTCCTGCTCGCGGCGTTCGGATTCGCCGCGATGGGCCTCGTCCTCGCGGCGTACGTGTCCGGGGCCATCGTAGGCTACGATATGACGGAGCCGATCGGCCCTCTCACCGCATTCGTCGGGAACTACGGGTTCTTCCTCATGACGACCCTGATGATCGTCCTGTCGATCGCCTATTCGGCCCCGCGGATTCACTGGAAGGGCGTCGCCGGCATGGACCTCCTCACGAACATGGTCGGTTTCGGCGTCCTCTGCCCGCTCGCGGGATGGTCGCTCCTCCGGCCGATCGAGACGGCTCCCTGGTGGTACATCGCCACGATGGCCCTGTTCCTCGGGGCACTCTACGCGCCGACGACCGCCTCGGATGCGGCCGCGGACCAATCGTTCGGCATTCGGACGATGGCCGTGCGCATCGGGGTGCAACGCACCCTGCTCGCAGGGTTCTTCCTCCAGGTTCTCTCCATCGCCTCCCTCGCCGTCGGGTGGGCGCTCCGTTGGTTCCCCTTCGACGGTCCCGCGTACAGCGCCATGGCGCAACTCTGGCCCTTCCTCGCACTCCAGGTGGTGTTCTACGCGATCTTCATCCGACGCCCAACGGTGGGTCGCATTTGGGCCCTCCTGTTGTTGCTCTCGATCTTGCAAGGGCTCGGCGTGATCCTGATGCTCTGGCGGTTCGTCGGCGAGCGCACCTGGGCACCTTGACCGCCCCTTCCCGCTCAGAAGCGATCTTCGCTGTGCTCCGTACGGACGATACGTACCGCACCTTCAAGGAACCTAGGTGATGATGGACTCCCCGCCGGGTGCGTCGTCGCGCCCGGCGCGAGGGATGTCGACGGCCTGGGAAGGCGATGAGCCACGGTCGACGGGCTGGACCCGCAGGGAATGGGCGAAGCTCGCACTGGCCGCCGGAGCCGCGAGTTCCGTGCTCGCGATGGGCGGCACGGTTGCGGGCCAGCTCCTGCCCCCGCCCGCGAAGTTCCAAGGTGAACTTCGGCAGGAGATCTACTACACGAAATGGCCCCGTCCCACCTGGTGGGACGACCGCCAGGGACGGCCGATCCTCGCGACCGATTTCCAGGAGTGGCAGGGCGCGTCGGGGGTTTGGCGGGGGCTCTTCGTAAACGAACGATGGGTCCCGGGAACCGGATTGGCGGTCCTCGTCATTCGAGTTAAGTACGACGCTCCTGAATTCCAAGTGTCCACCGATTTAGTCCCGCCGAGAGGATTCTCCTTCTATCATGACGATCCAGGGCAACGGATTCGGATCGTCGTATTCGCCGATCGATGCACCCACCTCTGCTGCCCTCCCGGTTGGCACGTGATCACGGACACGGTGCCGGACCGAGCCTACCGGATCCCGCCGCCGACGTATTCCGTCTACGGCCAAGATCCGATCTTCTGCATCTGCCATGGTTCCCAGTACGACCCGCTGCTCCTCACGACGAATGTGCATCCGAGGAACGGCGTGCCATATCTCGGAGCCACGCATGTCCATGGGCCGACCCAGCGGGCTCTCCCGATTGTCCCGGTCCGAGTCGACGGAGAGGTGCTGGTCGGCGGAATGCCGGATCCTCGGTGGTACGATTACTGTTGAGGGATCGGGACCATGTCCGCTCCTCCGTCGAAGTGGACCCGACGCGATTGGATCAGAGCGAGCCTCATCGCCGGAGCCGCGGCCGGTGCCGGCGCGGTGGTGGGAGCCACGGCCTATTCTCAGCTTTTCCCTCCGACCTCTCGTTCGGAGGGAGAGCTACGCCAGTCGTTCGTGTATCTTTCATTCCCCAAGGACGTCTGGTGGAATCGCTTCGCGGGGCAGGACGTCCGCGTAACGGATTTCCAGGACTGGCAAGGCGCCTTGGCCGTGTGGAACGGTCGATTCAAGGACGGCAATTGGGTGTCGGGGACCGGCTATCCGGCCCTCATCATCCGTTTGAAACGGGACGACCGGTATTTCCAGGCGCCGACCGACGTGCCGCTTCCGGCCGGGTACTCCTTGGCCTTCGATGATCCCTCCAGGGATCTGCGCATTGTCGCGATCTTCAACCGATCGACCCATCTTTGCTGCTACCCGGATTGGCACGTTCCGCACGCGATCGCTCCCGCTCGCGATTACATCGCTCCCTGCCCGACGTATGAGGTGTTTGGCCAAGATCCCATCTTCGACGTCTGCCATGGCGGACAATGGGATCCGCTCATCCTCGAATGGGCCGTGAATCCTCAGAGCGGGACGCGGTACGTGGGCGCGCGCATGGTGCACGGTCCCGGGTTCGGGCCGTTGCCGGCTCTCTTCGTGCGGGCCGAACAAGACGTCTTGTACGGCGAAGTGTTCGATCCGGTCTGGTATTCGTATTGCGGATAGCCGTTCGGAAAAGGCGATGACTGAATCGGCCAGGTCGAAAGACTCATATATCTCCCTCCGGTATCAGCCGGAAGACTCGGAAAAGGCGACGAAACTATTCGAGTCACCGTCGCCCGAGTCCGTGGTGGCCGCCTCCGGCGAAGGCCCCGATTTGTGACGGGCCTCATTCTGATGCGGCCGACACTGTGGAGGTTTGAGAACCCCGCGCTCTTTGCCGGGCGCGTGCCCTCTCGAACCCGACGTTCGCGATCAAGGCAGAGGTATGTTCGAGCTACCTCGCCAAGATTCCTTAAGATGGCACAAGCGCGTCGTGCACGGATCAACTCCGGTTGATCCTGCCGGCGGGCACCGCTATGGGAG
>WNGI01013744.1_pt1 | contig 15473 bp, 12 predicted proteins | sample 5400621 | NCBI WGS metagenome assembly WNGI01 (sample SAMN13153374, study PRJNA577476) | soil metagenome | isolation source: 20 cm soil or saprolite under Garry oak tree replicate 1 | place: USA:California | collected 2016-06-15 | reverse complement strand
AGCCGACGCCACGCCTCTGTACATCATCGCAGTGAATGACTACGTCGTGGAGAGCGGCGACACGGCGTTTGCCAAAGAGAAATGGGAAAGTTTGCAGAAGGCTTATGCGTTTCTGAAATCGACCTATGATGTGCGAGGACTGCCGCAGAATGTTGGCGTGGGGCACGGCTGGGTGGAAGGCGGGCCGCTGCTGCCGGTCAAGACGGAGTTCTACCAATGCGGCTTGGGAGCGGAGGCGTTACGCGCTCTCTCGAATCTTGCGCGAGTGACGGGCCAGGAGGAAATGAGCAACGCGCTGGAAAAAGATTTCGAGAAGCAACGGGCGCTGGTGAACGAAAGTTTCTGGATCGCGGACAAGAAACGATTTGCGTTTGCACTCGACAAGAACAACAAGAAAGTGGACGAGCCGAGCGTGTTGGCGACCGTGCCGATGTGGTTTGGGTTGCCCAGCGAGGCAGATGCGGTGCCGATGATCCAGCAACTGGCGGACTTCGATCATCAGACGGATTGGGGGATGCGCATCGTTTCGAATCGCTCGCCGGTCTTCAGCGGCGGGGGGTATCACTACGGTTCGGTGTGGCCGCTGTTCACGGGCTGGGCGTCGGTCGCGGAGTACCGCTATCACCAAACTTTTCCGGCGTACGCGAATCTGCGGGCCAACGCGTTGTTGGCGCTGGATGGCTCGCTCGGACACGTGACGGAAGTTCTTTCCGGCGACTGTTACCAGCCGCTCTCGACGAGTTCGCCGCACCAGATCTGGTCGGCGGCGATGGTGGTGAGCCCCATTTTGCACGGGATGCTGGGGCTAGAGACGGATGCGATCCATCACACTGTGAAATTGGCGCCGCATATTCCGGCGGATTGGACGCGGTTCAGTGTGGAGAATGTACGGCTTGGGAAGAACACGCTGCTGATCAATTATACGAAGACGGACGAGGGAATCGTATTGGAGACGGGCCTAACTTCGGGAAGTGAAGAGTGCACCGTCGAATTTCACCCTGCCATCAGCTTGCAGGCCAAAGTACAGAAGGTTGAGTTGAACGCCAAGCCTGTTCCTTTCCAAGTGGAAACCCATGGGGCCGATCAACACATTGTGGTGCAGTTTCCGATCACGAAAGGAAAGTACTCTTTGCGGATTCGTCTGCTGAATGACTTTGGATTGAGCGAGCAATCTACTTTGCCAGCGCTCGGAAGCGCGAGCCGGGGGCTGCGTGTGCTTTCGGAGACGTGGTCGGCTTCGAGGGATCAACTGGCACTGGAAGTTGCTGGGGCAGCGGGGCATGAATACGAGCTGAAAATCTGGAATAAAGACCAGATCCAGAAGTTAGAAGGAGCGGTCCTCGGGGAGCCGACGCCCTGGATTCAAATTCCGCCGAGCGATTCGGAGCCGTACCCACACGCAAAGGTTGTTGTCCATTTTTCGACGGGACAGAAAAAAGGCAGGCCAGAAAAGCACTAGCTCATCGGTGAATGTGGATGGTGGATTCTTACGTTGAGGTCCTTGGGGCACCCTCATCGGATGCCCTCAGGACGATACCGCGCTTCGTTTTTGAAGTGTAGTGCCGATTGAAAACAATGGAGCGCAACAACATCAAGGCGATGGAGTTTGGAACAGTTTTGGAACAGCTCCGGAGTTCATCCGCGTGACGAGTTTCCAAAAATACTTTAGTAATGATGTAGTCGTAGAAGTGGGCGTGTAGCGACCCGAAAGTTCTGTCCTTAAGTCTTTGGCGCTGCGCCGTCGTGCGCCCTTCGTCGGAATGTCCAGGTGGCACTCAAACCTGCAACCCTTCGGTTAACACCGTGATTCGCGAGGCCGAGCGCTTCGGCAGACTCTTTGCTTAACATTATTTTCGGTTTCTCTCTTCCTCGGTATATCAAACGACGACCTGGTGACCCGTATGATCAGAAGCGAGTAGAAAAGGTGTGTGAGTTAATTCATGGCGTGTGAACAAGAACTTGAGAACCTCAGGCTGGAACTCAACGTTCTGGAAATGTGCAGCTCCCTAGGTGCGAATTCTCAGTGTTCCTCGCGGCAGCCGCAAGCATAACGCTGGTTAAAGGCGTGGCGCCCTCCCCTCCCGGGCGCCTCAGTTAAGGGCCCAACGCTCTCAAGGAGAGCCACAGATTCAATCGCCCAGCCATTAGGTGGAGGAAAGATGCGTGAGCTAAATGTTCAGCTGATCATGTGTTTCGCGTTGCTTTTTGCTGCGACATCCGGAGCCGGTTGCGCCAGCCAGACACCGTCAGCCGGTTGCTCCGGCCAGTGCGCGACATCCATAAGTCAAGGCCCGACCAATCCCGCGGTGAACAACGACGCCGAGTTGAATGGCAACTACGCATTTACCTTCAGCGGGATCACCGGGAATGGAAGCGTCTCCTCTGTTATTGCCACCGTGGGAAGATTCACGGCGGACGGGGCCGGTAATTTGACGAACGGCGAGCTGGAAACCAATGGCGTAGGCGCCGGAGCCGCGCTGGTCGCTCAATCGTTTACCGGGACCTATTCGATCGGTGCCGACAATCGCGGTGTGATGACCCTGAATTTTTCGGGCAGCTCGGCGAAGTGCGCCTTCGCGATGCTGGCCAACGGTAACGCCCGGTTCATCGAGTTCGATGCTGTGGGAGGGGCGGGAACGGTCGGCTCGGGGACCATGGAAAAAGCGGACGCCACCGCTTACAGCACGTCCCGAATAATCGGTGACTACGCGTTTGGCGCCGCCGGTTTCGATACCGCAAATAATCGCGCCGCCATCGAAGGCCGGTTTACTTCGAACGGTACTGGCGTGCTCGCCAACGCCGCGGGAGACGTCGACGGCTATGGCACGGATTATGCGATGAACTTTACGGCAGCGAACTATGCGGTGTCCGATGTCGCCACGGGCCGCGGCACCATGAACCTGGCCTTCACGTTTGGCGGAACACCCGACACCATGAATTTCGTCTTTTACATCGTGAATTCCGGAAAACTCTTTGTGATGGAGAGCGATCCGGTCACGACGGCGACCCCCTTGCTAAATGGCGTGGTGGTGCAGCAGCAAATCCCTGCGGGAGGTTTCACCAACGCGTCGCTGAATGGCAACCTGGTGATTTCCCTCACCGGGCACTCCGCTTGCGGCACCGTATCAGGCGTGCCCAAAGCGGTCGTCGGTTTGCTCACCACCAACGGCAGCGGCGCCCTTTCGCTGACCTACGACGAGAACTTCTGCCGGGCGCCCAATTCTGTCACCGGCGCGCCAGGAACGTACAGCGTAGCCAGCAATGGCCGGGCATCGATCACCATCGGCGGCTACAGCCTGGTGGCCTACCTGATGAACGTGAATCAAATTTTCCTCTTCGTCTCCGATGTTAATGTTCTGTTCGGGGTCGGCGAACCCCAGACGGCGGTGTCCTTCACCAATACCTCGCTGAAAGGTGCGTACGCCGGCTTTGCGACCAACCCGGTGGGCTTCGGAGTGACGGTTTTCTCGGGCGAGTTTGCGGCGAACGGCGCCAGCCCCACGGGCACTATGGCCGGCACCGAAGACATCGGCGCTTCGAACGGGCCGAACCCCGGCGTGGCTTTCAACGCCACCTACTCGATATCCCCATCGCCCACCAATGGCCGGGGAATAATGACGGTCACTTCCGGCAACGCCGTCATCTATATGATCTCTCCTTCGAAGTTCGTGGCCGTTTCAATGAACGATCCCAATCCCGCCGTCTTGGACTTCGAGCTATCTTCCTCAGCTCCCGCGTCTGTCTCTGTTTCGTCGCTTTCGCTGAACCCGACCAGTGTTACGGGCGGGAATTCCTCGACCGGCACAGTAACGTTGAGCGGAGCAGCACCCGCAGGTGGTGCGCAAGTGGCGCTTTCTAGTAACAACGGGGCGGCTAGCGTACCTTCGAGCTTGGCGGTTCCCGCCGGAGCCACCAGCGCAACCTTCACGGTCAGCACCAGTGCCGTGGCTGCGTCGACCACGGTCGCTATCTCCGCGGCCTACGGTGGCGTTACTAAAACTGCCTCGCTCACGGTGACGCCTGCCTCTCCCCCCGCGCTCTCGCTCTCCTCGCTGACGCTGAACCCCACGAGCGGTGTTGGCGGCGCGCAATCTTCCACGGGCACGGTGACGCTAAGCGGCCCAGCACCCACAGGAGGTGCGCAAGTTGCGCTTTCTAGTAACAACGGGGCGGCTAGCGTAGCTTCGAGCGTGGCGGTTCCCGCCGGAGCCACCACCGCAACCTTCACGGTCAACACCAGCGTCGTGACGGCATCAACGACAGTCACCATCTCCGCTGCCTATGGTGGTGTAAGCAAATCGGCCACACTCACTGTGACGCCCCCACCACTTCCAACCGTCTCTTCGCTGACACTCAACCCGACGAGTGTGATAGGCGGCGTGAATTCCACCACCGGCACGGTAACCCTGAGCGGGCCGGCTCCCGCAGGTGGCGCGCAAGTTGTGCTTTCTAGTAACAGCGGTGCGGCTAGCGTACCTTCGAGGGTGTTCGTTCCGGCCGGAGCTACCAGTGCAACGTTTGCGGTGAGTACCTCCGTGGTTCTCGTCTCAACCTCGGTCACTATCTCAGCTTTGTATAACAGCACGACTCAGACAGCAACTCTTTCTGTAACGCTCTAGCACCATGGAAATTTTCACTAAGGTCACAAGTCCAGCGTGCCGGACGCTTCTTTGGTCGCGGCCTCGATCCGACACCGCATTGCCGAACTGCTCGATCTCGAAATCAAAGAGTGTCCGTCGAACGCCGTAAAATGCTTTAGACTCAGATTGAGCCGCGCGGCCGTAGCCCATCTGGATAGAGGGTCTGTCTTCAAACAAAGAAGGCGAAATTCCCAAATGCGTTGCTGAGCGTCGCTTATGGGTTCTCTCTTCTGAAAATCTTGACCCCAGGTGTACCAAAGTTACCACGAATCCGCTCTGACGCCTTACCCGAGGGGCGCGCAGCTTAGTACTTCATTTCATAAATACACTAACGTATTATCCCCGGTGCCCCCCCACGCTGTTATGCTGTTGTCTGGAGGGCGCCGATTTGGCCCGCAAAAGTCCGTATAAGATCATCCTCACCAAGCAAGAACGAGAAGAGTTGGAACGACGCGCGAATCGATATACGTTACCATATTTTACGGTAACCCGCGCCAAGATGATGCTCCTCGCCCAGCAAGGCCTCTCCAACGATCAGATCGCCGATCGCCTCAGCACTCGGCGCGAGATCGTCAGCCGCTGGCGAAAACGATTCTTCGAAAAACGGCTGGCCGGTCTGGAAGACTGCCCACGGCCCGGCCGCCCCCGGGCTTTTTCCCCCAGAACTGGTCGTGCAGGTTAAAGCCATCGCCTGCGAATTTCCCAGTCGCGTCGGTGCGCCCTTTTCTCGCTGGAGCGTAGCGGAACTCGGCTCCCATGTTCGCGCCTGCGGTCTGACGGCATCCCTCAGTGACACCACCATCTGGCCATGGCTGAACGAGGACGCCATCCGTCCTTGGCAGCACTGCTGCTGGATTTTTCCGGCTGGCCCGCATTTCGAATCGAAGGCCGGACGAATTTTGGATTTGTACCAACGCATCTGGAAGGGCCGTAAACTCAGTGCCAACGAGTTCGTCCTCTCTGCGGATGAGAAGACCAGCATTCAGGCGCGCTCCCGAAAAGCCCAATCTTTATCCACACAACCCGGTCAGCCTATGAAAATCGAGCACGAATACAAGCGGCTGGCGGCCTATCTAGCCGCCCTGACGTCCACCGTGCCAAACTCTTCGGCCGCTGCGAAGCCAAAAGTGGAAAGGCGCCCTCTCAGTCCTCGCGAATACGGGCGCTCTTGGAAGCGGCGCAGGGTTCGCGTGGAGTAACCGAACGAGCGTGCCAAATCGTTCTGATCGGCGTATCCGGATTCGTACAGCGAAACCAGGGCATAGGCTTCGGCGGTGCGATCCTCCCGGGAGTAGTGAGAGTGGACGACGCCATGGACAAGAATGACGCGCTGGTTTCTTCGGTCTGGAAGGAAACGCGTTCATTCACGAACACCATCTGAGGAACCGGGGAGAAGTCGGGAAAGAGATTGCTGGGATCGGGAGCCGAGTTCATGGTCGGATAGCATGCCTCCATCTTGCGGGAGAAAAAGGCGGACAGGTTTTGGTCCGCACCCTGGGGGGTGAAAACCCAAGCCAGATGCGGCCGGGACGTGAGCTCTGCGAGTACCTTCCAGCGTCACGTACAGCTGCTTAAGCCTGAGGATACAGCTACAATGCAAAAGGAGATGGCATGGTCTGCTTCACCATTCAGGTGATTTTGGGCAGTTTCCCAAGTGGGCGTGTCAGAGCTCTGAAGTTAGGAACTCATTGTGACCAAGAAGCGTACTAATCTGGCAGAGCTTTCTTATTCCCAATTCTTCACCGAAGTGGCCGAACTACTCGAACGGGCGAGGAAGTATTCCGCTCGTTCTGTCAATGCCATCATGACCCATACCTATTGGGAGGTCGGGCGAAGAATCGTGGAGCACGAGCAGCATGGGAAGAAGCGGGCCGTCTATGGAGAGGCCCTAATCGAACGGCTTGCTTTGGACCTCACAGGGAAGTTCGGCAGAGGCTTCTCTCAAAGTAACCTCTGGCAAATGAGAGATTTTTATCTCGCTTGGCCAATTCTCCAGACATCGTCTGGAGAATCCCGCCCGTCAAAACCCATATCAGTGGACACCCCAAAGTTCCAGACATTGTCTGGAGTTTCAGGTGAACATCAAGAAGGACGGCTTCAGCGATTTCCCCTGCCATGGTCGCACTACGTCCGCTTGCTTGCTGTGAAGGGCAAAGAGGCGCGGGTCTTTTATGAAACTGAAGCGTTGCGGGGAGGATGGTCTGTCCGGCAACTCGACCGTCAGATCGCAACTCAGTTCTATGAGCGCACAGCACTCTCCCGGAACAAAGCCGCACTGATCAAGAGAGCCCAACGATCCATTCCAGAAGACCAACTGACTGCCGAGGAAGAAATAAAGGACCCAATGGTCCTGGAGTTCCTTGGCCTCAAGGATGAGTACTCCGAGAGTGCCCTTGAAGACGCTCTCATTCACCGCTTGGAACAATTCCTCTTGGAACTCGGAAATGATTTCTCGTTTATTGCTCGGCAGAAACGTCTGCGGGTCGGAGACGAATGGTATCGCGTGGACCTCCTCTTTTTTCACCGCCGTTTGCGATGTCTTGTAATCATCGACATAAAAATTGGCAGGTTTGCGCATGCAGATGCTGGACAAATGAATCTCTACCTCAACTACGCGCGTGAACACTGGACCCTGCCCGGTGAAAATCCGCCGATTGGTCTGATTCTTAGTTCCGAGAAAAACGAAGCCGTGGCCCACTATGCGTTAGGGAACAAAGAAACTGGCGGAGGAAATCGCGAGGACCAGGAAATCCCTGATACAACGAAAGCTTTGAAATCCATTATCGTGCCGTCTGACCGGTATCCGAAGATCTCCCCTTACAGAAGGTTTGTGGCGTTCACAGGTTAACGTCAGCTACTTCCGATTTTGGCTGTGGCGAGGGCCAAGTCCGCATTGTCGTGGTTGAATTTCAGTAGACCGCGATGCCAAGCCGTACAAGCGACAATCGCACATGGACAAGACCATCGAAAAGCTGTTGAAGGATTACCCGCCGAAGAAAACCGGTCTGGTTCTTCGCCTGTTGGGACGCTATCCGCTTTGTTTTCTCGATTGCTAGAACGAGAATTTGAGGGCCAGTTGCACCTCGCGCGGCCCAACCGAGGTATAGAAGATCTTCCCGAAGTTTTGATCGTCTACTGAGGTATTCGGCGTGCCGAACACCGGATGATTGAACGCATTCTTGGCCTCAAGGCGAAATTCGAGGTTCATCTCCTCGCGCAACTTGAACTGCTTCCCCAAAGACAGATTCGTGGTGAACGACGACGGGCTGCGGACGCTGCCCAGCGCTCGCGGAGCATCGCCCAGCGTGAAATCGTCCGGGCGTTGGAAAACGGTGTTATCCACAAGGTAGTTGTCCACCCAATCCGACCTATGATTGCGTCTGGGCGTCCCCACGATGTTGGGTCGCTGCGTACCATACGTGGGCAGCGGATTACCGTCTGCAACGGTGAAAGCCAACGGACGTCCATCGGCGATTCGCCAGATGCCATTCGTCTTCCATCCGCCGATGATCGCCTCTGCCCATCGCGGCATGCTCCCCAAGAATGCCCGCCCGCGGCCAAACGGCAGATCGTAGCTGTAGCTGAACTGAATCACATAGGGGATGTCGAACGTCGACAAACTCCGTTCCTGCCACGGCTTGTTTGGATCCTGCAAGCTCGAGAAACTGCCCAGCCAGGTCACATTGTCGTCGGCTTGCGAGGAGTCATCGATCGACTTCGACCATGTGAACGTCGCCAGGAACTGTAAGCCGTTCGAGTACCGCTTCTCCGCCAGGAGTTGCAACGTGTGATAGTTGGAATTGGCAATGAGCTGAGGTTCCGTGGCAACCCCGGTGAACTGCGGATACGGACGGAGCAACTGAAGGTACTGAACTTGCGGGCTGGACAGGGTGCTGTTGGGGTCGGTGATGACTCCGGCGAAGGGATTGTTCACAAAGCTATTGAGGCAGGGCACGGTGAGCGTTTGGCACGGGTTGTTAGGGTCAGCAGCCGTGATGGGCAAACTCTCCACCCAGGGGCCAAGGTAGCTACGTTCGGTGGAGCCGCTGAAAGGCAGGTGGGTTCCTTTCTTGCCGATATATTGGACGCTGATCAAGATATTGCTAGGTAGTTGGCGCTCGATCCCCAGGCTCCAGCTCTGCTCGTACGGTGTATGGTTCGCACCCGGAGTGCGCAGCGGGCCTTTCGCGTCGAAGCCAACATCGTTCATCAGGCCGAGCGAATTCCCCGCGGGCTGGATCAATCCGTTGGGGAACGGATTGCTCAGGTGCAGGTACGGTGTGGCGCCATCGTTCTGATAGGTGGTGATCACATTGGTGAACTGATTGAAACCTTGGCCCCCATACGGGACGACACCGGTTACTCCCGACCGCGACTGCCCGTAGTAGATGCCGTACCCTCCTCGCACAACCATCTGCGGGGCGAACCGATAAGCGAAGCCGAAACGCGGCTGAATGTCGTGCCAGTCAGTCACATAGTTGGTGCGCTGGCTCGAAGACGCAAAAACCTCGCCGCCATGCAGTTGGGCAGTGACGGGCTGGCCGGTGACAGCATCAGTGTATGTGAGACTACCGCCGTTCAACGGACTCGTGACATTCGCATCAAACCAGTTCTGGTGGTTATAGCGATCCGTGCGCGGCAATGTAAAATCGTACCGCAGGCCCAGATTCAAGGTCAGCTTCGGAGTGACCTTCCAGTTGTCCTGCGCGAAGAAGCCGTATTGGTAGTTTGTAGTGGCCGGTCGGAACTGGATTTCATAATAGGACCCACAGCCGTTACTGGCACAGCCCTGGGTAACCTGGCCCATCATGAAACTGGCCATGGGATCGCCGCCGCATGCGTCCAGTCCCGAGGGGCAGGCATAGGAACCATCTGCATTGAAGCTGAAAAAGCCATTGGGGGCGTTGGTCTGAATGTAGTTCAACTGGTGAATCCGGCCGTCGAACCCGAACTTGATCTCGTGTTGGCCATGCACCTTATCTAGCGTGGCCGAGAGTTGTCCCGTGTCCTGGCCCAGCCGGTAATTGCCGTACGGGTCGGTGCCAATGTTGGTATATCCGGCAGATGGGTACACGTCGATAAAGATCGCAGGAACACCCTTGAATCCGTTGCTCTGCAGATACGAGGGGAAGCCCAGGTTGCCAAGAGGATCATCCACCTTGTGAGGATTGTAGGCATCGATGTGCCATACCCCGCGAGTAAATCCGAGGGTTACGTTTAGAAACAGGCTTGGACTGAACGTGTGAGTATCATTGATGGCAAACAGGTGGGCATTGGTCCAACCGGGACCGCCCTGACAGGGGTCAGAGAAATTCTTGAAACAGTCAAGGCCCTTGTTGTGACTGTACTGATACGAATACTTCGCGGACATCAAATTGTTCTGGGTGAAGCGATGGTCGACCTTGATGTCGAACTGGTCGTTGTTACTCTGGTTTGAACCAGAACCGAACCAGTTTTGGTAAATGCCTCCAGAGAAATTGGGCTCTGGAAACAGGCTCATCATATTATGCGCGACGGGATCAATCAGATTCCCCGCAACGCCGGGAGCTGGCTGAAGATTCGCCGGCAACTTGGGGTTACCCGAGCTGATGTATGTGGCAATGTTGTTAAACGGAATGAACGTGCTGCGCACAGCTCCCCCAGCGCCGGAGTCGTAGGTTCCGGAGTATGGGTCCCAAATCTGACCGGCGGGCACACTGCATAGGCCGGTGCTGTCGAACCCCCCTCCCTGTGCCGCACACACCTCGCCAAAATCGCCAGCCCGCATGAGATCGGTGGGAACTGCTCCGCTGGCCGTGCTCAACCCAGAAGAGCGCAGGCCGTCATAATCGAAGAAGAAGAACGTCTTGTTTTTGATAATCGGGCCGCCGATGGTGAAGCCGTAATTGTTTCGGCGTAGCGACGGAATGGGTTCGCCGGCCCGATTGGCGAACCAGTTGTTCGCGTCAAGGCTGGCATCACGGACGAAGTCGTACGCGCTTCCATGAAACTTGTTCGTTCCCGAGCGCGTGATCATATTGACGACAGACCCCCCGGAGAAGCCATATTCGGCGCTGAAGTTCGTCTGCTGCACCTTGAACTCCTCCACCGCTTCCGGCGATGGAATATACGTGGCCGACGTGATTCCGCCATTGGGTTCGGAGTTCGTGACCGAAGCGCCATCGGTCAGAATGTCGGCCGTGGATCCGCGGCTGCCGTTGGAGACGAAGTTCGTGCCGGTGCAGGTGACGTCGCACTGATCGTCCATCTCGGTGACGCCCGGCGCTAACGAAGTCAGCACGACAACGTTGCGGTCCACCAGCGGCAGGTCGTTAATGAATCGCCGGTTGACCACTTGCCCTGTTACCGCGTCCTCGGTCGAGAGAGTTTGCGTTTGGGCCTCTACCTGGATGGACTGCGTTGCGGTGGCCACCTTCAGTTGCAGGTTCGCGGAGGCGTTCTCGCTGACGTTCACCTTGACATTGGTGCGCACCGCCTTCTGGAACCCCTGCATTTCCACGGTCACCGTGTAGAGCCCCGGTGGAACAGCAGCGAACAGATAGTGCCCGGCGCTGTCTGAAGGAGCGGTAAATGTGAACCCCTTTTCCTGGTCAGTCAGAGTGACTTTTGCCCCTTGAATGACCGCGCCGCTCGGGTCAGTCAATTCCCCACTCACCGTTCCAAAGTAGCCCTGAGCCAACAAACCCGCGGGCAAGAGTAGCACCACAGCGAACAGCGCTACACGCGAGACTCTGCTCAGGCACTTTGCGCATGGTTTAAAGAGGATCATGGCAGTCTCCTTTGCATAATCGAATTGTCATTAATCCACGGCACCGTCCGGGGTTCCGACGATGACTTCGCACCCTGGGGTGGCGGGGCAAGATTCGGGGTATGTCCGGCGGACAAAAAGGGACTACGAAAGAGGCACATCTCCCACCCCCTTTGAACCGATTTAAGTACCGTGTTTTGCCTCTGTCAAGGGGATTTACGCACATGGGATGCTGTAATGGCGCCACTGTTCCACGCAAAATTTCGTTGACCCTTTGGATTGAGGCCGCTGACTTTACACTAGTTACTTAACGGATGATGACTCATTCCAAAGGCATTCATGCGACGGACGCTCTGCGTTTGTTGCAAGGTGTACGTGTTGGGCACGAATGTACTCGTGGCAGCCTTCCGAAGCGACACTGGCGCATCTCGCTAGGTGCTGGAGGAGTCGAGTTAATGATTCGCACGCGGCCGACGCTACCAGACCCGAATGACGAGATGGTGTTGGAAACAGCCATCAATGGTCGCGCCGATGCGATCGTGACTTTCAACGATCGGGACTTTAGGCCTGTGGCGGCGCGTTTTGGCCGAAGCGCGCAAGGCCGCCGAATCGGAAGGAGTAGCTCTGAATCAGCTGATCACCCTCGCACTTGCAGAGAAGGTTTCCGCTAAACCTCGGGGTCTTCGAGGGCAGCCAGGCCAGCCTCCGCCGCGGAGAATGCGCCCGTCCAAATCGGCGTCAGCCTGGAATTTGATTCGCATGGCGCATCCGCCGCAGTTTCGCGATCAGTTCTGCGTTGCTTCGCCGTGACTCTTGATGCTGGGTCTCGGCGACGGCGTCCGCCCGCGCCAGGTAGTGGTCGATCTCTTTCTGATTGGCCAAATAATAGGCGAGTGCGCCATGCACTTGCTCCAGCGTCAACGTCGGGTAGCTTTCCACCATGCCCTCGGGGGAGATCCCCTCACGGTAGAGATATACCAGCGAGTCGAGCGAGATGCGCGTTCCGGCCACCCGGTAGGTATCCTCAACCTTCATGACATAGATCTTTGACATAGCGCCAGGTCCGCCCAGGTCGGGAGGTGAGGGACTGGCAAGCAACGTACCAATTTTGTCGGTCAACTTGCGTACCTTACCCACCAGAGCCGAGGTCTTCACTTTCCGGGTTGCATAGTTCTCCCCATGCACAATCTTGCCGAAGCCGACCTCTAGCCTAAGCACTTCCGACAATACTCGCGCATCAAATGCCAATAGGAGCTTGTCATCCCGGTTGAGCTTGTTTCTGAATACGAATCGAATCGGGACAAACTGTGCGGTTCGACCTCGGTCGGCCGCGGGAATTTGTTGCACCGCCTGACAGGAACATTCTAAGTTCTGACTCTGTACAGCGAAATCTATGCCCAAGTGCCATTGAGCCGGCTTAAGGCTCCCCATAGCCTGTGCGCCGATGGCACATTTATCGGGCGCGACCTCTGCCACCAAGCGTTTGGTCCCTTCGATGCGGAAGATGTCGTTTTTAGTTCGAACCCAGTCGGCATAAGCGTTTCCCGTCCCAACTTCTCCGCATGACCGAAGGAAGCATTTTGTGGGGCATTTAAGGAAGGTTTCAACGAGATCGTCAGTCATAATCATATTACGAACTTACAAGATGACCGTCATGCGGATACCGTAACAATTTGAAACGCCTGCAAATTCCCCGGTAGAAACGGTTACACCGCGTGGGCGTATAGCTCAGCTGGGAGAGCACCTGCCTAGCCCTTGTCTTCGAGCCGGCCAGTGCACGGGAACCTTTTCCACTATCCGCAGTATTCACTCTTTGTAAGGGCAACTACAGCCGTATAGGACCATAATTCGGCGATGACTTTGCCTACCGACGAGGATCTGATGCTCCAAGTGCGCGATGGCGTGGGCGAAACGCTAGGCGTGTTGTTTGATCGCTACCAAACGCCGCTCTTCAATTTCTATTCTAAGTTAACGGGCGACCGGACGCTGAGCGAAGACCTTGTCCAGGAAGTATTCCTCCGTATCCTGAAATACCGCCAGAGCTACAGCCCTGGCACCCCTTTCCGCGCTTGGGTCTACCAGATTGCGCGGAACGCGCGCATCGATCACTTTCGCAAGTTTCCTCCTCAGACCGCTCTCGAGCCGGAAATGCTGCCCCCTGTTCTTCCCACGAATTCCGCGCAGCAGCAGCAGGAAGTCGAACTGTTGCAACGCGCGCTCCAGCAGTTGCCGGAGGAAAAAAGAGAAATCCTGCTTCTCAGCCGCTTTCAAGAACTGAAGTATGAGGAAATTGCCGCTCTTCTCGGCTGCGAACTCAACACCGTCAGAACGCGCATCCACCGTGCCCTGCAGGATTTGCGCAAGGCTTTTCATCAACTCGCGCGCGGCACGATGCTGAAGAAAGCCGAAGCGGCAGCTGCAGAGAACATTCCTCCTCGAGGAGGTCGCCATGAAGTGTGAACACATCGCGGAACTCTTGCCGGACTACCTGCAAAGGCGCTTAAGCGCCGAGCAGCACCACAACGTCGAAGCCCACCTCGGACAGTGCGCGGACTGTTCCGAAGAAGTGGTCATTTGGAGGAAACTCTCGCTTCTGCCCGTCGAACAGCCAGGCCCTGCGTCTCGCGCGCGTTTTGAGGCCATGCTGCAAGCGTACCAAGCGGGCCGCTCCAGTCAGGCCGAGGGCGGTTCGGAATGGTGGAAGCGGGCTTCCGCCCGGAACTGGAACGTGTTCCATTGGCTTCGCTCGCCTCTGGGGGCCGCAGCGTGGAGCGCCGCGCTGCTTGCTATCGGCGTTTACGCGGGTCTTCAGGTGGCTGGTTCCAAATCCCATTTCCAAGACTTGCAAGCAATGCAGTCCGAACTCGCGAGCATGAAGCAATTGGTCGTGCTTTCGATGCTGCAGCAGCAATCGGCCAGCGCGCGGCTCGAGGGCGTAACTTGGAGCACGCGCGACCAGCAACTTGATCCGCAGGTGCTTTCCGCTCTCCTTCACACGCTGCGCTACGACGCGAGCGTGGATGTGCGCTTGGCGGCTCTCGATGCTCTCAGCCGCCACGGGCGGCAGCCCCAGATTCACAAGGCAGTTTTGGATTCTCTCCAGCAGCAGCAATCGCCCCTGGTGCAGGTAGCCCTGATCGATCTTTTGCTCGAATGGAGGGATCCCGATGCTGCGCAGCGGCTCCAGGCCCTTCAGCAAGCCCCGAATCTGAATCCCACGGTGCGACAACGCGTCGAGTGGGCCAAAAGCAAACTGAATTGAGGAGGAGACCATGCGAAACACGCACTTTTTCACGGTGTTGACAGTCGGCTGTTTGCTTCCCTTTTCGTTGTCCGCCCAGTCCGTGACCCTAAAAGTCCCGCAGCCGGCAATAAAAGTCACCGCACTTCTTCCCTTGGAGTTTCATCTTCCGTCCGTATTCCCAATGACTCTCGACGACTCCGATCGCGACCTGCCAGTGCAGGAGGAGGAGACCATCCAGAAATCTTTTTCGATGGCGGGCGTCCAGCATAAGTCCCTGGAAATTGACAACGTCTGGGGTTCCATCGAAGTCGTGGGCACAAATTCCGACCAAGCGCAATTCACGGTCAAAAAGTCTGTTCGCGCGGAATCCAAGGAAAAGCTCGAACAGGCTCGCAAGGAAGTCACCCTCGACATCACCGAGCAGGCAGGCTCCCTGAAGCTCTATGTGAACGGGCCTTTCCGCTGCAATTGCGACGATGGATGCGGCCGCCGCGAATTCGAGGGTTATATCGTTAAGATGGATTTTCAGTTCCGCGTTCCTCGCGACATCGACATCAAAGTCAAGACTGTGAATGAGGGTCGTGTTTTGGTGCGCGACATCAACGGGAGTTTTCTTGTGCGCAATGTCAATGGCGAGGTCGAATTGGACAACATTGCCGGTTCTGGGACGGCGCGTACTGTGAATGGTCCTGTCAAGGTTTCCTTTCGTCAGAACCCTCGCGAAAATTCCGATTTCCGCACCATAAACGGCGACGTGGATTTGCGTTTCGCGCAAGGCTTGGCCGCGGATTTTCGCTTCAAGACCTTCAACGGCAGCATCTACAGCGATTTTCCCGTCACC
>WNGI01008946.1_pt1 | contig 15473 bp, 16 predicted proteins | sample 5400621 | NCBI WGS metagenome assembly WNGI01 (sample SAMN13153374, study PRJNA577476) | soil metagenome | isolation source: 20 cm soil or saprolite under Garry oak tree replicate 1 | place: USA:California | collected 2016-06-15 | reverse complement strand
CCGGACGGCTGCCTTCAGCTGAGCGGTGGTCGACGCGGCCAGGACCGCCTGTCCGGCCTCGATCCGTGCCTGGATCGCTGCCGCGAGCTCGGCAAGCGCCGAGAGCTCGTTCTTCTGCGCTGTCATCTGCGCTTCGAGCGAGGTCCGAATCGCGGCCGACAGCGAGGTCGCGCCGAGCGTCTCCTCGGCCGCAAGCTGCGCCTTGATCGACGCCTGGACGCCGGCGACCGCGGCCAGCTCGGCCTTCTCGGCTGAGACCTCGGCCCGGACGGCTGCCTTCAGCTGAGCCATCACGCTGGCCGCTTCGGCGGTACCGCCCGCCGCTCCGTTCTCGGTGCTTCCGGCGCCGCCAGACGCACCGCTCGTTGCGGCGCACTTGACCCAGAAGACCTTGTGCTTGATCTCCGTTGAGGCGCGGCCTTCCCAGAACAGCTTGTAGTGGCCGTCCCGCAGCGTGTAGGCGCCGGGCTCGGCCGGAGTCCTGAACTCGCCGTTGGCGTCGGTCAGGTAGTTGCCCGTGAGGACCGTGGCACCCCTACCTGTTGGAGACCACGCTCGAATCCACCAGGCGCCGGCCTGCCCGGCATCGGCAAAGAAGAAGTGCAGGTGGAAGGTGCACACGTGAGGCTGGTTCCGGATCTCCGGGCCCGGTTCCGTTCCTCCGTCATGGATCTTTACCGTCCCGTTGTTTCCGGGCGGGCCCGTCTGGGCATATGTGCTGCCTGCCGCCAGACCAAGGAGTGAAAAGCCAAGAACAACGCTCATCGCTTTTGTTGCGAGCCTGTTCCTGATTTGGCCTTGCAGGGCAGCGAAGATGGTCGTGTCCATCTCGCAACCTCCTGTAGCTGTTCCGAGAATCCTCCGCCTGAACCCGCGAGGCACCGGGCAAAACGGACGGCGACACGACTAACAGGACCCTGCCAGATCCATATCAATCAGGGTTGTTGCGAGCCCGGCAGCGGCATGTGACCTGTTGCAAAGGGCGTCATCCTGATCGAACCGCCGGGTCAAACCAGCACGCAAGGCGATGGGAGCGTGGTCGTGGTGAGATCGAGACCCTCACTTCGGTTGCGGCACGGCGCGGTCAAGCCCGCCGACCCCAATCCCTATCTCGGAACCTTCGCGGAGCACCGCTGTCCGGCTTAGGTCATCGCGCAGGTCACCGGCGTAACAACCATGGCCCTAGGACGCCGAAGGTCCGAGCCCGCGCAGCACCCATGCCAGCACCGGTTCGCGCTTGCCCTTGACCCGAGTGGGCCCGAGGGCGACCCCGTCCCGGGCCGGACCAAGGCGCTCCCACGTCGCTGCGGCCACGACGACCGTGCCGGGCTCGCCGAGGGCAAGGAGCCGGGCGGCGACGTTCGTCGTGTCGCCGATGACCGTGAAGCTTCGGCGGTCCTCGGCGCCAACGTTGCCGACGATCACGGGCCCTGTGTTCACGCCGGCCCGGAAGATCGGCCAGTCGGGATGGGTTGCGGCGAGTGGACGACCGGCCTCGATGATGGCAAGCGCCGTCGCCGATGCCCTGCTCGCGTGGTCCGGCTGGTCATCGGCCGTGTTGAAACTCGCCAGCACGCCGTCGCCTGCGAAGTGTTCGACGACGCCACCGCCCCGCTCGATCGCGGGCACGACGACCGCCCAGTAGGTGTTCAGCATCGTGATGACCTCGGTCGGCGAGTGGGTCTCGCTGAAGCTCGTGAACCCGGCAAGATCCGCGAACAGGACGCTGACCTCGCGCTCTGCGCCGCCCAGTCGGGCGACGTCCGGCTCGCTGCGGAGTCGGGTCGCCAGGTTCGACGGAAGGTACGGCCGAAAGAGGGTGTCGAGCCGTCGGAGCTCGTCGGCCGCCCGAGAGAGCAGCTCGATCTCGTCGGTGCTCGCGCCGTTGCGACGGAGCTCGGCGAGGACCAGGTCGGTCGACTCGCCGCGTTCGCCGGCGGCGGCCACCGCGGCGATCGCCCGGGCCTGCCGCCGCTCGATCCGGGCCAGCGTCGCCTCGAGATACAGCCCCCCGAACGCGGCGGTCAGCGAGCCGCTGCGGCGGTACTCGGCTCGTGCGCCGAGGGCGATCGCCGCAAATGCGATGAGCATCAGAACGTGCCATTCCCACCAGCTGATGTGCCAATTGCGGCTGAGAACGATGGCCACCATCGCCTCGCCGAGGAGCACCAGCGCGACACCGATCGCGAGCACGACGATGCCGCCGCGCTGGCGATAGAAGTCGAGCGTCCGCCACGCCGCGAACGCGTAGAGCGCGACGCCGACGGCGGCCAATGCACTGAGCGGACCGAGCGCCTCGGTTCCCGGCGGCGGTCCCTGAAGAGGTGGCAGGTCGGCCAGCGAAACGACGCCCCAGACGATCATGAGCCCGACGAGACCGCCGAGCATCAGGGAGCGTCGGCGCAGGACGGTGGCGGCGCGTGACCCGACCAGGGCCGTGACGGACGCCGCGGCGAACCCAGAGGCAATGAGCAGCCCAACCGGTGTCGCGATGACGAAGCCCGTGTTCGAGCCCTCGAGGAGGACGCCCGGCGTGGCCAGGGCATGAAGACCGAGGAATCCCGCGCTGGCGAAGAAGGCCAGTGAGATCAGGACCAGCCGGGCGTCGTCCTGGCGGCCGGCCACCACATTCGTCAGGTAGGCGAGCGCGACGTTGATGGCCGCAGTGACCAGCACGAGCCAGAAATGACTCGGGTGGTGCTCCCAGTGAAGATCGATCTCCGGTCGGGCGAGGAGCAACCCGAGACCGGCCAGCGGCACGGCGAACGCGATCCACCACGCCCACGGCGTCTTCGCACCGACCGCTCGGGCATCGCTCGACACCGACCGAGTCTAGCGGCATGCTCGAGCAACAGGCGGAAGCGAGTGCGGCCCCGACCGTCCATCCCGCCGTTTCGTCCCACCCAAATCGATGGTCGTTCTCGAAGTACAGCCGTGGCGCAGCCGGACTGCGTCCGATGGGGCACGGCGGCCACGATCCTTGTCGTCGATTTGCTCGAATCTCGAAGCCGACCGTGGTTCACTTCACGACTGTCACGTGGCTTCAATGCGCGAGGCCGCCGCGTATGCGAGGCGCTACTGCTCCTTGTGGTTCGCTGCCCGAAGATACGCCATCACGGTGACGGCCCAACAAGGGAGTGGAAAGCGATGAAGCTTCGAGCGCTGGCATTCTTATGCGCATTGGTGATGGCCGTGTTTGCCAGCACGACCGCATTGGCCGTGGCGCCACCCGGAACGGTCACCGTCAAGACGGACGGCTGCACGTTCACAGTACTGATCGACCTCGATCAAGCCTACGACATCGTCGGATGGAAGGTAAAGCAGTACAACGCTGCCAATTGGAACGAGGGTCTGACGTTATTCAAGGGCTCGGGCCCGACGGACCCCACAGGCGCGATGCAGGTCGGTCCGTTCACGGCCCCGGAGGGCCATTACAACGTCGCGGTCGACAACGAGTATCCGCCCGATGGCTCATCGATCGTTGTCGACTTCTGGCTCAGTTGCCCGACTGGCGCGCCGGCCCCTGTCGAGAGCTCGGCCCCTGTCGAGAGCTCGGCTCCCGCCGCAAGCGCGGCACCAGCCGAGAGCTCGGCCCCGGCCGCGAGCTCGAGTCCGGCCGGCGTCGAGCAGCCCGTCGCGGGCAGCCCCTCTCCGAACGGCGCAGTCGAAGGCATAACGGGAACGCCGGTCAACAACGTCGCCGGCGTGACCCCGCCGCCGACTGATTCGAGCCGAACCGTCCGCAGCGCAAGCGACGACGGGTGGCGGGTGATCGTCCTTGGCCTTGCCGCGCTGATCGCGGCGGCGGTCACGCTCGATGCAACCCGAACGTCTGTCGTACGGGCGAGGCGGAGCCGCCGCCACTGATCGGCAGCGGGTGGGGCCGAGGACCTCGCGAAAGCCTCGGCCCCGCGGCTCAGGTGTAGCGGCGAAAGGCGACGCCGATCCGACGGAGCGCGGCCTCGGCATCACGGTCGATCGGGCCGGCCGCCGCCAGGACCTCGGCGAGCAGCTCCCGTCGCCGCTCGATCACCGTGTCCCTGATCTCGCGCCCGGCGTCCGAGACCGTGACTCGGGTAACCCGGCGGTCGCGATCGTCCTTGTAGGCAATCACGAGCCCCCGGCGGGCCAGGCGGCTCACCAGCCTGCTGACGGGCGAGATCTCCGCACCCAGCCGGGCGGCGATCTCGGTTACGGTTGCGCCCCCTTCAAGGTTCTCACCCACGACCACGAGAACGCGCCACTGGGCAAGCGTCAGCTCCAACCCGACGACGGCGAGAGCTCGGCTCGTGACCGCGACCGAGCCGAATACCACCGCCTCGAGAGCGTCTCGGGCACTTCGCGGAACTGCTTGTACATGGGCCACGGGCAGACGATACTTGATCGATGCTTTCCACACGGAAACAAAAGTCCCATGTGGGATTCAACGGTGGGGGCATAGCGCTCGGACAGCGGGCGTCGCAATGTGCGCAGGGGTGTTAGCCCCATCCAAATCGCAGGGACAGTAAGGAGATCGGAATGAGCGTCGTCAACGGCCTGCTGGCCACGCTGCGTCGGCAGCTCAGCCGGACCGAGGGTCAGGGTCTCGCGGAGTACGCGCTGATCCTCGCCCTCATCGCGATCATCGCCATCGTCGCACTCATCTTCCTGGGCGGCCAGGTCTCGCAGATCCTGAGCAACGTCGGCAACTCCGTCTAGCCGGAGACGGCGATCGCGAACCGCGTCGGTTCGCGACATATCGGAGAGAGGCGAGAGCAGCTCGCCCCTTTCCCAACGAACGGACCGCCCGAAGCGCTTGTCGCATCGGGCGGTTTGCCGATTCATGAGGGTCACGAACCGGAATTTGTCCTGCCGCTGTAAGCCCCCGACTCAACGACGATGGCCGTTGGCGATCCGCGAAGGCGACGATTGGGTCGAGTTGATCCCCCAATCCCGCGGCGATTTCCAGAGGGCGACGGCGGTGAGTAATCGGCCAACGCTCATCGCAAGCCCTCGCGACGACGAGGTCTTCCATGACCTCGCGGAAGCCATGGTCGCGGCTGGGGCGAACACCCCCAGTGCCCTCCAGGAGGCGCTCCGAAGTCGCTACCCGAAGGCCGTCGTTCGGGCACGTGATCTCACTGGCGAACGCGGCGTAATCTGGTACGTCTACCGCGAGGGACGGTGGACTCCCTCGGGGAAGGCCTCAGGAGGGTGATCCGGTATGTCAGAGCTCGAGGAGGATCTGCACGCTACGGCCGAGTCGATCGCGGCCGATGCGGAACGTCTGGCGGCCATCGAAGAGGAGAAGCGAGCACTGAAGCCCGACGATCCCAGGATGATCGAGCTCAGCACCGAAAGCGAGCGTCTGGCGGGAGGATTGGTCCCGAAGACTGGTGCGGAGACCCAGCTCGCAGAAGAGGCGAAGTCCAGCTGATCACAAGGCGCGGGCGCGATCGACCGCCATGACTGTTTGAGCCGGCCGCGACCTGTTGTTAGTTGGCAACACTGTCTGTCCTCGGCGCTCGACGGGCGGCCCCTGGCCGAGCCATAGTCAACCTACCCGGAACCACCCTGACCTCAGCACACCGAACCGACGAACCGGCGGCTCGCGACCACTGGGAGGGAGATCGATCCAATGAAACTGCTACGTGCTTTGGTCATGGCTGCTGTCGGAGTCGGCGTCATGGCGGCACCGGCGTTCGCCGCGCCGGCCCCCGCGGCCGTCTGGTCGATGAATGAGACGAGCGGCACCGTCATGAACGACAGCTCGGGCCACGGCAACAACGGGACGCTCCGGAACGTCACCCTCGGTGTACCGGGCTTCGCCGGGACCGGCTACGGCTTCAACGGAACGAGTTCTCGGGTCATCGTCAAGAACTCGGCCAGCCTCAACCCGGGCGCAGCGGACGTCACGGTCACGGTGCACGTCGCGACGACGACCCGGCCGGCGGACGACTACGACCTGATCCGCAAGGGCCTCCAGTCGACGTCCGGTGGTGATTTCAAGATCGAGATCGTCAACGTCAGCGGGGTCGCCAAGGCACGCTGCTACTTCCGCGGCAGCAAGGGGTCGTATCAGAAGACCGTGTCGGTCCCGAACCTCCTCAATGGCGCGTACCACACGATCATCTGCCAGAAGACGGCGACCACCGTGGTCATGACGGTCGATGGCACGGTCTACCGGCACACCGGGACGATCGGGTCGATCAGCAACACGTCGGACCTGATCATCGGTGCCAAATCGGCAGCCACCACCAGCGACGATTGGTTCAAGGGCTCGCTCGACGAGGTCAGTATCACGACCGGCAGCTGAGCCGGCGCCAATCGTCGGCGCCGGGAAGTCTGTCGACTATCGGAACGGCGTCGGGTCGATCGCCGTGTATCCGGCGCGGAAGAAGCAGAGCACCGGGGCATCCGGTTTTGACCAGGTCGGGCTGGCCGATCCAGAGGGGTTGCTCGTATCTAGCGTGATCGTCACGGTGTCGTCTCGCGGCCAGTTCGGGTCGCAGATCCGCAGCGTCAGCTGCGTGCCGTCGAGGTCATAGCCGTACGCGAGCACCTGGTGGTTGTGCGACAGCATCTTTGGATCGAGGCTCACCGCCCTGACCAGGCCGATCATCGCCAGCTGGCCGGCGTCGAGGAGGCTCCGAATCGCCGGCCATTCCTCGTGGACCATGACGTAGGTGCGGCTGTGCCGATCGACACCGATACGACCGAGCCATGGGGCCCACGCCGGCTCCGTCGCCGGCCGGGTCGGGCTCATCAGTCTGAAGAAACGAAGCGGCAACCTGCCGTCGTCGAAGCTCGTGATCTGGCGATCGACGATGTAGCGATAGCCCGCCGAGTCAGCCGCGGGCGGTGACGTATCGGCGGGCGGTTTCAGCCCAGCATGGTGCAGGTCGCCGACGGTGAAGGACATCCCGCCGCACAAGCCATTGGCGGCATCTCCGATGTTGAGCGTCGCCACGTTGCCCAGCTTGAACTGTCGGATCGGATTGGACGGCCAGCTGTTCGCGTAGGCGAAGCCGTTCAGCGATGGGACGAATCCCGGGACGCGGACGCTTGGCATGGGTCCCTCCGATCGACTCGGTCGGGATCGACCGTAGCGTCGCGGTGTCTGGGTGCCGTCTCGACGGGCACGAACAGGTTGCGCGGGGCACAAACCAGGAGGTTCGGCAGGCCGGTCTGGCGAACCCAGATGCCTCAACTGCTATCGTGCGGCGGTGGAGACCGCCACCGTCGCCAAGCTTCCGACGATGACCCGCGCCGAGCTCCCGCGTGAGCCAATCCGCGCGACCTGGCTCGGTCGTGTCCCGTATCGTGAGGCCTGGCGGCTCCAGAAGCGCCTCGCGGCCGCCCGGGCCGACGGTCATATCGGCGATCGACTCCTCCTCCTCGAGCACCCGGCGGTGCTGACGCTCGGTCGCCAGGCTGACGAGCGTCACATTCTGGCGTCTCGTGACTTGCTCGCAGCTCGTGGGATCGAGGTGCTCAGGGTCGAGCGAGGTGGCGAGGTCACCTACCACGGCCCGGGTCAGCTCGTCGCCTATCCCATCCTGAGCCTGTCATCGCGAGGCCTCCTCGTGCGTCCGCTCGTCCGAGCCCTCGAGGCGGCAATGGTCGCGACCTGTGGCGTGTCCGACGTTCACGCCGCGCGACGCGACGGCCATCCCGGCTGCTGGTGCGATCCGGATGGAGTCGAGCCGCGAAAGATCGGCGCCCTCGGCCTGCGGGTCGAGCGATCCGTGAGCTACCACGGGATCGCGCTGAATGTCGCCCCAGATCTCGCCGACTTCGACCTCATCGACGCATGTGGCATGCCCGGCGTCGCCTCGACGTCGATCGCTCGCGAGGCCGGCCGGCCTGATGAGGTGCCGTCGACTGCCGCCGTCGAACGAGCTGCCTGGATCTTCGCAAACGCCCTGGCTGCCGAGCTCGGCGCCGAGCTGGAGATTGGCGCCCCCGCCGATGTCGAACGGGTCTCGGCGGCCGCGGCAATCGCACCGGCCGCGACCCGCTGACGATGGCCGCCGGACTCTTCGAGCTGCGCAAGGACCCGATCACCGGATGGTGGGTCGCGACGATCGTCGACCGCGCGTTCCATCGCGACCGTTTCGCTCGAGCAGCCGAGCCGGTCGACGACGCCGGGGATTGCCAGAATTGCCGGCTCCCTGTAGGGGACGGGATACGTCTCCGGACCCTCAAGGATTACGCCTTCCACGTCGTCGGCACCGACGACGACGCGCGCGAGATCGACAGCGCCCTCGCCCAGGTCGCCTTGTCGCAGGCGCGTGCAAGCGGGAGCTGGCGAACCATCGTCGCGGGCCGCGGCGAGCACAGGCCGCTCCATTCCGTCGGCAACGACACGATCCAAGGGCTCGTCGGAGCCGCGCGAAACGCCATTGCCGAAGCTCGCGCGCTCGGCCAGACGGACCACCTCCAGGTCGTCCAGAACTGGGGCGTCCAGGCCGGCGCCCGGACGAATCATCTCTGTCTCGATCTGTACGACCTGCCGCAGATCCCGCACCGTGTGGCGGAGGAGCTCGGCGGTGCTGCCCGTTTCGTCATCCGGGAGGGCGAGTGTCCATGGTGCCGCCTCGTCCGCGTCGAGCCAGGCCGGCCAGAGCGGCTCGTCTGGGAGGACGACTCGACCGTCGCATTCGCTCCATTCGCCTCGCGCTCGTCATTCGAGATCTGGATCGTGCCTCGCCGTCACGAAGCGGACTTTGGACGGGCCACGCCGGCCGACGTCGCGGCGACATCCGAAGCCCTCCGCCAGGTTCTCGGACGCCTCGCCGCCAGCCTCGACGGGCCTCCATACAACCTGGTTCTTCACACCGCACCGCTCCGCGAGCAGGTTGACGCGACCTACCACTGGCACTGGGAGATCCATCCCCGCCTGCGCGAGATTGCCGGGCTCGAGCTGGGAACCGGATTGCCGGTTAACCCCGTCTCGCCCGAAGACGCCGTGGAGGAGCTGCTCGGTCGGGTCCGGCCGGCATTCGACGGCACGCGGGAGGCGACTGGCTGATGGTGGCAACGCCGATGGAGGGACGGCGTCACATGGCGTCTGAGCACCTCGTCCTTGCCCGTGGATCGCGCGACCCCTGTCGCTCGACTCCCTTCCGTCTCACTCCTCGGAGGATTCATGCTCGGCGAACTCGAGAGAGACCTCGGCACGGGCCGCGGCCTCGTGGGGGGTCCGGCGATGAGCGGCGTCTGGGACCAGGATACGGCCGGAATTTTCGTCGAGGAACTCTTCGCTCGCCATCACGGCGAGATCTACGCCTATCTCATCCGGATGATCCGCGATCCGGAGCTGGCGGCGGACCTCACTCAGGATGCCTTCATCAAGGCTTACAAGGCATACGACAGCCTGGAGAAGCCCGAGAACGCACGCGCGTGGCTCTATCAGATCGCGCACAGGGTCGCGCTCGACCACATCCGCCGCGGGAAGATCGTTCGCTTCTTGCCATGGACCGGAGAGTCACGCGGAGCGTCGCCGTCCGCCGAGCATCTCGTGATGGAAACCCACCTATCCGGCGACCTCCAGCGAGCGCTTGCGCGCATCCCCGAGCGCCAGCGAGCGGCGTTGCTCCTCGCCGAGATCCACGACCTGACCGGACTCGAGCTCGCCGCTGCCCTCGGTGTCAGCCACGTGGCGGCACGAGCGCTCTTGACCAGGGCTCGCGAGAGCCTGCGCCAGGCCCTTGCTGCTGAGCGAACTGCCGAGTCCGAGGCGGAGATCGCCCGGGACAGCGAGATCCGTGCCGCGTCAGGAGACGAGCGATGACCCTGCTCGGTGGTCGCGGCGGCCGATCCGATGACTGGATGACCCCGCATCTCCGTGCCCAGGCCCGCGCCGCCGAGCGCCTCGAGGGTCCGCTCGACCCGGCGGAAGAGGCCTGGCTGAACGATCATCTGGCCGACTGTTCGGATTGTGCCGCGACGGCTGCGGACTACGCCACGCAGCGTCTCGAGCTGCGAGCCCTGCGCGATCGGCCACCGCTCCCACCACGGGATCTCTGGGCTCGAACCGCCGCGGCCATCGAGCGCGAGGCCGGACCTGTCTCTCGCCGCGGACGACACGCGACCCAGTCGCTACTGGCGCCGTACGCGCTTCTTGCAGGCGCGCTGATCGTGGCCGTTGCCGTGGGATCCTTGAGTCTGTCTCACCCCACGGTTCCCGCCGCAACGAGCGGGCCCGCGACGTTCGCAATCGCATCCGGCCAACCGACCGCCGCGGCGGCGACCCCGATCCTCGTCGGCCCAGGCTCGGTGGCGTATCTGACGCAGACCGACGGCCAGCTCCAGGTCAATCATCTCCAGTTCAGCCGGGTGTGCGGGCCCACGACGAAGGGTTGCGAGACATTGAGCCCGAACGACACTCAGACGATCGGTCCCGTGGCGAGCCCGGATACGGTCTTCGGCGCGGCGGCCGGCGCCGGGGATCGGCCCCTCGTCGTTGTCTCGAATGGCAATGGGTCGGGCGGCAAGGTCTACGCGATCGCGGTCGCCACCGAGGAGCCTGCGGCCACCGCGACCCCCACCGCGTCATCGTCGACGACGGTTTCGCCACCGCCATCGGCCCCTTCACCGACTCCGACTCCGACCTCACCGCCGGCCACAGCGTCGACGCCGCCGACAAAATCCATTCCACCAACCGCATCCCCCAGTGCGGCCTCCAGCACGGCGCCGAGTGAGCCTCCTTCGGCGTCCCCGTCGGCGTCGTCTGCCTCGGTTGTCGAGATCGCCCGCGATCTGAAGGTCCTCGACACGACGGCGGCCTACGCGCCTGATGGCTCCGCGTTCGCATTTACGGCCCGACCGGACGATGGCAGCCATGGCCCGGACATCTACCTGTGGCGCGTCGGCGATGCCCAGGCAGCACCGATCACGACCGACCATCGATCGGTCTTCGGGTCGTGGGCCGGCGCGTCCATCGTCGGCAGCACGGTCACAGCCGGCCCCAACGGCCGTCTCGAACGGCCCCTCGCGTTCCTCATCGCGCCCGGTGCGACCGAACCGATCCTCCAGCCTCAGACTGGACTCGCCTGGCGCCCCGTCGTGGATCCGCATGGTCGCGCGGCGGTGTACTGGTCGGGGCGCCTCGAGCCCACGAACGACGGTCTCGGTTGGACAACACGCAGCGGAAAGCTCGTCGTCGGTCGCTGGGACGATGTGACCCCCAGTGCCGCGCCCTCGGCTAGTTCGAGCCCGGCAGCGTCCGCCACGACTACCGCGACCATCATCAATGACGCCACCGCGAGCCCCGACGAAAGTGCGACCGCCGCCGATGACGCCGATCAGCCGCGGAACCGGTCGGAGACCACGATCGCGAATGGACCGCTGATCGATTGGGACGCTCGCTGGGACATCACCGGCACGCGGCTGGCCGTCTGGATCGCGGACTCGAACAACCCGACCGTCGGCCGCCTCAGTCTCTATGTCGTCGATCCGTTCAACGGCAAGATCGACCTGTCCAAGCCGCCACTCGAGAATGAGCCGGCCCTCGCCGGCTTCGCACTCGCCGACGGCCACCTGGCCTGGGCCGCCCCGGCCAAGGACGGATCCTCGGAGAGTAGCGTTCTTGTCCTGGCGTGGACCGGCGATGACTTCGGGAAAGTGGAAAGCGCCCCAGGAGACATCCTCCTGGTCCGCTGACGGTCGCCGCATGGACGTCCATGCGTGCGTTGCCGCTTGCGCTCCTCGCTCACGGACCTTTAAGTCCGCTCGCTCCAGTGCTCTGCGGCGCCTTCGCCTGAACGCCCCTGCGGCGACCTCCGCCAAGTGCCAGATCTGAACGTCCATGCAAGCGTTGAGGTCTGCGGACTGCAACTGGGCTCCACGGCTGGGCTAAAAGGCGCTATCGTGCGCGGATCGTGCGACCGACCAAACTGGTCGCGATGGCAGCGCTCACCGCCGCTCTCGCCCTGGTCGCGCTGCCGGGCATCACCGGTTCGCGGAGCCCCAACGCCGCGAGCCTCGTCGACCCGGCGGCGTTCCAGCCGCTCCAGGTCACCGCTAACGCCCCCGCCCGACAGGTGTCGGTCGGTCCCCTCGATCCCGCGTTCATGTCTGCGGGGAGGGTCGATGCGACGACCGCCTTCGTCGAGCCTGGGACGGCGCCGACGGCCACTGTCGGGCGCCCGCGAGTGGATCTACCCAGCGTAGGTGCCGGCACGAGCCTCAAGCCGCCGCGTTACAAGCTGACCGGTTACGCAACCTTCTATGCCAACGGGACCACGGCAATGCGGCTGCCCCGGGGAACAACGATCATCGTCTGCGGCAAGGGCGGTTGTCTCGAACGGGTCATCACCGACTACGGGCCCATCGCCGGCACGCAGCGGATCATCGATCTCTACACGCCCGACTTCTTCAACATCTGCGGCTGCCCGTCGTGGGCGGGCACGACCTGGGTGACGGTTTCCGTCTACTAAGCCAGTGTCGTCTGTAAAGCGTCGCGGGTGGGCGGGTTAGGGAAAGGCGCCGGCGAGCAGCGGAGCGAGCGGGCTCGAACGCCCGTGAGCGAGCAGCGCAGCCGGCAACGCAGCCATGGGCCGTCCAGCCGCGACGCTAACCCCAGCGGTCGCGGAGGCGGGGGAGGATGTCACGCGCGTACGTCTCGATGAAGCGCGACTGGTCATCGGTCGGGGCGTGGAAGACCAGGTGGGTGAAGCCGAGCTCGATGTACGGGCGAAGCTGCTCGACGTGTTCGTCGGGATCGTCGGAGACGAGCCAGCGGGTCGCTGCCTCCTCGGTCGAAAGTGCTGCTGAGAGTCGCTCCATCTCGCGTGGATCCTCGACACCCATCTTCGTCTCGCCGGGAAGTGCGAGGGCGGCCCAGATCCGGGTGTCCTCGAGGGCCCGGTTCCGATCGTGGTCATAGGAGACCTTCATCTCGATCATCTTCTCGATCCCATCGACCGGTCGGCCGGCCTTCTCCGCTCCTTCGGCGACGGCCGGCAGAAGTGTCTCCCTGTAGAGCTCCATGCCCTTGCCGGAGGTGCAGATGAAGCCGTCGGCGACGCGGCCGGCGAGTCGGGCGGCTGCCGGCCCGGACGCCGCGATCCACAGCTCGACCGGGTCCTTCGGTCGGTCGTAGATCGTCGCGTTCTTCGTCTTGTAGAACGGGCCGTCGAACGTGACGAACTCGTCAGTCCAGAGCTGGCGGATCAGCTCGGTCGCCTCCTTCAACCGGGCGAACCGCTCCTTCTGGTCGGGCCACTCGGCGCCCAGCGGGACCTCATTGAGCGACTCGCCGGTGCCGACGCCGAGCACCACCTGCCGGCCTTCGGCGAGACAACCAATCGTGGCGAGGGCCTGGGCGACGACCGCCGGGTGGTACCGGAACGTCGGTGTCAGGACGCTCGTCCCGATCGTGATCCGCTCCGTCCGCGCCGCGAGGGCACCGAGCCAGGCGAAGCAGTTTGGGGCGTGGCCGTCCGTGTGACGCCACGGCTGGAAATGGTCGCTGACGAAAACGCTGTCGAACCCGGCCCGTTCGGCCTCGATGCCGAGGTCGAGCAGCTCCTTCGGGCCGAACTGTTCCGCGGATGCCTTGTACCCGAGTGTGAGCATGGACCGTGGGCCTCCTGATCGATGTGTCGGCGTCCATGTTCGCCCACTCGGGCCGTTCCGGCACGCAGTGGCCGCGTGTCGCGGTCGCCGGCGTAGGCGGGAGACGATCCGGCCGGGGTTTCCGCTGGGGTATCCTGTCGGCGACCCTTCGGCACGGCCCCGTGAGGCCGCCTGGGAGGCCCAGTGAGGCCGGGAAGGAGCGGATGAGCGGCCGCCACATCATGACCGCGGAGGAGATCCGCCGGGCGACGATCCGGATCTCCCACGAGATCGTCGAGAAGCAGGCCGGAACCGCGGGTCTCGCGCTCGTCGGGATCCAGCGCCGGGGCGTCCCGCTCGCCCGCCGAATTGCCGCCGCGATCGCCGAGAACGAGGGGGTCGATGTGCCGGTCGGGGCGCTCGACATCACCTTCTACCGTGACGACCTCTCGCTCGTCGCCCAGCAGCCAGTCGTCAAGGGCACGGATCTGCCGTTCGATCTCAACGGCTCGACGATCGTCCTCGTCGACGACGTCCTCTACACCGGGCGGACGATCCGCGCCGCAATGGACGCGCTCGTCGACTTCGGTCGGCCGCAGGCCATCCGCCTGGCCGTACTCGTCGACCGGGGCCACCGCGAGCTGCCGATCCGGGCCGATCATGTCGGCAAGAACGTGCCGACCTCGCGCGAGGAGATCGTCAAGGTCCACCTCGAGGAGATCGACGACGAGGACGCCGTTCTCATCGATCGCGTCGAGATCGGGGCGCCCGAGGCCGAACCGGTCGCGTGAGCTCATCGACCGCCACCGAGGCCTCTCCGCCGGCCGACGAGGCGCCGGTCGTCGTCCCGTCGGTGGATGCGGCGCCCGAAACCCAGGCGGTCGCCTGGCGCCATCGCCACCTGCTCGATCTGGACGTCGTGTCGTGGCCCGAGATCGAGCTCGTCATGCGCACAACAGACGCGATGCGCGAGGTCCTCGAGCGGCCGATCGCCAAGGTGCCAGCGCTCCGCGGACGGAACGTGACCATCCTCTTCTACGAGGCGTCGACGCGAACACGCGTCTCGTTCGAGGTCGCGGCCAAGAACCTTTCCGCGGACGTCGTCAACATCGCCGCGGCCACTTCGTCGGTCTCGAAGGGGGAGTCGCTCGTCGACACGGTTCGGACGGTCGAGGCGCTCGGGGCGGAGATGCTGGTGATTCGTCACTCAGCGTCCGGGGCGCCGTATCTTGCCGCGGAGACGTTCTCCGGGTCCGTCCTGAACGGTGGCGACGGCTGGCACGCCCATCCAACCCAGGCCCTGCTCGATCTCTACACGATGCGCTCGCACCTGGCCGGCGGCTCCGTGGCCGGGCGGAAGGTGGTCATCCTGGGCGACGTCCTCCACTCGCGTGTCGCCCGCTCCAACATCTGGTCGCTGACCGCGGCCGGCGCCGACCTTTGGCTGTGCGGCCCGGCGACGCTCCTACGCGGGTTCGAGGCATGGGCTTCGCGTGGCGCCGCGGGTGGTGGACGGTTCAACGTCACGTCCTCCCTCGACGAGGCGCTCCGTGATGCCGATGTGGTGATGGCGCTGCGGATCCAGCGGGAGCGAATGGCGTCGGGTTTGCTGCCGTCGCTGCGCGAATACGCGGCTCGCTACGGGCTGACGTCTGCGCGGTTGGCGCTCGCCCGACCGGGCGCGCTGGTCATGCACCCCGGACCGATGAACGAGGGTGTCGAGATCGCGCCGGATGTGGCGGCTGGCGCCCAGTCGGTCATCACCGAGCAGGTCACGAACGGGGTCGCAGTCCGGATGGCTCTGCTGTACCTGCTCGCCGGATCGCGGGAGGCCGCGGCCGGGCCGACCGCGTGACCGACCTCGACATCAGCGGAGCCTGGCTCGTCGATCCGGCCGCCGGGCGTGAGGGTCCCGGCGAGATCGTCGTTCG